>CEST01087070.1_pt1 | contig 50895 bp, 49 predicted proteins | sample 326921 | NCBI WGS metagenome assembly CEST01 (sample SAMEA2621509, study PRJEB7988) | marine metagenome | biome: marine biome (ENVO:00000447); feature: surface water layer (ENVO:00002042); material: "saline water (ENVO:00002010), including plankton (ENVO:xxxxxxxx)" | depth 5 m
ATAAATGTTAGTTTAACCTACTTAAGAGGATTAGAAATAGCAGAACTGAAAGAGGAAGATATGCCTATGGTTTAGGTTTTTGATTTTATAAATATTGGAATAATATACATTAATATTATAATAGTAAATTATTAATATACATTATCAAATAGGCTTCGTATTACTTTTGTTTTTAATATTAATTTTTCTAATCTTGAAATTTTAGCATCTTGTTCTTTAATACTATTGATAAGTACCAGCACCAATCCTTGATAATTTACCGATTTAATACCGTTGTTTTCTACTACTAATTCTGGAAAAGATTATCATAATCTATTTAAATTGATAAATAATTAAATTAAAAGTATATTTTGAGTGCCTTAAATAATAAGTTACAGCAACAATTTGTAAAATATCACAAATAATGTTGTAAAATTAAGATAATATAGAAATGCAGGACATTCTAATATCTAGTAAATTGATTAAGTTTTTTTAACTAGGTTATCTACTTCATACTTATTGTGAATCCAAATAATAGTAAGTCCAAAAAGAACAGCAACTAATATCAAAATAGTACTTATTAATCCACTTACCCCAAAAGACATTCGAATTAGAATAGTGGAAATAATAAAACCGGAATTTCTAATGATTTTATGAAACTGATCGGTATAAAAGAAGGAAATTAAGAGTAAAACAACATCTACCAAAATTAAAGCAGTAAAAAATTGATCAAAAAAGAGATTATTAATGCTTTCAAACGTAGGTAAAGTATTAGATGGTATAGAAATTCCTGAAAACCAGTTGACTAAAGTGTGCAAAGCCATCCCGAAAAATATAGGCATCAAAATAACTGCAATCAACCTTTTCTTAACAATAAACCTATCAATATCATGTTTAATTTCATTTTTTTGAGTGAATTTTCTATTGCCTAATTTTTGAAATTGATATATTAAAAAGAAAAGAATTAGAGATGCCAATAAATCATAAGTAAACTGAAGATCACCTTTTACTTCAAACCAATTAGTTGTAAACTCTAAAGATGATAAATCTTTAAATAGTTTACGAATAATAATAAGAGTAATGATCTCATATTGCTTTGTTATGTAGGTAGTAAAAGATCTTGGTAAATAATATATTAAAAGATATACTTCATAAATTAAGATAAATGAAAAAGGAGTATAAATAGCAGAAATAGGGCTATCAAGTAATTCCGAATTTAAATCAACAAAAAATATATCAAACTTCTTAAGGTAAATAACTGCTAAATGGACAAAAAAGCTGAATAAAGCAACGTTTAGTATTATTTTCTCAACTTTCAATCGGATATTCTCTGTAAGGAGAATTTTATAAAAAAACGGGAGTATATTATTTTTTTGAATCATTTTAAATACGTTTAAAAAAAATGTTTTTTTTACAAGAATTTATCATTTTTAAATATACTACTTTTTTAAACAAAACATAAAATCAATAGTTATACTAATTTTAAAATAATGAAAATTTGTTTGAAAATTATTTTGGTTTTTATTAGTTGAAAAATTACTGCAAATATCTTCTAATTGCAACTCTATGTTGAGCATTACTTTTATCGTAATTTTCTACCAACAGTTCCAATATTTCTGGAGGTTTAACACATATTTCCTGTTTATTTTTATATTTAGAAACATATAAATTATAATGATTTTGTACTTTTTCAAAAATCAGAAAGTGTTCTGAGTTTAATTCTGTGTAGGAGATTTCATTTCCATTAAAAGTATTGGAATTATCTTTTTTAAAAGAAGAAAAATCGAAGTACTTAAATATATTTTCCATATTATATCAATTCAGCAGAAAGACCTAGACTTAATAATTTAGAATATCGAGGTTTTAAATCTTTAAATTCACCTGTTTTTACTGTACATTTTCCTTTATAATGAACCAACCAAGTACATTGTTCTGCTTGTTCTATAGAATGCTCACATACTTTAATCAATGAATCTATAACAAAGTCAAAGGTATTAACCTCATCATTATGCAAAATAATTTCATGTTGGTTTACTTCTTTCTCTAAGACGTCTACTTCTTCTTGGATTTTTTCTTTTTCACTCATGCTTATCAAATTTAAAAAAAACCTTACAACTTCAGATATTTTAAAGCCACCCAATTATTTCTTTGGATCTTTTTCTCAAAAGTTAACCCATATTTGGTAACTTCATTATCTATGATGGTAATATCTTCTTTGTAAAATCCACTTAGCAATAATATTCCATTTCTATCTAAACAATCTGTATATGTATTCATGTCAGATAATAGACTATTTCTATTTATATTTGCTATAATTACATCATATTTTTTTTCTTTTAGCAACGAAGCATCTCCTTGGTAAACAGAAATATGATGGCAATTATTTCTCTCAATATTTTCTATAGAATTTTTATAACACCAAGAATCAATATCTATTGCGTCTAGAGGCTTAGCTCCTTTCATTTCTGCAAAAATTGCTAAAATTCCAGTTCCACAGCCCATATCTAACACTCTTTTATTTTCTAAATCTAAGACTAACAAATGTTGAATCATCATATGAGTTGTTTCATGATGACCAGTTCCAAAACTCATTTTAGGCTCTATTACTATATCGTATTGAAGAGAAGCATTTTGATGAAACGGAGCACGTATACTTACCAAACCATCTACCTGAATAGGCTTGAAGTTTTTTTCCCATTCCTCGTTCCAATTGGTTTGAGCAACTTCAGTTTGGGTAAATGTTATAGTAAACTCTTTTGATTTTAATACAAACACGTCTTCTAAAATTGCGGCATTCCATTCTTGCTTTTGAATATATGCAGTTACACCATTTTCTTGTTCTACAAAACTTTCAAAACCTACAAAACCTAGTTGCGCAATCAACATTTCTGTAACTGACTCAGAAGGCTTCACTTTAAAATTATATTCTATGTAAATAGCATCCAATATAGTATCTATTAAAATGATTTTATAATTCCTGTAAAATCAGTTGCATTTAAAGAAGCACCACCAATTAAACCTCCATCTACATCCTCCTTAGAGAATATTTCATTCGCATTAGCTGGCTTAACACTTCCTCCATATAGGATAGATACATTTGTAGCAACTTCTTTACCATATGTCTTTTGTACTAAATTTCTAATAAAAGCATGCATTTCTTGAGCTTGTTCTGGACTTGCAGTCTCTCCTGTTCCAATAGCCCATACTGGTTCATAAGCCAATACAATACTTTTCCATGAAGAAGCTTCTAAGTTTAATACAACATTTTTTAATTGACTCTCAACAACGTTAAAATGATTGTCAGACTTTCGATCTTCTAGCAATTCACCAAAACAGAAAATTACTTCCAACTTATTTTCCAATGCTGCTGTTACTTTTTTTGTCAATATAGTATCGTTTTCTCCAAAGTGAGTTCTTCTTTCAGAATGGCCCAAAATGACCGTTTTAACTCCAATATCCTGTAACATATCAGCAGAAATTTCTCCAGTAAAAGCCCCGCTTTTAGCTTGGTGCATATTTTGTGCAGCAACCTCAATAACTGAATCTAGTGTTGCAGCAACTGCCGAAATTAAATTAATAGATGTAGGTGAAATTAATACTCTACATTTAATTAACTCTTCTTTTAAGGCTCGTTTTAAATCATTAACTAATGCCTTCGTTTGAGTTGCATTATTATTCATTTTCCAGTTTCCTGCTACTATATTTTGTCTCATATTATTGTTTAGTTTTAATAGCAGCTAAAATACTTATTTTTTAAAGGCTTCTAGAATGTTTTTATCTGTAATTTTTGTTGATTTAAATAGCGTAATTGCTCCAGACTCATTCACAACTATATATCTAGGGATCCACCAAAGACCCAAGAAATCTCCAAGTACACCATTTTTACCTTCAATCATAAAATAATGGTCTCCTACTATTTGAAAATGCTCTATCGCTCTTTTCCATCTTTTTAAACTTTTATCTAATGATAGAAAAACAAAATGAACATCAGGGTTTTTATCTTGTATTTTTTTTAAATCAGGTAAGGTCACAATACAATCTTTGCACCAAGACGCCCATACATCTATCAAAATTTTATTCCCTTTGTGTTTGGTTAATATGTTCTTAAATATTAATTCTTGTTGATTGGTATTTACAAGTTTTTCTTGCAGTGCATCTTTTGAAAAATCGGTAGGCTTGTCACATCCGACTAATACCAAAAAAATTAAAAATAAAATTTTTCTCATCTTTTATTGTAATCTAATTCTAGGATCTAACCAACTATACATGACATCTACTAATATGTTTATGATAATAAACAATGTTGCTATCACCAAAACACTTCCCATAATAATAGGTAAATCTAAAGTGTTTAAAGCGTTTACAATTTCTTTTCCAAGTCCGTTCCAATTAAAAATATACTCTACAAAAACAGCTCCAGCCAACATGGAGGCAAACCAACCAGAAATAGCAGTAATTACTGGATTTAATGAGTTTTTTAATGCGTGATTTTTAATTACTTGATAATCACTAAGCCCTTTCGCTTTTGCTGTTCTTATATAATCTTGGCTTAGAACCTCTAGCAAGGAATTTCGCATTAATTGAATGATTACAGCCAGCGGACGAATTCCAAGAACAACCGCAGGTAAAAATATATTTTTCCATTGAATAGACACATATTCTCCAAAATCATCTACTACAAATAAACTTCCTGTCATTTCTAGCCCTGTGTATTCTTGTAGAACAAAACCAAATAACCAAGCAAATAAAATAGCTGAAAAAAAGGAAGGAATACTCATCCCAAATGTACTAACTACAGCAATAATTCTATCGAACCAAGTATCTTTATAAACAGCAGAAAATATTCCAAAAATAATTCCAAATACGATTGAAATAACGATTGAAAACAAAGCTAAAATAGCAGTATTAGGCAAGGTTTCTGAAATAACCTCAGATACTTTTTTTCCATTTTTCTGAAAGGACTCTCGTAGATAAGGATATTTTATAACTACGGTAATTTCCCCTAAAGAAAAAAGTGCTTGATGTGAATATTTTCCATTAGTTAAAAAAGTGTAGTCAGTTGGTTTTTTTGAATGCAATGATATGGGAGAAACATCATTCAAATAATAAAAATATTGCGTGGTAACAGATTGGTCAAAACCATATTTTTTTCGAATATTTTCTAATTGTTCAGAATCTTCACGTTGATCTAACATCATTCTTGCGGGATCACCAGGTAAAACACTGAACAATAAAAAAATAATAGTAACAACACCAAAAAGTGTTAAGATTCCGTAAAAAAACTTGTTTAGTATAAATTGTATCATGTATAACACCTCTAAAACAAAGATAAGAGAAAGTCTCAAAAATATGTACCTTTGTCTAACTTTTAAAAAGATAGATGACTACAGCAGAAATTGTAACTCAAATTCAAAAAAAGAAATCGTTTTTATGTATTGGTTTAGATGTAGACCTTCAAAAAATTCCTAGGTTTTTATTAGATAAAGAAGATCCAATTTTTGAATTTAACAAAGCAATTATAGATGCCACACATCATTTATGTGTCGCTTATAAACCCAATACTGCTTTTTATGAAGCCTACGGGATTAAAGGTTGGACATCTTTAGAAAAAACTATCAAGTATATCAATCAAAACCATCCTGAAATTTTTACAATAGCAGATGCAAAACGTGGTGATATTGGCAATACTTCTTCTATGTATGCAAAAGCGTTCTTTGAAGATCTTTCTTTTGATAGTATTACTGTTGCACCCTATATGGGAAAAGACTCTATAGAGCCTTTCTTAGCATTTGAAAATAAACATACTATTTTACTTGCCTTAACTTCTAATACCGGTGCTTATGATTTTCAAACAAAAATAATCGATGGTAAAGAAGTCTATAAACAGGTATTAGAAACATCTAAGAACTGGAAAAATGCTGAAAATTTGATGTACGTAGTTGGAGCAACTAAAGCGTCATATCTAGCTGATATAAGAAAAATTATTCCAGAATCATTTTTATTGGTTCCAGGAGTTGGAGCGCAGGGTGGAAATTTACAAGAAGTTTGTAAATACGGTATGAACAATAACGTTGGTTTATTAATTAATTCTTCTCGGAGTATTCTTTACGCTTCAAAAGAAGCTGACTTTGCCGAAGCAGCGGCTGAAGTAGCAGTTGTATTACAAAAGCAGATGGCTGAAATTTTAAATTAATGGTGATTATTGATCATACAGGTCGAAATATTCATGTAGATGGTGTTCCAAAAAGAATTATTTCTTTGGTACCAAGTATAACGGAATTATTATTTGATTTAGGGCTAGAAGATCAAATTTTTGGAATCACAAAATTCTGTATTCACCCTTCTACAGCTAAGAAAAATAAGAAAATTGTTGGCGGTACAAAGAATATAAAAACTAACTTGATTAGAGCATTACAACCAGATATCATTTTATGTAATAAAGAGGAAAATACAGCTGAAATTGTTCAAATTTGTGAAAAAATTTGTCCTGTCCATGTTACAGATATTTTCACATTAGAAGATACAAGAAAAATGATAATAGACTACGGTACAATATTCAATAAAAAATTAGAAGCTAAAGCAATTAATAAAAAGCTAGAGGATAAACTAAATGATTTTAAAATATTTATCAGAGACAAACCTAGATTAAAAGTAGCTTACTTTATTTGGAGAAACCCATGGATGGTTGCTGCTAATAATACTTTTATCAATCATTTATTAGCTTTGAATAAGTTTGAAAATATCTATTTAAACAAACAACGGTATCCTGAAGTAGAATTAAATAAAATTGATTTAGAGGGTAATCCTGATTTAATTTTCCTTTCTTCTGAACCTTATCCTTTTAAAGAGGAGCATATTTTAGATATAAAATCTTATTTAACTAACACAAAAATTATTCTTGTAGATGGTGAGTTATTTAGTTGGTATGGAACTAGACTGCTAAAATCTTTTGAATACTTCAAGAAATTAAGAAATATTTTTAATTAAAACTATCTGTCTTCTTATCGTAACCATAAGGGCAATGTTTGCAACCACTCTTACAACAATACCCCCTCTTTAAGTGATATGTTTCTGTAAATACTCTAAAACCTTGAATATTCAAATAGTAATCCTCTTCAGTAAGCTCTATTCTTTTGTTGTACATATTTTTGTGTAAAAAAAGACTCAAAATAGAGTGTTTTTCTCTTATTTATTTTTTTGATCCAGGAGGATATGTAGAAATAATCTCATAAACAAATTCATTGATTCGTTCTTCTTTTTTTTCTATTTTTCTCATCTTCATAGCTCCAGAACCAATACCCTGCCAGATCAATTCGTTATTGTCTCTGTCTATAAAATCAATAAATAAAGTTCCTTCTGTATATTGATTTATATTGATGTTTGTTCTGCCATAAAACCAAGGATTATATCCCCAACCCCAGCCTAAACCAGTATTATTATCAGAGACATTTACTTGCTCTCTAGATTTGGTAAAAACACTTACTAATATATCAGGTTTTTCAGACTTACTAAACCCTTTGGCTATTAATTCACTTTCTACAGCACGCATTATTCGTTTCTTATCCAAGTCTGAAACAGAAGCTTTGTCTATTCCTTTTTTATAAAAAGCAAATGTTTTGTACTTAGTAAAATCTACTTTGGTATCATAATCTGAAACTACTCTTACAGATGAACAAGATGCAAGAATAACAAAACATAATAAAAAAACTAATTTTAAAATTTTCATAGTTAGCAGGTATTAAATATTATTAAATAATGATGTATCTACTTTATTGGGAATCGTAACTTTTAATTTTTTTTCACTTTCCATTGCTCGTTTAATAGCAAAGGTAGCTTCATCGTTTCTAGCCCAATTTCTTCTTGCTATTCCGTTGTTTACATCCCAAAAAAGCATGGACTCTAGTCTTTTTGATGCTGCTTTACTACCATCAATAAGCATGCCAAACCCACCATTTATAACTTCCCCCCAACCTACTCCACCTCCATTATGAATGGACACCCAAGTTGCTCCCCTAAAACTATCTCCAATAACGTTTTGGATAGCCATATCAGCGGTAAATCTTGAGCCATCATAAATATTTGATGTTTCTCTGTAAGGAGAATCTGTTCCTGAAACATCATGATGATCTCTCCCTAAAATAACTGGTCCTATTTTTCCTTTTTTTATAGCCTTATTAAAAGCTTTTGCAATTTTAATTCTCCCTTCTGTATCAGCATATAAAATTCTAGCCTGAGAGCCTACAACTAATTTATTTTCTTGAGCACCTTTAATCCATTGAATATTATCTGCCATTTGTTGCTGTATCTCTTGTGGAGAGTGTTTCTTTATTTCTTCTAAAACTTCACAAGCAATAATATCTGTCTTTTTTAAATCTTCAGGATTTCCAGAAGCACAAACCCATCTAAAAGGTCCAAAACCATAATCAAAACACATAGGCCCCATAATATCTTGAACATAACTCTGATATCTAAAATCTATACCGTTTTCAGCCATAATATCTGCTCCTGCTCTACTAGCTTCTAATAAAAAAGCATTTCCATAATCAAAGAAATAAGTTCCTTTGGCAGTATGGTTGTTAATAGCTCTGGCATGTCTTCGGATGGTTTCTTGAACTTTCTCTTTAAACAAGATTGGGTCATCTGCCATCATAATATTCGCCTCTTCAAAAGAAACATCTGTTGGATAATAGCCTCCAGCCCATGGATTGTGTAATGATGTTTGATCAGAACCTAAATCTATATGTACTTCTTCTATATCAAACTTCTCCCAGACATCTACAATATTCCCTAAATAAGCAAGAGAGATTGTTTCTTTGTTTTGTTTCGCTAATTTTACTCTAGTTACTAATTTATCTAAATCTGTTAGTTTTTCATCAATCCAACCTTGTTCTAAACGTACTTGTGTAATCTTAGGATTCACCTCTGCACAAACCGTAATACAACCAGCTATATTTCCTGCTTTGGGTTGTGCTCCACTCATACCTCCTAAACCAGCTGTAACAAATAAATTTCCTTTAGGAGATTTACCAATTTTCCTAAAACCATTTAAAACTGTAATGGTAGTTCCATGAACAATACCTTGCGGACCAATATACATATAACTTCCTGCAGTCATTTGTCCATATTGGCTTACTCCTAAAGCATTCATTTTTTCTAAATCATCTGGTTGAGAATAATTAGGAATCGTCATTCCATTGGTAACCACAACTCTTGGTGCATTTTTATTGGAAGGGAATAATCCCATTGGATGACCAGAATACATTGCTAAAGTTTGTTTCTCGGTCATTTCAGATAGATACTTCATTGTCAGTAAATACTGAGCCCAATTCTGAAAAACAGCTCCATTTCCTCCATAGGTTATTAATTCGTGTGGGTGTTGTGCAACCGCATGGTCTAAATTATTCTGAATCATTAACATGATAGATTTGGCCTGTTCACATCTACCAGGATACTCAGAGATTGATCTTGCATACATCGCATATTCTGGACGAAAACGATGCATATAAATACGTCCATATTTCTCTAGTTCTTCTGCAAACTCGGGCAATAATTTTACATGATGTTTTGCCTCAAAATAACGCAATGCATTTCTTAAGGCCAACTCTTTTTCATCTCTAGATAAAATCTCTTTTCTTTTTGGAGCATGATTTATAGAAGTCTCATAATCTCTTTTTGCTGGTAATACTTCTGGTATTCCTTGTTGTATTTGCTCTTTAAATGTCATAAAACCTATTAAAATGATTAAAAATTGATTGCTATTGCAAATATAATCGTTTTTAAAAATTATTGATTTTTATAGTGTCAAAAAAATCGTCTATTTTTTGAAAATTTCGTAAATTGCATCACAAAAATCATCTTTTTTTTACGAATATTATTATAATTATAGAGTTATATCTAAAAAATGATAAAAAATTTCATAAAAATATTTGGTTTAAATCTTAAATATCTTCAAGAAAAATGGAACAGATAATTCCTTACAAACCCAAAAATAAAGTTAGAATAGTTACTGCTGCATCTTTATTTGATGGTCATGATGCTGCCATTAATATTATGCGTAGAATTATTCAATCCACTGGTGTAGAAGTTATTCATTTAGGACATGATAGAAGTGTTGAAGATGTTGTGAATTGTGCTATTCAAGAAGACGTAAATGCAATTGCTATGACTTCCTACCAAGGAGGCCATAACGAGTATTTTAAATATATGTATGACTTATTAAAAGAAAAAGGTGCTAGTCATATTAAAATTTTCGGTGGTGGTGGTGGTGTCATTTTACCAAGAGAAATAAAAGAATTAATGGATTATGGAATTACTCGTATATATTCTCCCGATGATGGACGTGAGCTAGGCTTACAAGGAATGATTAATGATTTGGTTCAACAGTCAGATTTTGCTATTGGTGATGAATTAAATGAAGAAATAACTCTTTTGGAAAAAAAAGAGATAGGTCGTATAGCTCGAATTATTTCTTCTGCTGAAAATTTTCCAGAAATTGCTAAAGAAACTTTAGTCAAAATACATGAGAAAAATAAAACATCAACAACTCCCGTTCTAGGAATTACTGGAACTGGTGGGTCTGGAAAATCTAGCTTGGTTGATGAATTGGTACGTAGGTTTTTAGTTGATTTTCCAAAAAAAACAATCGGTATTATTTCTGTTGATCCTTCTAAACGTAAAACAGGTGGTGCCCTATTAGGAGACCGTATTAGAATGAATGCCATTATTAACAAACGTGTTTATATGCGTTCTTTGGCTACTCGTCAATCTAATTTAGCCTTATCTAAATATGTGAATGAAGCTATTGAGGTCTTAAAAGCTGCTGAGTTTGATTTGATTATTTTAGAAACGTCAGGTATTGGACAATCGGATACTGAAATAATTGAACATTCTGACACTTCTCTCTATGTAATGACTCCAGAATTTGGAGCCGCTACTCAGTTAGAAAAAATAGATATGTTAGATTTTGCTGATTTAGTAGCCATTAATAAATTTGACAAACGTGGAGCATTAGATGCTGTTCGTGATGTAAAGAAACAGTATATGCGCAATAATAATTTATGGCACATACATATGGATGATATGCCTGTTTTTGGAACTATTGCATCTCAGTTTAATGATCCTGGAATGAATTCGCTCTACAAAGCAATTATGGATACATTGGTAGAAAAAACTGGTGTTGATTTAAAATCTAAGATGAAAATTACTCAGGAAATGTCTGAAAAGATTTTTATAATTCCTCCTGCAAGAGTTCGTTATTTATCAGAAATTGCTGAAAGTAACAGAACTTATGATAAAAAAGCAGACAAACAAGTTGAGGTTGCTCAAAAATTATTTGGAATTTACAAAACGATAGACTCCATTATAAATGTAGATTCAACTTCACTCAAAAATCTAAGTGTATTAACCAAAATAGGCTTAGATCAAGAAAAAATATTACAACACGCTCCGAAAGATGAATTACCATTTGTAAAATTATTACTCGCTCAGTTTGACAAGGTGAAAATGGACTTTGATCCCTATAACTGGGAAATAATTATCAATTGGGAAGAAAAAGTTCAACGATATAAAAATCCTATTTACTCATTTAAAGTAAGAGACAAGGAAATTAACATAGAAACACATAGTGAATCTTTATCGCACTCTAAAATACCTAAAATCTCCTTACCAAAGTATGAGGCTTGGGGTGATTTATTACAATGGAATTTACAAGAAAATGTTCCAGGAGAATTTCCATTCACTGCTGGTTTGTATCCTTTTAAGAGAACCGGCGAAGATCCAACTAGAATGTTTGCTGGTGAAGGTGGACCAGAACGCACCAACAGACGTTTTCATTATGTAAGTTTAGGTATGGATGCTAAGCGTTTATCTACTGCTTTTGATTCTGTAACTTTATACGGTAATGACCCTGGACATAGACCAGATATTTATGGTAAAATTGGAAACGCCGGAGTTTCTATATGTTGTTTAGATGATGCTAAAAAATTATATTCTGGGTTTGATTTAAGTCATCGCATGACTTCGGTTTCTATGACTATTAATGGTCCTGCACCAATGCTACTTGGATTCTTTATGAATGCAGCTATTGATCAAAATTGTGAGAAATACATCAAAAAACATAAGCTAGAAAAAAATGTTGAAGCAAAGTTTATAGCAATTTACGATTCAAAAAGATTAGAAAGACCTTTATATCAAGGTGAATTACCAGAAGGGAATAATGGTTTAGGTTTAATGCTACTTGGTCTAACTGGTGATATGGTATTACCTAAAGAAATCTATCAACAAATAAAAAAAGATACTTTAACACAAGTTAGAGGAACAGTTCAAGCAGATATTTTAAAAGAAGATCAAGCACAAAATACCTGTATTTTCTCAACAGAATTTGCAATACGATTGATGGGTGATGTTCAAGAATACTTTATTAAAAATCAAATTCGTAATTTCTATTCTGTTTCAATTTCTGGATATCATATAGCCGAAGCTGGTGCCAATCCTATTACACAGTTGGCGTTGACCTTATCTAATGGCTTTACTTATGTAGAATACTACTTATCTCGAGGTATGGATATCAATAAATTTGGACCCAACTTATCGTTTTTCTTTTCTAATGGTATAGATCCAGAATACGCTGTTATTGGTCGTGTAGCAAGAAAGATTTGGGCCAAAGCATTGAAGTATAAATACCAAGCAAATACAAGAGCGCAAATGCTCAAGTATCATATTCAAACATCTGGGCGTTCTCTTCACGCACAAGAAATTAACTTTAACGACATTAGAACTACACTTCAAGCATTGTATGCCATCTATGACAATTGTAATTCACTGCACACCAATGCCTATGATGAAGCAATTACTACACCAACCGAAGATTCGGTAAGGAGAGCCATGGCTATTCAATTAATTATTAATAAAGAACTAGGATTAACTAAAAATGAAAACCCTATTCAAGGTGCATTTATAATTGAGGAACTAACAGATTTGGTTGAAGAAGCAGTATTGCTAGAGTTTGATAGAATTACAGAAAGAGGAGGTGTTTTAGGCGCTATGGAAACGATGTATCAACGCTCTAAAATACAAGAAGAAAGTTTGTATTATGAAACACTTAAACACAACGGAGAATTTCCAATTATTGGCGTAAATACTTTCTTGAGCTCTAAAGGTTCGCCTTCTGTTCTTCCTACTGAAGTAATTCGTGCTACTGAAGAAGAAAAGCAATTTCAAATTTTAACTAAAGAGTTGTTACATGCTGCTAATAAGAATCAAGTTTCTATTCAATTAAAAATACTTCAAGAGGCGGCAATAAAGAATGAAAACTTATTCGAGAAAATCATGGAAGTCACCAAATCCTGTTCTTTAGGACAGATTACAACAGCTTTGTTTGAAGTTGGAGGGCAGTATAGACGAAATATGTAGTTTTAAAACTCATCTATCAAATCTTAAAATACAACCCTTACAGTAATGTAGGGGTTTTTTCTATACACTACTTTTATTAATTTCACAATGAAATTAATAAAGTGTATATTTGAATTTATTATTAATTTAATCTAAATAAAAAATGAAAAAATATATTTTTATACTTACCCTTATGCTAACATTATCGTCGATGAATGCACAATTGATTCAATCGAGGTTGTTAACAGTAGACCAAGAAAATATGCAAGAGTTTATGGAAGGTGTATCTGAAAAAACAAAGATGTACAATAGTAAAAAAGGACAAGCTAGATACTTAACTTTTCAAATTTTAACTGGCATGAATGCACAAAACTTTATGAGAATGCAAGTAGCGGATTCTATTCAAGAATTTGATAATGTAGATACTAAAGGAAATAATTGGTGGCAAAAAAAAGTTGGTTCATTACATAGATCTGTTGGAAATAGAATTTGGTCTATGAATGAAAAAATGTCCTACTATGTTGAAAATAAAGAAAGAGTTAATCACAGAAGAATAATCTATTATAATTATGACGATTCTGCAGAAGAAGATTTTTGGAGATTTAGAGAGCGTGTTAAAAAAGCCATGGTAGAATCAAAATATGGACAAAACATGAATGTTTTATATTGTAATTCTGGTTGTAACGGAAATGTAGTTCAAATAAGATTTCACCATAAGAACTTTACTGGTGAAGGAAATGACTATGGAGAGCCCCTTAAAAAAATGATTGAAAAATATGATGAACTTTATGGTAAAGATGCTTATGAGCAAGATTCCAAAAAAGTAGATAATAGTTTACTGCCTAATGGAAGAAAAATTAGACATCAAGTTCTTTTACCTGAACTAAGTTCACCAACGAATATGGATTAGAAAAAAGTTTGATAATTTTTTATAATTATTTAAATAAGATTCATTAGAAATAATAATCAAAATAATTTAAAAAATCATCTACTTTATAAACCTCCCTTGTGGAGGTTTTTTTTTATATAATTATTGATAAAAAATTTATGATATAATTCTTTAGGATTACTCAAAACTTGAATCTTTTTATATCTCACTACTTAAATTTAAAAAACACAGATCGTCTATAAAAATCATACTTTGATAATATGATAAAATAAAACAAGTCCAGATTGCATCTTTTTCGTACCTTTTAAGTCTATTAATTGAATTTAAATATATAAAAAATGACTCATAAAAATCAATGTACTTGTACCTGTGTAGAATGTATTAATGGAGATTGTTCTAGCTGTACCTGCGATAACTGTTCTTGTTCTAGCTGTAACTGCTAAAATAAAATGGCTTGAAGAATAAATTAAAAATCTAAAAAGCCAATTAGTCTGGCTTAAATAGAATTATAATGACAACAAAAGAAGTCTGGAAACAATATTCTGAAGATGTAAAAAGATTTATAGTTAGTAAAGTCCATGAAAAGACAATTGCTGACGATATTTTACAAGATACCTTTATAAAAATTCATACAAAACTTCACACACTTCAGGATATAAATAAGCTAAAACCATGGGTTTTTACCATTGCTAGAAATTCTATCATGGATTATTTTAGGGCTTCTAAAATTACCTTTGAAATAGGTGATTTGGCATTAGAAATCGATTCTAAAGAAAATTATCATACCGAAAAAGATTGTTTAATTGGTATCTTAAAAAAATTACCCAACAAATACAGAACTCCTTTATTTCTATCAGATATCAAAGGAATGAAGCAATATGAGGTAGCCAAACAACTCAACCAAAATTTACCAACTACTAAATCACAAATTCAGCGGGCTAGAAAACTAATAGCACAAGGTTTTATGGATTGCTGCGGTTTCGTCCTTAATGAAAAAGGAATTTTAGTAGGCGAAGTTCAAGAAAAAGAAAACTGTAAGGTTTGTCATTAATCTTTTATTCCTGGTTGTTTTAATATCCAATTAGTTGCTTTTTTTTGAATATCAACCATTTTTTTTACATCAGAAAGTAGCTGTTTTGCATCATAGATTACACCATCTTTAATCGTGTATTTTACCCCTCCTACTCTAACTACCTCATTGTCTTTTGTCAATTTAATGGCACCTGTACCATAGAGTACCTTTAAGTTTTGTAGAGGATTTTCTTCTATAATTACAAAATCTGCTAATTTTCCTATTTGAATAGAGCCAATTTTATCATCCCAACCTAAAGCTTCTGCACCATTTAAGGTCGCTGCTCTTATTACTTCTAGAGGGTGAAAACCGGCCTCACGTAATAATTCTAATTCACGTATATAGGCAAAACCATATAATTGATAAATAAATCCAGAATCGGACCCAGCTGTTACTCGCCCGCCTCTATTTTTATATTCATTGATAAATGTCATCCATAATTGAAAATTATTTTTCCAAGTTACTTCTTGTTCAGTTCCCCAATAATGCCAGTAAGAGCCGTGAGATATCTTACTTGGCTCATAAAACTTCCAGAGAGATGGTAATGTATATGTTTCATGCCATTCTGCTCTTCTAGCCCTCTGTAAATCTCTACTTGCTTCATAAATATTAAATGTTGGATCTAATGTAAAATCTAACTCCAAGAGCTCATTCATTACACCATTCCAGTGATTAGAGTATGGTTTTGCTGCTTGCTTCCATAATTTACCTGCTTCTTCAAAACGATGTTGTTCATTCTGATAATTATAATCTAATGGATAATTTTGTACTGTTCTTTTATTAAATAAAGCTTCTGGTAAGCCATACCAATGCTCCATAGAGGTTAATCCTGCTCTAGCAGAATGTAAAACATTCCATCGAGCAACACTCAGTTGAGCGTGATGACAGGCAGAGCCCAATCCTAATTTTTTATTTTCATCTAATGCAGCAGCCATAATTTCTGGTTCTGCACCGAAAAATTTAATTCCATCTGCACCATTTTTTGCATTTGCTCTAACCCATTGCCTAGCTTCTTCAGTGTTTGAGATTGGGGCATCGTTTAAAGGGTTAAAATCTTTTGTGGTTTGACCAAATCCTGTATAGGCGAAAATTCTTGGAGCTACAATTTTATGTAAATTACTTTTTTTCTTAAGATCTAATGTCCAATCTATACTTCTACCACTGGGTTCTCTTACTGTTGTTATTCCATGAGCCATCCAAAGCTTAAAAACGTATTCAGCATTAGCTCCTTGTGCAATACCTCCAATATGACCGTGCATATCAATAAATCCTGGTAATAGATACATGCCAGATGCATCCAGCTCTTTTCCTCCTTTAGTTAACGTAGGCCTATTTTTTTTATCAATTTTTACTCCCGGATATCCAACAACTTGAATTTTTACAATCTTATTATCCTCTACAACAATGTCAATAGGACCGCGAGGCGGAGATCCATCTCCATTAATTAGTGTAACACCTCTAATAATTAGTTGAGTAAAAGGTCCTTCCCCTAAATAAGTTTCTTGAGAAAAACTATTTTGTATTAAAAAAAATAAAGATAAAATAAGTAGTTTTTTCATTTGATTAGGTTTTAGTTTCTTGGTTTGGGAATAGACATATGGTTTCCAAAAAATAAAGCATTTAAAAATAGTCTATTTGTACCATACCAAGCTCCTCTAAAATTTGGATTGTCTGCAAATAAAATAGCTCTTCCTTTTCCAATTGCACTTACCAATATTGAGGCGGATGGTTTTAAATAAGTATTTAAATTTTCTGTAGAGACATATCCATCAATATGTGGGTTAGTTGTGTATTTTGCAACAGTAGAATAGCTGTTTTTACTAGGTTTAAGGAATACCCTATTATTCTTGTAAACCGGTAATTTAGAATTTCTATAACCAAAACCCAAAGGATGTGTAATATCTAAATCAACTTCAAAAATAGCACCTCCTATGCCTTCTCTTCCAATATTTTCTCCTGCATCTACATAAGGCAATCGTTTCATAATTTTATCAGACTCTTTGATAACTTTAGATTTTTTAGTAAGGCTTTCTTTTACTAGCTTTTTAGAGATCAACCACTTTGAAGCTCTACCAATGGTAATTAAGGTGTTCCCTGTTTTTGTCCAGTTTTTAATTTTATTTCTTTGAATAGAGTCTAATTGTCCATAATTACCAGATACCATAACTATAGTATTATATTTATCTAAAGAAATTCTGTTAAAATTATGCAATAGTAATTTTGTTATAGGCATTTCCACTCTAGTATCTAACAAATGCCAAACCTCACCTGCTTCATATGAAGAAACACCATTTCCAATAAACATTGCCGCTTTAACTTCTTGAATTTTCCTAAAATTATTGCTTCCTAAATCTATACCTTTTGTACTAAAACCAGTATTTGTAGCATATATTGGCACTTTAAATTTTTGTTGTGCATCACTAATAATTTTAAAAACTGCTGTAGAAGATATTTTTTGCTTACTTACAGGAATCATGACAGTTCCATAGTTAAAATCTTTATTTCCATCTGAGGTAATAGCTGAAAACTTCTTAAACGCAGAAGAAGCTTTTAATCCTTTTTGCTGCATATAGTTTAATGCTGCAGGAGCATAATAATCATCCCAATCTAAAATATATGCATATTCGGATTTTGTAACTTTAGTATTATTTAATAGGTCTTTAGATGTTTTTATTTCATTCCCTAATCTAGCTGATTTTAACCCTTTAGATTTCATATTATAAAAATTAGAAATACTCCAAGCGGAGGCATCGTAAAAAACACTATCTCTGTATTTATTGTAGGTTTCAAACATTGTTTGCACCATTCTATGTTGCTTTTGTTTTAGTGGAACATAAAATTTAGCTCCTTTTTCATATACTTTAATCTTATGTTTTAACAAGAACTCTACAAATGCTTTATTTCTATTTTGATCGTATAGATCGCCAAATTCATAACCAGCAAATCCTGATGTAGCTTTTTTTGTTACTGCTGATTTAAAAAAATCTTGTTGATATTTTCTTAAAACTGCTTTATTTTCAACAGCCGCTTTTACGGTTGCTATACTAGATTTGTATTGATTTCTAATAGTAAAATCAAATGAAATTGTTCCATAATCTGTATCTTGCAAATGGCCCCTAGAACTAGCTTGTTCAAACAATAGAGCTAATGCCCCCTGTAAGTCTGGATAAGAAGACCCGTACCCTGGATAAGTGCCATCAAAAGCTTCTTTTGTAAAATAAAAAGAGCCAATATCATCTAATGCTTTGGCAAAATAAGGAGCAAATAAATTATTTAAATCCTCAAAATTTTCTTTGGGCATTATCGGACTCTTAGAGCCATTAGGTTTCATGGGTTCAAAAAAGTAATTACTATTGGGACCCATTTCATGAAAATCAGTTACCACATTTGGATACCAATCATGATACCATTTTAGTTTTCCCTGACTTTCTGGATTCACTGCTAATAACCAGTCTCTATTCAAGTCAAACCAATAATGATTGGTTCTTCCTCTTGGCCACATTTCATTGTGTTCTGCATCTGCATTGTCTGAAACCAATGATATTGCCTTGTATTGATTTGCCCATTGAGTATGCCTATCTCTTCCATCAGGATTGATAGCTGGATCAATAAAAATAACTGCATTATTTATATAATTTTGAACTTCATTACTGTTAGAGGCAACTAAAGTATATGCTGTTAATAATGCTGCTTCAGAACTTGAAGGTTCATTACCATGAACATTATATGCCAATTGTATAAAAATTGGAACAGCATCATAATTTTTTGGTGTAATAGAAGGATTTACAAATTGTAAATGTTCTTGTTTTATACTTTCTAAATTGGATAGATTTTGGCTTGCTGAAACTTTTAATATGACCAATTTTCTTCTTTCATGAGTATAGCCATAGACTTCAATCTCTGCTTTATCTGAAACTTCTGCTAGTTTGTATAGATATGAAACTATCTGATCGTGTCTTGTGTGTTGTTCTCCTATTGCATAGCCCAAAAATTCTTCCGGTGTAGGAATTTTTGGATCAAATGGATTCTTATCTTTAAAAAAATACTCTTGTGAAAATGAGTTAAAAACTGTAAAGAATAGAACTAGTACTGTTAGTTTTTTAAGAAATAGCATTATATAGTATTTTAAAATGTTTTTAAAAATACAATTTTATTAAATAATATATTAAAACTCTATTTAAATAATTTTAGAAATCTTTAGAGCTCCTTTTTTGTTTTGTACTTTTACTTACTACTAATAGTTATATGATAAAAAAAATTAACTTTTGAATAAACTACCCTCAATAGTTAATAAAACAATAATAATATTTATGCAGAAAATAATTCAAATCGTACTTCTTTTTGTTGTAATGCTTATAAATGCTCAAGAAAAATCAATCCCTATTTTTAAAAATGGAGAAGCTCAAGTTATAAACGCATTTAACACTCCTGATAAATGGATAAGACATGATCTTTGGGTACAAACTAATTTCGATACCGATGGTGACGGAAAAATAGACAGAATGCATGTGGCAGTAACAAGACCTTTTCAAACAGATAGTGAAGACCTAAAACTCCCTATTGTGTATGTTACAAGTCCATATTTTGCTGGTGTTGCTCCAAATACTAAAGGTGCTTTTTGGAATGTAAAGCACGAATTGGGTGAAAAAGTAGCTGATATTGTTCATCCAGAAGTGACAAGAACAGGGAAAAGACCAATTATTTCAAATTCTCATATTAAAACTTGGGTTCCTAGAGGCTATATCGTTGTCCACTCATCTTCTCCTGGGACCGGACTTTCTCAAGGAGCTCCAACTGTAGGTGGAAAAAATGAATCTTTAGCTCCTAAGGCAGTTATTGATTGGCTATGTGGAAGAGTTAATGGATACACTACTCCTTACGGAGATAAAACTGTCTTAGCATACTGGTCTACTGGAAAAGTAGGCATGACAGGAACGTCATACAATGGAACACTTCCTTTAGCGGCAGCAACTACAGGTGTAGAAGGCTTAGAAGCTATTATACCAATTGCACCCAATACATCCTATTATCATTACTATAGATCAAATGGTTTGGTGCGTTCTCCTGGTGGATACTTGGGAGAAGATATTGATGTTTTGTATGATTTTATTCATAGTGGTGACGAGTCTAAACGTGCTTATAACAATAAGATGATTAGAGATACTGAAATGAAAAATGGTATGGACAGAATAACTGGAGATTATAATGATTTTTGGGCTGGAAGAGATTATCTAAATCAAATGAAACCAATGAAAGCGGCATTATTAATGTCTCATGGGTTTAACGATTGGAACGTAATGCCAGAACATAGCTATCGTATTTCAAAAAAAGCGAAAGAAATGGGCATCCCAACACAAATATATTACCATCAAAATGGACACGGTGGACCTCCTCCTATGAAAATGATGAACAGGTGGTTTACTCGGTATTTGCACGGAGTTGAGAATGGTGTAGAAAATGATGCAAAAGCATGGATAGTCAGAGAAAATGACAACCGTAACAATCCAACACCATACATTGAATATCCTAATCCTGATGCCTCATCGGTCACCTTATATTTACATCCTGGCGCACCAGAGAAAGGAAGCTTACATATTCAAAAATCAAATACAAAAACTCAAGAAACTCTTGTCGATAATTATTCTTTTATAGGGGCTTCTTTAGCAGCATCTGAAATTTCAGAAAACCGATTACTATACCTAACACCTATATTGAAGGAGGATGTTCATTTGTCTGGAGTTTCAAAAATAAGAATCAAGGTAGCGAGTAGTAAAAAAGCTGCAAACCTTTCCATTTGGCTAATATCATTACCTTGGGAAACTAATAGGACAGCAAAAATTACGGATAATATAATTACACGTGGATGGGCAGATATTCAGAATTATAAATCTTTGACAGATAGTAGACCATTAATTCCTAATAAATTTTATTCTATGACTTTTGATTTACAGCCAGATGATCAGGTCATAAAAAAAGGCCAACAAATAGGTTTAATGATCTTTTCTAGTGATCAAGAATTTACTTTACATCCTGAGCCTGGAACAAAATTAACTGTAGATTTAAACGAGACTGAGATTTTACTTCCTATAATAGGTGGAGAAAAGGCTTTTAAAAATGCTATTAACTAATTTTTTAAAGAATGACTTCTACAGAAATAGCTTTATTATTAAATAGCACCTCAGAAAAAATCACAAGAATTGGTGAGATTATTGGCAAAAAAATAGATAAAAGGGACAACTTTAATGATATTAATAAGTTCGAAAAAACATTTATTTACATAGATATTTTTGAAAACCACGCTACAGAAGGAGGTTTTAAAAATTTTTTCTGGAATTCAGCAGGGCAGTTTGCTCACGAGATATTAGAAGCCTATGAAACAATTGGCGCTACAAATACAGCAACTATTATCTATAATTCTTTTTTATTATTTGAAGAAATTCCAATACCAAAAAATATTGATGCAAGAAGAACTATCATCACAAAATTAAAACCAGAAACCTGGGATAATTTAGACAAAGAGTTCTACAATAATAAAGACAATATAATGCTCTTAGTTATAGAATTTGTTAAAAAAAATAATGTTTTTTTCGATTGAAAACTAATAGTAAAAAAACGAAGCCTTGCTCATATTTAAATAAAAAACTATGAAAAAAATTCTATATATAATCTCCGTACTGTTAATATTTTCATGCAATTCAAAGAGTAAAAGACCTTTAATAGGTGAAACCGTCTATCAACAAAAATTAAATACAACTTATAAAGATGCCTCAAAATCACCCTTAAAAAAGAAAGATTTAAAAGCCTTTAAAGGCTTAGATTTCTTTCCTATAGACTCATCTTATATAATTATTGCTTCAATAGAAATAATACCCGACAGTCCGTATTTTGAGATGGTAACTACCACAGATAGAAGACCTTATTACAGAGAATTTGGTATATTAACTTTTATCTTAGAAGAGAAAGAGCTACAATTAACATTGTACCAAAGTTTAGAAGAATACGAAGACCCACAATACGAAGACTTATTATTCTTACCTTTTACTGATAAAACTAGTGGTGAGAAATCGTATGGTGGTGGACGTTATATGGATGTCTTTGAAAGTAATATAACTACAAATAATTCTATAAAATTAAACTTTAACAACACCTACAACCCATATTGTGCTTATAATGATGAGTATTCATGTCCGCTAACACCAAGAAAGAATCATTTGGCTATTGCCATAAATGCTGGAGTTAAAGATTTTAAAAATAAATGAAATTAAACTTTATTGTATCTGAAGATTTAACCTAAAATTGTAACTTGACGTAATTCAAGATAATCAATAGGTTACTTAAGCTACTATTCTTGATATATACATACCTGCAAAAACAGCTAAAAAAGCAACTACAAAACTTGCAATAGTATAAAGTGCAAAAGATGTGAAATCTCCATTTTTAAACAAGACATGATTTTCATAAGCAAAGGTAGAAAACGTAGTAAAGCCACCACAAAAACCTGTTGCCAACAATAAGGATTGATTTTGATTTAAGGTTTCATTTTTTGCTGCTAAGCCTAAAATAATTCCAATAAGTAAACTCCCTAAAATATTTGCTATAAAAGTTCCGTAAGGAATCCCATTGTCTGGATTGTTTAAATATTTACCTATCACATATCGTAAAACACTCCCAAAACCTCCACCGATAAAAACAAACAAGAGCTGCTTCATATATTATAATTTTATCCCAACTAAATCATTCCAATTCCATTTCCCTGTTACAGTTCCTTTGGCCAAAGTCATGACTCCTGGATTGGCTCTAATCATGGTTTTTAATGTGGTTTCATCACAAAACAAGAAGTTAAATGGTAAATTATATTTGTTCTGTATTAAAATTAAATCATCTTCAAAAGAAGCAGAAACACCATATACATTATATCCTTTGTTAATGGCTTTGTCTGCAACTTTTTTAATTTCAGTAAAGCCTTTTTCATTAGACTTTGAAGCATTATAGACAAGAATTAACATTACTTTGTCCATCTCTAGAATTTCTGGAGCTAGATCATTCTGCGTGTCTTCTAGAATAAAATCATGTACTGGCGCAATACTTCCATCGTCTGGATATTTCATACCTTCTTGGATATTTTTCCCAACTGCATAAGCTCTAAAATCTATAATTGGTAAATGATTAAGCACATAAAAAGTAATGAATGAGAAACAAACTAAAGCTATAAGAGTAAATACAGCACTTACTTTCTTAGAAAAAATTTCTTTGATATCTTTTACCCTAATTAAAAGCATTAGAATAAGACCAATTAAAACAACATTCTTCCAAAATGTTTCCCAAGGTGTCAGTTTTATAGCATCTCCAAAACATCCACAATCTGTAACCTTATTATAATAAGCAGAATACCATGTTAAGAATAAAAATAAAGTTGTGATCCCTAATAAGCTCCAAATAGTTAGTTTAGATTTATACCCTAACAATAGACATACACCAAGCATAATTTCCACAATAATCAATAGAATTGAAAATGGTAATGCATAGGGTATCAAAAACTCTAAATTCAACACATTTTCGCCAAAGTATTCTTCAAATTTATATTGGGATCCAATAGGGTCTACCAATTTAACAAATCCTGAAAAAACAAACATTGCTCCAACAAATATTCTAGAAATATGAACTATTAATTTTATAAACATAAGTAACTATTATTAATTATTAATCTATAAAAATAAAATGATGATACATTTCATTTAATTGATTTTTAAAATTTACTACTCTTTAACTCATATGAATCATTGCAAAAACTGCGTAATTAATCATATCCTGGTAATTGGCATCTATACCCTCCGATACTAATGTTTTTCCTTTATTATCCTCAATTTGTTTGACACGTAATAATTTCTGAATGATTAAATCTGTTAAGGAACTTACTCTCATGTCTCGCCAAGCTTCACCATAATCATGGTTTTTATTTTCCATCAGTTCTTTGGTCACTGTAATGTGTTTATTATAAAGTTCCGTTGCTGCTTCAGTAGATAAATCTGGATTTTCAACAACCCCTAATTCTAATTGAATCAAGGCCATTACAGAATAATTAATAATTCCTATAAATTCAGATTTTTCACCTTCATCTACCATACGAACCTCATTTTCTTGTAATTGACGTATCCGTTGTGCTTTTATGAAAATTTGATCTGTTAACGATGGTAGTCGTAAGATTCTCCATGCAGATCCATAATCAATCATTTTTTTCGTAAATAGATTTCTGCATTGTTCTACAACACTATCATATTGGTGAGAGGTATTTGGCATAAACAATATTAATTTCCGTAAATTTCGTTCAAATTTTATGAACAAAAAAATCTAACTAAGTTTAATGAAGAGAATTGTTGTTTTTTGTGGCTCTAGCCTTGGATTTAATCCTGTTTACAAAGAAGCTGCCGTAGAGCTAGGTAACTACTTTGCTGCCAATGACATTACTTTGGTATATGGAGGTGGAAAAATTGGGATGATGGGTGTTTTATCTGAAACTATTTTAAATAAAGGAGGAAAAGTAATAGGTATTATTCCTAGATTATTAAAACGTGAAGAAGTCGTAAATTCTGATGTTACTGAATTGATAGTAACAAAAACGATGAGTGAACGAAAAGTGATTATGAGTCAATTAGCAGATGGATATATTTCCTTACCAGGTGGGTTTGGGACATTAGATGAGCTTTTTGAAGCCTTAACTATTGGACAATTACATATTGAACAAAAACCAAATGGAATTTTAAATGTGAATGGTTTTTTTGATCATACCTTACAACAACTAGACCTTATGGTTACCGAAGGATATTTAAAACAAGCGAATAAAGAAATGCTATTAGTTGGTAATAATATTAGTGAATTAATGCTAAATATGGATTCCTATAGTGCACCAGACAAAACAGCTCTAATCAATAAAGTTATTAAGCATGACCATAAACTGTAAAGGGGAATTAATTGACTTGTCTTCCCCAAAAGTAATGGGAATCTTAAATGTTACACCAGATTCTTTTTATGACGGTGGTTTCTATAAAAATAAAAAAGAAATTCTAAATCAAGTTGAAAAGATGCTTTTGGAAGGAGCAACATTTATAGACATTGGTGCTTATTCATCAAAGCCAGGTGCTACTATTATCTCTGAGAAAGAAGAATTACTACGAATAAAACCTGTTGTAAAATTAATATTAAAACAATTTCCAAAAACACTTATTTCAATAGACACATTTAGAAGTACTGTTGCAAAAGAAACTGTAGAAATTGGTGCTGCTTTAATTAATGACATTTCTGGAGGTAGTCTAGATGAAAAAATGTTTGAAACTGTTGCTAAATTGCAAGTTCCTTATATTTTAATGCATATGAAAGGGACTCCTCAAAACATGCAAGACAATCCAACTTACGAAAATATAACGACAGAATTAATTTCTTTTTTTGCAGAACAAATTTTCAAAGTGCATCAGTTACAGCTAAAAGATGTGATTATAGATGTCGGATTTGGATTTGGAAAATCTTTAGAACATAATTATCAATTATTAAAAGATTTAGCACTTTTTGGAAATTTAAATACTCCTGTTTTAGCAGGGGTGTCTAGAAAATCCATGCTTTATAAACCATTACATATCTCTGCAAATGAAGCACTAAACGCTACTACTACTGCTAATACAATTGCTTTGTTAAATGGTGCAAACATCTTAAGAGTTCATGATGTAAAAGAAGCTGTTGAAGCAATAAATATTGTGAATCTACTTAACTAATTTTGTACATTTACAAAAAACACTGCAAATATACATGTTAGATTTTCTTGATTTTTCTTTTTTAGATGTTCTAGACATCCTTTTGGTAGCAATACTAATTTACTATATATATAAACTTTTAAAAGGAACAGTAGCTATTAATATCTTTATTGGAATTGCTCTTATTTTTTTGATTTGGAAAATAACTCAGATCTTAAGAATGGAAATGCTAAGTAATATTTTAGGGTATCTCTTAAGTGGTGGAGTAATTGCACTCATCATTGTTTTTCAGCAAGAAATTAGGAAATTTCTATTGATGATAGGAACCACCAATTTTTCATCTAAAAAAAATTTCCTTAAACAACTTAAGTTTCTAAAAAAAGAAATCGCTTTAGAAACAGATGTGGATATATTATTGAATGCCTGTAAAAAAATGTCCAAAACCAATACAGGTGCTCTTATTGTTATAGAAAGAACCAATAGTTTAGATTTTTTAATTAGTACTGGTGATTCTATGAACGCTGAATTGAATGAGGTTTTATTACAAAGTATCTTTTATAAAAATAGTCCTTTACATGATGGTGCTACGATCATTCGAGATAATTTCGTGGTCGCAACTAGAGTTATTTTACCAGTTTCAGATAGTAAAAATATTCCTTCTCGTTTTGGGTTAAGACATAGAGCTGCGTTTGGTGTTACAGAAAAAACAGATGCTGTTTGTATATTAGTTTCAGAAGAGACAGGCGAGATTTCGTATATAAAAGACGGAAGTTTTCAATTATTTGAGGAACATAATGAATTATTAGAGAAATTAAGAGAAGATATTCAGTAAATTTTTAAAGTAAATTTTAAAATGTAAAATTCATTAAAAAACATTGCTGTTCTTTATGGTGAACTTATACAGGAGATTAAGAAACCATTTCTAAACTAAATTGTTTGTCATATAAATTTTTATAATACCCTTCTTGCTTCTTTAATAATTCTTTATGAGTTCCCTCTTCTACAACTACTCCCTTATCCATCACAATAATTTTATCAGCTTTTTTTATGGTAGCTAATCTGTGTGCTATGACAATTGACGTTCTTCCCTTAGTAATGGTATCTGTTGCATGCTGAATCATTTTTTCTGCATGAGAATCTACAGAAGATGTAGCCTCATCTAAGATTAATATTCTGGGCTTGCTTACATAGGCTCTTAAAAAAGCAATTAACTGTCTTTGCCCCGAAGAGAGCATTATGCCTCTTTCTTTCACATTATATTGATAGCCCCCGGGTAGAGTCATAATAAAGTCATGAATTCCAATCTTTTTTGCAGCTTCTTGAACATCCTTTAGAGTTATTCTCGGATTATTTAGAGTGATGTTGTTATAAATGGAATCTGAGAATAAAAAGACATCTTGCAAAACTATGGCTATTTGATTTCTAAGCGAAGCTAATTCATAATCTTCTACAGGAATATTATCTACAGAAATAATTCCACTATCAATTTCATAAAAACGATTAATTAAATTAATAATAGTAGACTTACCAGCTCCAGTTGCACCTACTATAGCGATAGTCTGTCCTTTTTTAACTTGTATAGAAATTCCTTTTAAAACTTCTTCTCCCTCAATATAACTAAATCGCACCTCTTTGAAACCTAAATCTCCTTGAATATTAGAAGCTAGCTTAGTTCCTTCATTACGAATAAAACTTTCCGTGTCTATCACTTTAAAAACACGTTCTCCAGCGACAATTCCCATTTGTAACTGATTAAATTTATCTGCAATTTGTCGCAATGGTCTAAATAACATCTGAGACATTTTAATAAAGGCAATAACAGCTCCAACTGTCGTAAAATTCTCTAATATTTGTTGGCCACCGTACCAGACTATCAATCCAATTGCAATGGATGATAATATTTCTGCTATTGGAAAGAAAATCGAATAATACCAAACTGTTTTTACATGTGCTTTTTTATGCTTGTCATTAATCTTTTTAAAATTCTGATATTCTATATCTTCTCTAGTAAATAATTGAAGAATTTTCATTCCAGTTACTCTTTCTTGAACAAATCCGTTTAAGTTGGCTACCTCATTTCTAACATCTTGGAAAGTAGCCTTAATTGCTACTTGGAAAATTTTAGTTGCATATACAAGAATTGGTAATACAGCCAAAGCAACTAGTGCTAGACGCCAATTCATGACAAACATCACTACAATTACAACCAACATTTTTAAAATATCGCTAACAATCATGAATACTCCTTGTGTAAAGAAGTTAGCAATGGTTTCAATATCAGAAACAACTCTAGTGACTAATCTTCCAACAGAAGTAGTATCAAAGTAAGACATTTTAAAACTTTGAATATTTCTAAAAACTTTCGCTCTTATATCTCTAATAATATGCTGTCCTACCCAATTGGCAAAATAAATAAATAAAAATTGTAAAATTACCTCAGCAAAAACAATTGTCAATAAAATTCTTATGTAGTAAAGAAGTTTTTCAACATCTTGATTATTCACAAAATCATTTACAGTTTCCCCAATAATATATGGATTTACAGCAGATACTAAAGCTAAGGAAATTGTTGAGATTGCTGCAATAGCAAACCTGAGTTTGTAGCTATTAGCAAAACTCATTAATCTTGAAAATATTTTTATATCAAATGCTTTTCCTGATACTTTTTCCGACATCTATAGATCTAATTAAAAATTATAATTTTTAATGATATTTTTTTAAGTTGAATAAAATTACAACACTTATTTACTATTTTACTTTCTAATAGCAGACTTCTGTTAAAAATAATCCTTTAGCTGGAACAGATAAACCTGCTTCACTCCTCTTTTTACTTTCAATAATTTTTCTAAAATCTTGAACGTTTTTTTTCCCTAAGCCAACTTCAATCAGGGTTCCTACAATAGCTCTTACCATATTTCGAAGAAACCTATTGGCAGTAATATAAAAGATTAAATGTTCACCTTCTAATTTCCAATCTGCATTTATAATAGTACAATTGAAGGTTTTTACATCAGTTTTTACTTTTGAAAAACTTTCAAAATCTTCATACTCAAATAAGATTTTAGCAGCTTCATTCATCTTACCTATATGCAACTCTTTTTGATGTAACTGCCAAGTGGTTTCCAATAAAAAAGGGTTTCTACCTAATAGAACACGATACTCATAGCTTCTACTAATAGCATCAAACCTTGCATGTGTATTATCAAAAACTTTTTTGAGTGACTTAATAACGATATCATTTGGTAAGATAGAATTGAACTTTTGTACATGTGTATCTGTCAGCTCTCTTTTGGCATCGAAATGAGCGAACATTTGACTAGCATGAACTCCAGCATCTGTCCTTCCAGCACCTATAATTTGAATTTTTTCCTGAAGAACTGTAACAATAGCATTGGTTACTTCTTCTTGAACAGAGGTTGCATCTGGTTGAATTTGCCAACCATGATAATTTGTTCCTTTGTATGACAATTCTATAAAATATCTCAAAAAAAAGTAGTCTTATAATCGGTTTTAAAATTACGAAATTTATTTTGTTATTTGTACTTTCGTTCTGTGAAGAAAATCTTATTACTTTCAGATACACATAGCTTTATTGATGATCAAATTTTAAAGTTTGTAAAACAAGCGGATGAAGTTTGGCATGCTGGAGATATTGGAAACTTAGAGGTAACGGATACTATAAGTAAACTTAAACCTCTTCGTGGTGTTTATGGGAATATCGATGGACACGATGCACGCTCTCAGTTTCCTTTAGATAATAAATTTAGAGTTGAGGGTGTTACAGTTTGGATGACTCATATTGGTGGTTATCCAAATAGATATCAGAAGAGAGTTAGAGATGAGCTTCAAAAAATAAGACCTAAGATATTTATTAGTGGTCATTCTCATATTTTAAAAGTTCAATATGATAAAAAATTAAATCTTTTACATTTAAATCCTGGTGCGGCAGGAAAACATGGATTTCATGCCATACGAACAATGCTGCGTTTTGAGCTAGACAAGGGAGATATTAAAAATTTAGAAATTATTGAATTGGCTAAAAGAACTTAGATGATTTTCTTTTTTATACCTGGAAGTTCTATGTTAATGAGTGTTCCGTTATTTTTCTCAGTTTTTATTGTAAATTTCCCTTGCATCATATGAATTCTTGCATCTATTTGATTGATACCCAAACCATCTTTTTCTGATACTTGTAATTTATCAAATCCTTTTCCGTCATCTTGTATGGTAATAAATAATTTATCATTCTTTTCTTCCAAAAAAATTTTAGCAATTGATGCTTCACTATGTTTTAGGGTGTTATTTATAAGTTCTTGAATAATATTGTATAATTTAATTTCAAAATCCTGATCATACCTCTGAATATCTTTTGTTTCATATAAAATCTCTAACTGCGAATTAGAATATTTTTCAGCCATGTCTTTGACAGCATAAGCCAAACCAAACTTTAATAAAATAGAAGAAACCAAGGTATGTGATAAATCTCTTATTTTCTGAGATGCTTCATTAATGATACTTTGTGATTTATCTACTTCTATAGGTATTACTCCTTTAAATATTTTTTTACAAGCTTGTAAATGCAGATTAGCAGAGGAAAGAAGGGCACTTACACTATCGTGCAGAGTTTCAGCTATCTGTTTTCGTTCTGTTTCTTTACCATCTATGGTAGCATTAAGAATTCTAATTTGAGATTCTGACCTAATCTTTTCTAGCTTTTGTTGTTGTAATAGTTCTTGTTGAGACAATCGTAAACTTAAGTTTTTTTGACGTAGTTTATATTGGTTTAAAAAAAAAGCTAGTAAAATGATTACTGAAAAACTACTTAATCCTATAAGCCAAGTAGTTCTTTCTGCCTGGATTCTTTTGTTCTCTTCCTCTTGTCTTCCTAGAGCCTTTCCAACATCTAAATTATATTTACCGTTAATTTCAGCAATAATTTTTCTTATTTCTTTATCTCGAATACTATCTTTAATTTCATAAGATAATTCTTGATAATTATATGCAGTATAATCTTTTAATTTATAAAGATTGTATGCCAAGTTAAAATATAACCTTTCTTTTATTTCTAGTGATCTATTACTTTTATCTCTTTTTATTAAATCTAATGCTTCAAAATAGGTCTCTTTAGCTTGTTCAAAATTATTTTCTTTAAGGTATATATTTGCAAGATTTGACAAAGCTGCTGCTTCAGAGACTTTCTTATTCCTTTTACGATGTATTTCCACAGCATTAGAAGCATACTCACCGGCCAAATCATACAATGAATCTTTCATAAATATACCTGACAAATTACTCATAGCACTTCCCTTGTATGAAAGTACTGCATCATTTAAGGATTTAATATTTATTGCCTTTTTATAAAAATACTCAGCAGAATCATTCTTACTTAAAGCCAAATATTCGTTTCCTAACCTTAAATAGGATATACTTCTAGCCTTAAAATAAGAACTCTTATCCTCCGTGAAATATCCTCTGGTATCAATTAAAAGATTGTTAGTTATATCTAAATTTTTTAAAGCACTCTTGTAATAATAAATTGCTTTAATATGGTTTTTATTTTTTTGAAAAATATTTGCAATAAGAAAGTTAGTCCTATATTCTAAACCAACATACTTATTTTCTTTCTCTAATTTCTCTAAAAACTTAAGTGCTAAACCAAGTGATGTTCCAAAATCATTTTTTTTGTATAAGTTTCTAATTTTTTTATATTCATTTAAAATTATTGTATCATTTTTTTGAGGAACAATAATGGAGGGTTCGACTTCATAAAAACTATTATTGAAGGAGAACGAATTTGCTTCTATAGATATTAATAGAATTAAAAAAAGTAGTATTTCTCTTAGGAAAAAATTCATCTATTAACTAAATAAGTATTTCAACTATACATTATCTTCTCCATTATCAACAACAATAACTGGCTTTCTGTTATCAGAGTTGTCTGATGTTGTATTTCTCCCTGATTCATCAGAATAGTTTACAAAGACTATTTTTAACTCTTCATCGGTTGCTCTTGTAAAAGTACGTGAAAAATTATATTGTGTTCCGTTTCCTTGCTCTAAATGAATTTCATATTCATCAGTATCTTCGTTTTGTATAAAACTTACCTCAATATTAGTATCTACTGAAAACTCTAGGTCATAGGTGTTATTTCCATTATCAGTGATGCTGTAAGAAGTTAAATAGTTATCATCTTGGTTTTCGTTTTTTGTAAATACAATTTCTTTGTCGTAAACAGTCAATCTAGTGCTGTTGTTGGTGATTGTATTATTTAATTTAACAGAGAATCTATCTTCTTCACCTATGTACAAATCTTCAAAAGTGTTTTGTTTTTTTTCTCCTAGTGAACTATAAATATCAACATCTAGTACATTTTTTTTATCAATATTAATACTTGATGCGATGTCATTATTTGTCTCTAAATCCATAGAATATCCACCAGATGCATCTCTACTTAGGGTAACTTTACCGAATAAATCTGTACTAGCCTCTTCTAAAAAAATATTTTCTTCTTGTGAACACGACGAAAATAATATGGTCATGATAATTGCAAAAGTTGTTAAGGGTAAGTTTTTCATAATACTAATTTTAAGGAATTTAATTTATTTTTCTAATTTGTTATTCTAATTTGTTGTTTTACTTTAAAATAGGCGATAGCAATGCATAAAAAATTATAAAGGATAATTTGGGGAATATGAAGTATTCAAGGGAATTTAAATCCTTATATAATTTTATTTTTTACTGCATACATTGCTAGGCCTACTGCATTTTTTACATTTGTTTTATTTAATAAATTTTTTCTGTGAGTATCTACTGTACTTTGACTTATGTTTAATAATTGTGCTATTTCAGGTGAATTATATTCTTGTGAAATTAATTTTAATACTTCCTTTTCTCTATCGGTTAAATTATTTGCGATAGTGCTCTCTGGTCTTAAACCTAATTTTACATTTTTACCTGTATAGAGTTTTAGTAAATTATCTTTTATATGGTCACTGAAGTATTGTTCACCTTCGTAAACAGCTTTGATAGCATTTATAATATGTTCACCAGCACTGTCTTTTGATAGAAAACCACTTGCTCCTAAATTAACCATTTCTTTTACTAATTTTACGTCATCATAACTAGAAAGTATGATAACTTTTTGATTGATTTTATTAAGTTTGAAAATTTTTAAAACTTCAATCCCATCAAAGTGTGGCATGTTAATATCTAGTATTAAAATGTCTGCTGTATGACTTTTCGCCCAATCAATAACTTCTTTACCTGTAAGGGAATAGCCCTCTATTTCTATATCGCTATCTGTATTAATGACTGCAATAATACCCTCTATAAGTATTTTGTGATCATCCGCAACGTGAACTTTAATTTTTCTTTTCATACTATTTTACAAATTTAACAGGGTATTTAAGATCTCACAATACCCTCTTTTAGTGAATTTTTTTTCTCCCCATAAATGGGGAGATAAATATATAAATTTTTCGATATTACTTTAATTAATAAAATTGTAGTAATAAAAAACCAGAGCCGAAACTCTGGTTTATCGCACTAAATATACTAAAGTATTAGTAGGTCTATCGTAATCTATCTACAGATTTTACGAGATTTTCATCCTTCCTAATTGATTTGTTAGCCATCACAGCGAACAAAATAACAACAGATGGTATAAACATCCCAATACCTTTCTCAGAAGAGACTTCTCCAGGTATGTTTAGAGATAGATAAATCAATATTCCTAGTAAAAAGAGATTAATCAAAATTATAACACGTCCAAGCACAAATTGTAATTGTCTTTTGTTGTATTGAAAAATTGCAACTAAAGCAACAAATGCTGAAATAATAAAAAAAATAGGAACTAATTTTGCAAGAAATGTCTTGTATGAAAATAGATCAAAGGCATACACTTTTTTTTCAGCTACTTCCCAAATTTTAAAAAAAAATGTAAAACCTATTGAAAGTACTAAAACTAGCAAAAGATAAATTGATTGTATTCTTTGTATCATTGTTTGTAAACGTCCCGCAAAATTATCATTTTATTTTTTAAAAAGAAACATAAACATTTAAAATAATTTTATATATTTGCTTTAGTAAAAACCACTCTAATACTATTTGTATAGTACTTCATACAATAAAAATCAAAAAACTTAACAAATTCTTACAATAATTAAGAATCTTAATCTAACTTATCATTCATGTTCGAAATTTCTGAACTAAAAGCAAAAACACTTGTTGAATTACAACAGATTGCTAAATCTATTGGTTTAACTAAAACTAGCCAATTAAAAAAATTAGACCTTGTATATCAAATTTTAGACATACAAGCCGCAACTCCTTCTAAGGAAGAAAAAACTAGTACTGAAAAGCCTAGAACTAGAATTGAAAAATCCAAAAGGAAGAGAGTGGTAAAGCAAGTTAATACAGCAGAAACTGCTGTACTAAAACCGGTTGAACTTCCTCCTGTTATCGTGGAAAAAAATATAGCTGTAGAGGATAACACATCCGAAAAAACTCCAGTTAAACCAAATAAGAGACCTGTTCACAAACTAAGAAAACCAGATAGAGTAAATTTGGAGGCGAAAACTGATGATATCAAAGCTTTAGAAAATAAACCTACAACTGATGAAAAATCTACTCAAATTAAACCTAAAGCACCCCAAGTTAAGCCCAAAGTACCTCAAAATAATAACAGAGAAAGAAATTCAAAAAACCAAAATCAAAACCAAAGAAATTCAAATAATGGGAATAAATACAAGGACCCAGACTTTGAGTTTGATGGAATTATAGAAAGTGAAGGAGTTTTAGAAATGATGCCTGATGGATATGGTTTTTTACGTTCCTCTGATTATAATTATTTATCATCTCCAGATGATATTTATGTTTCTCAATCTCAAATAAAATTATTTGGTTTAAAAACTGGTGATACTGTTAGAGGTAATGTAAGACCACCTAAAGAAGGTGAAAAATACTTTCCTTTGATAAGAGTCTCTAAAATTAATGGTTTAAATCCAAATATAGTAAGAGATCGTGTTTCGTTTGAACACTTAACTCCTCTGTTTCCAGAACAAAAATTTAATCTAGCGGAAAAAGGAAGTTCATTATCTACAAGAATTATTGATTTATTTTCCCCGATAGGAAAAGGACAACGTGGTATGATAGTGGCACAGCCCAAAACTGGTAAAACAATGTTATTAAAGGATGTAGCAAATGCTATTGCAGCAAATCATCCAGAAGTATATCAAATTGTTTTATTGATAGACGAGCGTCCTGAAGAGGTTACAGACATGCAACGGAGTGTTCGTGGAGAAGTTGTTGCTTCTACCTTTGATGAACCTGCAGATAAACATGTTAAAGTGGCTAATATTGTCTTAGAAAAAGCAAAGCGTTTAGTAGAATGTGGACATGATGTCGTAATTTTATTAGATTCTATTACTCGTTTAGCTAGAGCTTACAATACCGTTGCTCCGGCATCGGGTAAAATATTATCTGGTGGTATAGATGCAAATGCCTTACATAAGCCAAAACGTTTCTTTGGTGCAGCTAGAAACATAGAAAATGGTGGTTCTCTAACAATCATTGCTACAGCTCTTACAGAAACAGGTTCAAAGATGGATGAAGTTATTTTTGAGGAATTTAAAGGTACTGGTAATATGGAATTACAATTAGATAGAAATATTTCTAATAGAAGAATTTATCCTGCTATTGATCTCATTAAATCTAGCACACGAAGAGATGATCTTCTATTGGATTCAAAAAATGTACAACGAATGTGGGTATTGAGAAAATACTTAGCAGACATGAATCCTATTGAAGCAATGGAGTTTATTAATGATAAAGTTAAATTCTCTAAAAACAATGAGGAGTTTTTAATTTCTATGAATGGATAAATTTTAATTACTCTAACAAACAAAAAAATCCGCTACAATGTAGCGGATTTTTTGTTTACTAAAATTAGTAATTAATATTATTGAACTCCGTGAAAAGCTGCTCTGTTGTCTTGCACATCTGATATTTTCTTTAAGGCATCGAATATGTTAACGATATTATTTTTTCTCTGTTGAGCCAAACGTTGTCTATAAGACTCATAGTTTGGTAATGCAGTTGCCTTATCTTTTTTTGTTACTACAAAAGCAAAAACACCTTTGTTGCCATCTACTTTATTAAATAATTGATTTTCTTTAGCGTAGTACATTGCTCCAATAACTTTGGGTTCTAAACCTACACCCGTAATAGACGGAGATTTTAAAGCAATGCTATTCATTTTTTTTATAGAAACATCATTAGCTATTGCTATATCATTTAAAGAAGAACCCAACATTTTAGATTGAATCATTATTGCTTTTTTATCATTTAACAATTTAGGTTTGACTCTGTTCATAGCTTTTGAGGAATTCATGAGACCTTTTTGAGTTTTATTTGTTAGTAAAGCAACAACGTAACCATTATCAATATCAAATCTTTGAATCGAACCAACATTGGTATCACTTCCAAAAGCCCATGTTACTATTTGTCTTTGAGTATCTAGCAGGCCAGGAACTCTTTCATCCATAATTTTTAATCCAATAGCTGGTCTAGATTGATACGAGTTCTCTTTAACTATATCATAAAAGTTATTTTCTTTTGATGAAATTTCTAATGCAAATTTTTCAGCATTTAAAAATGCAGTATTTTCTGTCTCCTGAGATGCAATGATTTCTCTCCCAAAAGTAATCATCTTCACTCCTTTTTGTCTATTTTTTTGTTGGTCTATTCTAATGACATGATATCCGTACTTGGATTTCACTACCCCTACTTTTCCAGTTTTATTTTCAAACATAAAATCTGCTAAATCTAAATCAAACCTTCCTGAATTATAGGTATTACTGTGGTTGCTCCATCCAATATCTCCACCTTTATCTTTGCTGGCGTCGGTATTAATTTGATTCGCAATCTGAGTAAATTTCTTTTTATTTCTTCTTACTAATTTATAAATACTATCAATAGAAGCTTTCGCTTGTCCTTCTGTTTTGGTCGTTGTTGCTGTAGCTCCTTGCGATCCTATGTAGGGTATGAAAATACTACTAGCTTTAACAGAGTCTGGTCTTGAGAAAACTTGCGTGATTTTAGATATTTTAAAATAATTATTATCTTCATATGGTCCAAAAGTATTGTTTAAATTTCCTACCAATACTAACTCTGAAATTGCTTTTGGTAAGTCTACTTTCATATAGTATGATTCTTGCATAGGAATATCAGAACTATTTTCTTCAAAGAATAAACCATAATCCGAGGTACTCTTTAATCCTTGAATAATAATTTTCTGTGCCGTAGCTTTATTAATGTCATCTCTATCTTCTAAAAAGGTGCCAACATCATTTTTAATGTCTTCCTTATCATTTTTAGTAGGTGAGATATCAAACTTTACGAAAGAAATATCTCTTGAAGCTTCAATTTTATATGCGGCTGGATTTTTTTTAATATAGGATTCAACATCATTTTTTGTTATGGTAACTAAACTATCTGCAATAGATGTGTAAGGTATAAATACAAAATCTGCGCTTACCAAATCATTATCTTCTTGATAGGTATACTCACCTTCTTTTAGTGATGCCCCAAGACCAGATTTTATTAAATTATTATAGGTGTCTCTTTTAAGATTAGCACCTACTTCATTAATGTAATTACTCCAAGCGTTCCAAAGATTTTTATCTTCACTTTCTTTAGTGTCTTTTAAAAACTGCATAAAACTATCTCTATCAAACAAACCTGCTTCATTTAGGAATTGTGGGTTTCTTTGTACAGATGGAGAATTTATAATATTTGTTAAAACATCTGTCTCACCAATAGTAACTCCCGATTGATCTAGTTGTTTGGTGTATATTTTATCTTTTAAAATATTTTCCCAAACAATTTTAGCAGCTTGCATATTAGACATGCTACTATTGTTTCTTGTTTTATAGGTATCTAATGCTTCTGCATATTCTTGCCTGGAGACAGATTCTCCATCTACTTCTCCCACTTCATTTATTTTAGAAGAGTCAAAAAAGTCAGTTAATGTTGATGGATCTAGCACAAATGCAAATAGAGCTAAGCCTATAACAGCTATTAATGCGATAGAACGATCTCTTATTTTAGATAAAATTGCCATAAAACTAATAATTTAATTTGAATGGGCGAATATACAATTTGCCGAGTAAATAAGCAACCAGAAGAGGTAGTTTTTAAAGAAATTATAAAAGAAAAGTGAGTGTTTAAACTATCTCGGTTTCAATAATTTTTAAATGAATTTCATCTATTTTAGATTTACTAACACCTAAAATAATAATTTTATAATTTAAAATATTTAATATTTCATCTTTTTGCGGAATATTTTCTGTGTAATCAATTATAAAACCACCTAAGGTTTCATAGGCCTCTTCTTTTGGAAAACAAAGGTTATACTCTTCATTTAAATAATCAATTTCTAATCTAGCTGAAAAAATATATTCAGTTTCACTTATTTTTTCATCAGTTAGCTTTTGTACATCGTGCTCATCTTCAATTTCTCCAAAAAGTTCTTCCACAACGTCTTCTACGGTTATCATACCTGATGTTCCACCGTATTCATCAACGACAACAGCAATGCTTTTCCTCTTTTTCATTAAACTGTTTAGCACATCATTAATCATCATAGATTCTGGCACTATCTCTACTGGTAGTAAAATAGATTTTATAGTTGTTGGTTTTTTAAACAATTCAAAAGCATTTACATGACCAATAATATCATCTAACGATGTTTTGTATACTAATATTTTAGAGAAACCACTGCTAATAAATAACTCACTTAATTTCAAAACTGTTTCATGAATTTCTATAGCTAATATTTCTGTCCTCGGAACCATAATTTCTCTTGCTTTTACTTTTTGAAACACTAAAGCATTTTGAAATATTTGTATTTCAGAATCAATTTCTTGGTTATTATTATTTCCGGTTTCTAATTGTTCCGTAATATAATTTCCTAATTCTTCTTTACTAAATTCTGTTTGTTGAAGATCTTTATCAGTTCTAAAAATAAATTTTAAGAAAAAATCTGAAATTCCGTTAATAAAAAAAGAAAATACATAAAGGATCAAATAGAAAAAATAAGTCGGTAGGGTAAATATCTTAAGTGCTTGGTTTGCATATACTCTAAAGATTGCTTTGGGTAGAAACTCTGCGGTTACTAGTATTACAATAGTTGAAATAATTGTCTGTAATAGAATACTATTTATACTACAATACTCTACAATTACTTTCCCCATAAAGTAACTGTAAATTACAAGAGAAATATTATTACCAACAAGCATTGTAGTGATGAATTTTGAAGGTTTCTGAGTTATTTTTCTCAGTAAATTGGGAATAAAACCTTCACGTTTTTTTTCTAGCTCTATGTGTAATTTATTCGCAGATATAAATGCAATTTCCATTCCGGAGAAAAAAGCAGATGAAATAATTGAGATAAGAATGACGATAAGATCAATCTCCATTTATAATTTATTTTTCTTCTCTATTTTTTTTCTAAAATTTCTTTTCAAGAAGAATATTAATAATATAAAGATAGAAAAACCAAGCATAAGAAAAGCGTTATTTTGATCATCTTTCCATTGAACTACAGCTTCGAATAGAAAAATAACAGCTATTATCAAATACCCATATTGTAGAAATTTCCAGATATTATTCATAATTCATTTTCTTTAGTTAGTATATTTCCAGTTGTTCTTTTAGCAACATACTTTTTTAAATTCTCCATAGATTCAAAACCAACACCAATAACAGTATCATTAATTTTGGTAAGTATAAAACTTTTCTCTGTAAAAAAATATTTATTTTTCTGATCCCAAAATAATTGATCTGTTTCTAATCTGGAAGCATCTGTGTGGTTAATTACAACAACATTTCCTTTCAACTCTGAAATAGAGGTTTTGGAATATGACAGGGCATAATCTCCTAAAACTGTAATAGAATCTTTTCCGTTATTTTCAAAATTAATTATTTTGATGCCTTCAGGAAATTCATTGTATGGATGATTTTTTCTGTTACTAAAGTCATTTAATAATGATGTTATTAGTTTAGAGCTTACTCTTCCTGAGTCTTTATAAACATGATATGTGTCTTTAGCAACAGCTATAGGAAGATTTTTTTCTGCTAAAAAATCTCTCACTTTTTTAGAATCATTTGTACAAGAAAAAAGCATTACTACAATAATAATTGCTGTAATGCTTTTTTTAAATATTTGAAATAATTGATCCATTATTATTTACCGCTGGAAGTAATCTTCACCGTTTCGTTTATCCAACATTTTACTTTAAATGAGTCTCCATCTTTTACTCCTTCAGTAAAGATAATTTTCTTGGAAGGAAAATTTGCTTTATAATTTCTAGTAAACTTTCTTGCGACTGAACTCATACTTGGGTCTACCCTACTTGCTCTTAGAGCTTTATTGTAAGCTGCAACATAAGTCATTCTTTTTTCGAATTCATTAGTTCCACATTTGTTTACTGAAGAGGCATATAAACTAGCAATAAAAAGATACGCTCTACCCATATTTGGGTTTAAAGTGATGGCTTGTCTTGCCAGCTGTCTTGCTTTTGATTTTTGACCTCTTTTTTTAGCCGCTTGGGCAAACTTTAATTTAAAATTCGCCTTTTTAAGAGGATCTGTCTCTAATTCAAATGCTTTCATCCTCATTTTTTGAGCTCCGGAAGCATCTCCTTTTTTTGCCAACACACCAGCTACAAAAGAATAAGCATCTGCAGAGGGAGATGCTTCTGCGTATGCTATTGCTAGTTTTTCAAAAAGAGGATCATCTGTACATTCTTTGTTAAACATTCTAGATACTGCTCTCTTTAACCATTTGGCATCAGATTTATGAATCTGAAAATCTCTTTCATACAAAGGTATTAATCGATCACAGGTTGATAATACAATAATAATATTGTCTAGTCCAGACTCTACTTGACCCAGAGCTTTCGAGTTTATAGTATAAGCTCTTAGATTTTGCTTTTCTCTTTTCTCTAATTCTTGACCTGCATCTAATTTAGCATTTAAGACTATTAGTTTTTTAGCATAGTTAGCTAATTTTTCTCCAACAGATTCTAATACATCATCATAAGTATCAAATACTTTTTGTGGGTTGGTGTCTTTGTTAGCGTCAGTTATGCCTTGAAAATATCTGTAAATGTTTTTTACTCCCATTCTAGTAGGATCTATGCTGTATGCTAACTCTAATATTTTAAAAATTTCTACATCAGAAGCTAGTTTGTTTTTCGATAAAAAAGTTGCATAATCACTATGAACCTTTGCAGGATCTTTAGTAGGATAGTATTCTAGTCTTTGAGTATATATTCTTTTAATTAATTCAGTAGCCTCTGTTTTGTCTGTTGCTTTTTTAAACAAATCCTGAGCCATCTTACCTCCAAATTTATAAATATTGATAGATAATTTCTGACAATTATCCATCAAATGAATCCAATTAGAATAAGCATCATCATATTTTTTTGATTGATAATCTCCTTTAAATAGATTATACTTTATTGTACATTCTTGTTGTGATGCTTGTGCATTTATAACATGTAACCCTAAAAAAAGAAATAGGCTTGCTAATAAAATAATTTGTTTCTTCATTTTTAATCGTATTTGTTAATCAATTTTTCTTTTCTTGAACCATAAGTCATTTAGTGATAAACTCAATCTAAAATTAAAGTAGTTTTCTTCTAACAATCCATTATCTGTAGTTCCTTTTTTTCCATACTCGAAACCAATGTTTACATTAGATAATCTATTCCCTAGTGGTAATCCTAGTCCAAAAGATATGCCAAAATCATTTATATCGGTAAAAGTATTAGAATTAGGTGTCCCATTTACTAATAATCCTATTTTTTCATATTTCAAACCAGCTCTGTAAGTTACTCTTTTTAGATAACTAGAAATAGAATTTGATTTTGGAATAAAAAAACCTCCTGCTGATATTCTATTTGATTCTCCATATTGAAAACTCTGAGCAGAGTTATCTAAATAACCAGTAGCCACAAAAGCATCTTGAAATTTATAATTTACAGATGCATACCATTTATTTGTTTTTCCTAATCCAATTCCTAAAACTGTTTCTGTTGGTCTCTCTAAATTACCATTTAATGGGCCAGAAGATATTGTATCTCTCGGAGACTCGAATCCTCCTGTACCAATAGAAAGAGAATATAAATTTTCTGTCCCTTCAGATTTTAATGAATTTCCTAATTTAAAAGAAGCACCAATGTATAAATTTAAATCTTTAGTGATGTTTGTTTTGTATTGAGTTCCTACTTTTATTGAGCCACCTCTGATGTTAGAATCTTCAATATTTTTTGTTGCTAGAGGAACATCTTGTCTAACATTTAAAACGTTGTTCTGAATATTTCCAAATAAAAAGTCTAACTCCATACCAACAGAAAGACCTTTAAAAACCTTAAAACCAAAACCACCATAGATTCTGTTCACATCTCCGGCTCCAGAAAACTGAGTTATTTCTATTGGGTTTCCTTCTATATCGTTAAGGGTGTTTATTAAAGAATATCCAACAGATGAAGTTGGTTGCATTCCAAAAACTACAGCCATTTTTTTACTCACAGGAAACGCAAAACTAAAGTAGCTAAGATTGGTTGAATTTGATGATTGTTTGCTACTAGCATCTTTTATCGTTAAATCATTATTTAAAATTCCAAATACATACGTTGCAAATCTTAATTCAGATAAAGAAGCTGGGTTCGTAAAGTTTAAATATCTATTATTACTGTATGCAGCTCCTATACTACCCATACTTATTTGTTCTACAGTTCTTGTTCCAAACTCTTCACCAACTCCAAAATAAGAATATGGTGATGATGTAGATCTTTGAGAAAAAGACTGTGCTGATATAATTACAGCTAAAAAGAATATGATTTTTTTAATCATTATAGATTATTAAATGTCAGTATTTTATTTAATCCGTGAAAGAGAAAATTTTTTTTGGCAAATATGCTATTTTTTAATTGTTTGAACAAGAATTTTGTGTCTCCTCCTGTTAAAACAACTGTTAAATCATGGAATTCGTGCTCATATTGTCTAATTACACCTTCTATTTCTTGAATAACCCCATTTATAACTCCAGAATGAATTGCTTCTTTAGTTGATTTTCCAATGAGATTAAAAGAATCGTTTTTTTCTAAGTTTGGCAGTTTAGAGGTAAAATGGTGTAACGATTTATAACGCATTTCAACTCCAGGAGATATTGCACCTCCTAAATATTCATTTTTAGAATTTATAAAGTCATAAGTAATACAAGTTCCAGCATCTATGATCAATGAATTTTTTTGAGGGAACAAAGAAATTGATCCTGCAACAAGTGCAATTCTATCAACTCCAAGGGTTTTAGGTGTCGTGTAAAGGTTCTTAAATGGTACTTTTGTGTTCGCATCTAGAGCTATAAAAAAAGGTAATTCTTTAAGTTTATCTAGGTGTTTTTGACTGGTTTCTTTTACAGAAGATAGAATACACTGAGTTATGTTATATTTTTTTAAAATATTTTCAAGATGCTCTAAGAAATTAACTTCATCAAAAACAAGAGACATTTCAATTGTATCTAACTCAAATACAGCTGCTTTAACTTTTGTGTTTCCTATGTCTATGACTAGATTCATTCTTCTTTTAAAAGTGAATGTCAAAAATACAATAGATTTTTCTAATTTTATTTGGTAGATGTAAAAAACTCGCTTTATATTTGCGACCGCTAAGAACAATGGTACCTTAGCTCAGTTGGTAGAGCAAAGGACTGAAAATCCTTGTGTCCCTGGTTCGATTCCTGGAGGTACCACAAAAAAATCCGAACATTTATGTTCGGATTTTTTGTTTTTATATCATTTGTAAATTTGCTAGTTCCTGATTTGTTAGGTCTCGCCATCTTCCTCTTGGTAAATTCTTTTTAGTTAAACCTGCAAAAAGAACACGATCTAACTTTACAACTTTATAGCCTACGTGTTCAAAAATCTTCCGTACTATTCTATTTCTTCCTGAATGAATTTCAATTCCGATTTCTGTTTTAGGCTGGCCGTCTACATAAGAAATAGCATCTATAAATACTTTTTTTCCTTCAATAATAACATCACCTCTCAACTTCCCTAAGTCTTTCAAATCAAGCTTTTTATCTAAAGAAGCATGATATAATTTTTTTACATCATGTTTTGGATGCGTCAGTTTCTTTGCTAATTCACCATCATTAGTAAACAATAGTAATCCTGTAGTCATTCTATCCAATCTTCCTACCGGATATATTCTTTCTTTAGCTGCATTAGATACTAATTCCATTACTGTTTTTCTTCCACGTTCATCATCCATGGTCGTAATGTAATTTTTAGGCTTATTTAGTAAAATATATTTCTTTTGTTCTGGTGTAATAGATGATCCGTCAAAACGCACATCATCCGTTTTTTGAACTTTAAATCCCATTTCAGTTACCAAGTTCCCGTTTACAGTAACACTTCCGTGTTCTATATAAGTATCTGCTTCTCGTCTTGAGCAAACTCCAGAATTAGAAATAAATTTATTTAATCTAATTCCACCAACATCTACTGGTTTTGGAGTAGTTAGTGGTTTTTTAAAGTCTTTACGGAAACTGTCTTTTCTTTGAGGAGTATTGCCTTTACTTGCTTGTCGTCCTCCCGACGATTTTTTACTTGGATTCATTTTTTAAAATTTCGGCAAATGTAATCATTAAATATTTCACATGAAACAGAACCTAACTAATGAAACTACATTAGCTCATGTTTTTTAATAAGAAAATAATATTTATCCAACATATTTTAAGGTACTAAAAACGATATCCTAATTTATTTCAAGGTATCGATTACTTTTTCAACTAATACGCTGGTATCAACAAATACTAAACTCAAAACACCCAACAATAACAATACTTTTAATGTGGTATGAAGAATTGTATACTCTTGTTTTTTTGATGATTTTATTAAAATAACACCAATAATAATTAAAGAAAATAATGTTACATAAAAATAATATTTCATGTAGGTTATAGCTGGATAATTTAGTAAAACAACAATTAAAACAATAGCAAAAAACAACAAAAAGATAGAAATTAATTTGGTGTTCTTTTCTCCGTATGCAACAGGGAAGGTTTTATAGTTACTAGCCACAGCACCTTTCAAGTTTTCTAAATCCTTAATTAATTCACGAACCATTAAAACTAAGAATAAGAAAACAGCATGCACAAAAATTAATTGAGAAAAATTTTTATAATAAACAAAAATGACGAAAAATGGAAGAATTGTTAGTGATGTAGCAGATATCAATCCTGTTAAAGGATATCTTTTTAGTTTATGAGAATAAAACCATATTCCAAATATATACAACGAAAAAAATAAGGCGGCTTTCCAAGAAACTAAAAACCCAACAACAACACCAATAAAATTTAGAAGAAAATAAATAGATAATATGGTCTCTTGTTTAACAAAACTATCTAGTCCTGCTTTATAAGGTCTATTAATTATATCTGCCTTAATATCATAAAAATTATTAATAATATAACCTCCAGCAACTACACAAACAGTCGCAAAAACAATATAGAAAAGGTGTAAATCAAAAACAACTTTTGTTAAAGATTTTTCTGGAGAAAAAATATAAATGGAAACTAAATATTGAGCGGCAACTAGAACGAGTATATTATAGCCTCTGATAACAGAAAGCAAACTAAACAATTTATAAAATAAAGAAATTTTTTTAGTACTCTCCATTTGTGAAGAATTTAAAACCTGTAGACCAATTCTAATTTATAATCTTTTAAAGAAATTTTTGCTTTATCGTAATCTTCTGCGAAACCTAAAATATAACCTCCACCTCCAGAACCACATAATTTAAGATAATAATCGTTTGTTTTAATACCTTGCTCCCAAATCTTATGAAATGCAGTTGGAATCATCGGTTTAAAATTTGCTAGTACTATCTTAGATAAACTTTTAACATTTCCGAACAATGATGTTACATTTCCATGAAGAAAATCATGAATACAAGCATCTGTATAAGTAGCAAATTCCTCGTTAAGCATTTTTCTAAAACCTTCATTCTTCATCTTATTCATGAAGATGTTTACCATCGGTTCCGTTTCTCCAACTTGTTCAGAATCCAACAAAAAAACAGCTCCTTTGCCTTCTTTTTGAGATGGAATTCCAGCGGGTTCTATATTTGTTTTTGAATTGATTAATATGGGTAAACTTAAATAACTATTTAAGGGATCTAAACCAGAACTTTTTCCGTGAAAAAAAGATTCCATAAAAGAGAAAACCTCTTTTAACTTTAATAATTTATCTCTAGTTAAATTCTCAAGAATCGTGATTTTGCTTTCCGCATATTGATCATAAATAGAGGCAACTAATGCTCCTGAGCTACCAACACCATATCCTTGAGGTATAGACGAATCAAAATACATTCCCGTATCAATATCTTCTTTAAAAGCTTTAAAATCAAAAGATACTAGATCTGTAGATGTGTTTTTTAAATAATGATAGAAATTCGCTAAGTTTTCGTTTGATTTTTTTGCTTCCCCTGAAAGATTAGAAATAGATTTTAACGCTCCTTTATAAGAATTATATGGTATGGCAAGACCTTTTGAATCTTTAATAATACCATACTCTCCAAAAAGTAAGATTTTTGCGTAAAATAAAGGACCTTTCATAGGGTGTGATTTTTATACAAATGTACAATAAAATTACTCTTCATTAGGATAATAGACATCTCTATAGAATGTAGTCCATTCACCAACTTTTTCTCCATTTCTGTACTTTCCCTTTGTCTTAATTTTTCCTGTTTTATAATAAATTTTCCAAACCCTTTCTTTAACCCCACCATCATAAACTCCATCAATTTTTAGTTCTCCTGATGGATAATATTCTTTATAAGGTCCGTTTAGAACACCTTCTTTATATTTTTCTTTTTTAGAGATAGATCCATCGATATAAAAATAGGTGACAAACCCTTTAAAACTTTCTCCTTTCACACTTAAAGATAATGCTTTTCCTTCTCTATATTTTTTACCGCTTTTATAATAATCAATAATTAGATAGGTTCCTCGTTTCTTTTCTGGAATTGGTCTGTAAAAGATTCCTTTTTCTTCTGTTACCTGATCGTGATTTACATCTAACCAAACGACACCTTGTGTATATGAAAAAATAAAAAATAAAAGGAGAACAGATACGCTAAAAAAAGATATTTTAGAAAGTAGTGTCTTCATATTATAGACTATAATTTAACGGCTCCTGAACCGACTTCATCACAAATATAATGATTTTTTTGACAGAATACAGAAAGCTCATTTTCAATAAATTGAGCTACTATTTCAGATTCATTCTTTGGATATAGTACATGAACATTGGCACCAGCATCTAAGGTAAAACAAATCTTACTTCCAGTATTGTTCCTAAAAAGCCAGATAGCATTTATAATTTCTAAAGTGTTTGGTTTCATTAATATGAAATACGGGCTGCTAGTAAGCATCATCGCATGAAGACTCAAAGCTTCACTTTCCACCAAATTAATAAATGAATCGATATCTCCTTGTTGTAGAATATCAGAAATCTTCGCTAAATTTTCATTGGCTTGATTAAATCTTTGAGTTGCAAAAGGGTGATTGTACATTAAATCGTGTCCAAGAGAACTACTCACTTGCTTTTCTCCTTTGTCTACCAATAAAATAGCATCTTGATAGTTGTTAAAAACTTCATGAACTTTAAAAGGAAATGGAACTCCAAATAGATCTGAACTTCCCTCTATTGCTGGATGATTCCCCCATACAACCAAAGGACCTTCTATACTTCTACTGGCACTTCCAGAACCTAAACGTGCTAAAAATGATGCTTTTTGATTCACAAATTCGTCGCTAAGTTTTGTTTCACTCAAAGAAAGTTCTAAACTCATTAAGCACATGGCTATAGCACTCATGCCGCTTGCTGAAGAAGCGATCCCGCTACTGTGTGGAAAAGAATTCTCTGAACTAATCAACATATTATAAGCTGTTAAGTATGGGCAATATTCTAGAATTCTTTCAAAGAACTTCGCAATTTTAGGTTTAAAATCTTCTTTCTTTTTCCCTTCAAAAAAAAACTCAAAATTAATTTCTCCTTGTTCAGAATTAGAAACACTTTTTGGCGTGAAATCAATCGTAGTGATGGTATGACTGTTACTTAACGTAAAACTAATAGATGCATTTTTAGGAATCTGAGGAGCTGTTTTCCCCCAGTATTTCACCAAAGCAATATTGCTAGGTGTTTTCCATGTACATGAAAATATTTCTAATTTTCTCTGAAGTAAATGTGGAATAAATTGCTGTGTATTCAAGCGATAAAATTTACTGCAAATATAGCAGTTTTTGACTTATTTTCCCACCAACTTTTGTAAGACATTTTCTTTATAAGATCTGCTAATTGGAATCGCTTTTTTATCTAACTCTACAAACTCATTGGTAAAGGAGTTAATTTTATTCATAGAAACAATATATGACCTGTGAGTTCTAAGAAATTCTTTAGATGGTAATTTAGATTCTATATTGCTAATGGTTTCTCTTGTGACGATGGTTTTTTTACTGGTAAATATTTTCACGTAATCACTTAAGCTTTCTACATATCTGATTTCGTTAAATCTTACTTTTACCATTTTACGGTCTGAACGAACAAAAATTGAGGTTTCTTTTTCTAAAGATTGCACTTCTTCTTTTACAGTTTCTTTTGAAACATGTAAATCAAAATATTTTTGAACTGCCTTTAAAAAACGATCAAAAGAAATAGGTTTTAATAAATAATCTACAGCTTCTAAATCAAAACCTTCTATGGCAAATTCTCTGTAAGCAGTTGTGAAAATAACTTGACTTTTATGTTGAATGGATTTTGCCAACGATAAGCCAGAAATTTCTGGCATATTAATGTCTAGAAATATCAGTTGAATAGAATTGTTCTGCAAAACGGTAAATGCTTCAGACACATTTTTGCAAGTGGCTACCAACTCTAAATCATGAATTTTTGCCACAAAAGAGCTAATAATATCTCTAGCTACTGGCTCATCATCAACAATAATACACTTAACTTTCATCGACATTTTTATGCGTTTTTAATCCGTTTATATTGATGGCTAATTGCACTTTAAATAACTTATCTGTTCTATTTATTTCTAAAGTATATGCATTTGGATATAACATTTTTAATCGCTTTTGAATATTTTCTAATCCAATTCCTGTTGAATCATTTGTCTTTTCTAAAACAGAATTTTCTACTTCAAAAAATAACATTTCACTGTTCCTTTTTACAGCAATCATAATGGCTAAACTTCCATCAATAATAGCACCATGTTTAAAACTATTTTCAACAAAAGGAATTAACAGCATGGGTGCAATATACATCTCTGAGATGTCATCTCCCTTAATAAGGTTCACTTCTAATGTATCATGAAAACGTAATTTCTCTAAAGAAATATAATCTTCTAAATGATTGATTTCATTTTCTAAAGAAACTGTTGGCTTTTCAATTTGATACAGAATATAATCTAGCAAATTAGATAGTTTTAAAATCATTTCTGGAGCTTGATCAGCTTTCTTTAAAGCAAATCCATAAATAGTATTTAAAGAATTGAATAAAAAATGTGGATGAATTTGCATTTTCAACATGCTGAGTTCTTGCTTTTTTAATTGCAGTTGTGTTTGTAAAATTTTATTCTTTAAATCTTCGTTTTTTACAATGGATTTGTAATTATTAATAATCAAACCAATAGTAATCGTTATGAAAACCACAAAATAAACCCCTAACACTATAAATAGGAACGTTTTTGTTAAAGGTGATGAATCATCTATCCGAAGATAATTTAAAAGTACTGATCCATAAAGTACTGATATTGATATAAAAAATGAAGAAATTATTAAGGTATAGATACTATATAAAACAAACAGTCCTTGCTTGTTTGCTAATAAATATGTTGGAATTAAATAAAATAAGAAGACATAACTGACAATGATTGTAACTGGCATTAAAAACAATGAAAACCTCGTTACATATTCTGTATTCTCGCTCCCATATCCTAAAAAATAATTATAGAAAAAATACACACAAAGCCAAAACAATACATGTATTGTAGATTTAAGAAGCAAGTTTCTAATTTTTCCTAGAGTAAGCATAACTGCAATAATACCATTTTTATAAACTGAAGACATTGTTATAGGACCAAATTATATTTTAGAGTGGTTTTTAACTGTTTTAATCCTAAAATTCCAAAATTGATGGTAAACTTGTAACTTTAGACAAGTAACCTGTCGTTTGTCGAGTTAAAAGATCTTGACTTTTATTAAAGAATACATTTGTTTTATAATAATAATATATAAAAATATACACTATGAATTTTTCAATGACAACTCAATTTATCAAACCTTTATTTATTAATCCATTAAGCGAAGGGGGTCCTATTTTCATGTATCCAACACTAATTCTCTTAATTATATGTATTGCTTTAATTGCAAAAGGTTTACTAAAAGGCGACGCTAACAATAAGACACAAAAACTAATCAGTTCTGTAAGTTTGTTTGCGTTGGTTTGGGGTTTTTTAGGACATTTCATAGGAATGATTGGAGGAATGGATGCTATTTCATCAGCAAATGATATTTCATCAGGGGTCTTAGCAACTGGCATTAAAATTAGTTTATTGAGTCCTTCTTTTGGAATCGTAGTTTTCTTAATTGCAAGATTGGGAATTATTGCGTTGATTCTAAAAGAGAGATAAAAACATGATGTACTTATACAGACTCCTTTTCTAAAAAGCAGTGAAAAACAATCCTTTTT
>CEST01021543.1_pt1 | contig 46719 bp, 40 predicted proteins | sample 326921 | NCBI WGS metagenome assembly CEST01 (sample SAMEA2621509, study PRJEB7988) | marine metagenome | biome: marine biome (ENVO:00000447); feature: surface water layer (ENVO:00002042); material: "saline water (ENVO:00002010), including plankton (ENVO:xxxxxxxx)" | depth 5 m
AAAAGTACAACAAATGGTACTCAATCTGATTTTGATGGAAATTACTCCATCTCAACAGAAATTGGAGCAACACTTGTATACTCTTATGTAGGGTTTGACTCTCAAGAAATGCCTGTTACACTTGCTTCAAGTAAGATGAATGTAACAATGGTACAGGGAGAAACACTAGATGCTGTAGTACTTGTTGGTTATGGTGGTGTTACTAAAGAACGAAAGTCTTTAGGATACGCAGTTACAACACTACAAGCAGATGCAATCGAAAACAAACCAGAATCTGACGTTGTTAGATCATTAAATGGTAAAGTTGCCGGTGTGCAAATTGTAGGTAACAGTGGTGCAACAGGATCTGGTACTAACTTTGTTATTCGTGGTAGAAGTTCTATTAATGGTAGCAATCAACCTTTATTTATTGTAGATGGTGTTCCTTTTGACTCTGGTACTAATCAACAAACTGGTTTTGGTGGTGGTAACACAGTTACAAGTAGTCGTTTCCTAGATTTAGATCCTAACAATGTAGAAAGCGTACAAATCTTAAAAGGTTTGAGTGCTTCTGTATTATACGGTCAACAAGGTAGAAACGGGGTTGTATTAATTACAACTAAAAACGGAAGTAACAAAAACCTGAACAAAAAGTTTGAGGTAACTGTAAACTCTTCTGTATACCAAACAGAAATATCTAATCTTGCAGATTACCAAAACGAATATGGTCAAGGAGCAGATAACACAATTAACTCTGGATACGTTGGAAACTGGGGAGCACGTTTTGACGCAGGTCTAATGGTTTCTCACCCGTATGCATCACAAGGAGCTTTATTTCCTGAATTTGATGGATTAGAAATTCCTTACGTAGCAGCAGAAAATAATGTAAAAGATTTCTTTAGAACTGGACTGGGTCAGTCTATGTCTGTAAACGTTGCTGGTTCTCCTGGAAACGATGGTAATACTCGTTACAACTTGAACTTCGGTTACACTACAGAAGATGGTTACATTAGAAATAACGGTTTAACCCGTTACAACATTGGACTAGGTGGTTCTACAAAACTTTCAAATAAATTTACATTTGATGGTACTGCCAACTTTAGTAGCACAAGAGTAAATACGCCTCCTATTGCTGCAAATAATGCAGGTGGAGCTTTATCTATATTTACAAGAACATTGTTTATGCCAAGAAACTTAGACTTAAACAATCTTCCTTACGAAAATCCTAATGATAGATCTAGTGTATACTACAGATCAGATCAAGAAAATCCAAGATGGTTATCAAACTACGCTGGTAGTGAGCAAAAAACGAATCGTTTTTACGGTAAGTTAGGAGCTTCATACGAGATTTCTGATAATGCATCTATATCATACCGTTTTGGACTAGATACATACAATGAAAATCAAGAGTTTAAGGTTGCTCGTGGTAGTGTAACAGCACCATACACAACTGGTTACTTGAGAACAACTAATGGTACAAACTTCATTTATGACCACAACTTAAACTTTAGCTTTAATAATATTGAGCTAGCAGATGAGTTTAGCTTAACAACACAATTAGGTTTTAACGCTAGACGTGATACTTATGAGCAGTTTGGACAATCTAGTCAAAATCAAGTTGTATTTGGTTTCTTTGACCATGACAACTTTATTGACCAAACAATTAATGATCCAGTAGCAGGTAGTTTAACATACCAACAACAACAAAATGTTTTAGGTGCGTATGGTGAAGCTTCTTTTGATTATGGTGGATACTTATTCTTAACATTATCTGGACGTAATGACTGGGCTTCAACACTAGAAACAGAAAATAATTCTTTATTCTACCCTGGAGCATCTTTAGCATTTGTTCCAACATCTATGGATGGAGGATCATCTGACGCAGTTAATTACTTGAAGTTCCGTGCAGGTTACGGTACTTCAGCAAGATTTCCAGGTGCGTACAGAACAAGAACTGGATTTAACTCAACAGCAGCGGCAGTTATTGACGTTGATGGAAATTCAATAACAACAAACGGATTATCATCTTTCTTAGGGAATGTTAATTTACAACCAGAACTTCAAAAAGAATTTGAAATTGGTGTAGAGGCAGATTTATTCAAGAAAAGAATTAGTTTGGATGTAACTGCATACAAGAGATCAATTAGAGATCAAATTGTAAACAGACCAATATCTCCTTCAACTGGAGCAACGTTTACTGCAGATAACATTGCTGAAACGCAAATCGAAGGGATAGAGTTAGGCTTAGATTTCACTCTTATAAAGAGTGATAACTTTACTTGGGATGTACGTAATAACTTTAGTGCTTTTGAAAACGAAGTTATTGACTTAGGTGGTGTTGAAGAATTTGCATATGCTGGATTTAGCAACTTAGGTAACTACGCTGCAGAAGGTGAAGCATTGGGTGTTATTAAAGGTGGTTATGCTGCTCGTTATGCTCCAGAAAATATTAATGAATTAAACCCTTATGGTACTGGTGTTAACGGAGTACTATTAATTAACCCAGGAACTGGTCAAATTTTAGATTCTGAAGGTGATTTAGGTATGCCAATTGAAACAATTGGAGACCCTAACCCAGACTGGACGGTTACAACGATAAACACATTGACGTACAAGCAACTTTCTGTTTCTGCTCAACTTGAGTATACGCATGGTGGGGATATCTATTCTCAAACTGCTTCTCAATTCTACCGTCGTGGTGTTACAACCGTGAATGTAGACAATAGAGAAGGATCATATGTTGTACCAGGTTTATTAGCTAATCCAACAACAGGACAATTATTATTGGACGCAGAAGGACAACCAATCGAAAACAGTATTCAAATTGGAGCAAATGATTTATACTTTATTAACTTAGTGGATCCATCTGGACAAGGTATGTACGATGCATCTCACATACGTTTGAGAGAAGCTTCATTAACCTACTCACTTACTGAGAAGATGTTAGATAAAACTCCATTTGGAAATATCTCATTCTCTTTATCAGGTCAAAACTTATATGTAAGAGCATTTAACATTCCTGATGCTTTTAATATTGACCCAGAAGCATTAAGTGTTGGTACTGGTAACGGTCAAGGTCTAGAATTCCAGACGGGACCTACATCTAAGCGTTACTCATTTGGTGTAAAAGCAACATTTTAAAAAAAAAAGGTACTAGTGAGGTGGTATTTTATATACCACCTTGTTATACTAGTGTACCCTAAAAATTTAATTATATATTATGAAAAATATTTTAAAAATAACATTCGTATCTGCCATGTTGGTTTTTTTCACAGGATGTGAAACAACAGAGCTAGATTTACTAGATAACCCTAATGCAATTGGGCAAGAAGTTGCTGATGCAGATTTTGTATTGAACAGCGTACAATTGTCATTCAATAGTATTATTAGTGGCTTTAGAGGTTCTTCAAACAACGTTACACGTATGACCGCTCAATTTGGTCAATACAACGGAAGTGTAACTGTGAATTCATTAAGTGGTACATGGCAAAATTCTTACCAGATGTTTGCTAATGTAGATTTATTGGAACAAATCAATGGAAACACAGAAGCAGGAATTCCAAATCACCTAGGTGTTGCAAGAATTCTTGAAGCATATACATACATATCACTTGTAGATTACCTTGGTGATGTACCTTACAGCCAAGCAAATCAGTTTGGTGAGTTTCCAACACCTGTATTAGATGATGGAGAAGATGTATATACTGCTCAAATAGCTCTTTTAGATACTGCCATCGCAAATTTAAGTAGCGAATCAGTAATTGAGCCTCAAGATTTATTCTTTGGAGATTTTGATGCAGAAGATTGGATAGCTGTTGCCAACACATTAAAATTAAAAGCTCATTTAAATATGGGTAATGGTGCTGCTATTACTTCTCTATTGTCAGAAAATATCATTGATACAGAAGGTGAAGATTTCCAGTACAAATATTCTACTGCAACGTCTCCAGAATCAAGAAGTCCTATATTTCAAGGAAACTACCCTAACGGAACTGGTTTCTACATGAGTAATGGATTTTTAGACATGTTAAACGCTGGTGATGCGGAAGCTCCTTACGTTGAAACAGGAATTGCAGATCCAAGACTACGTTACTACATCTACCGTCAAAAGAATGCTGGACCTTCTGGCTCAAACTTGCCATGTGCAGGAAATGACATTTATGACTATTGCTATGTTGGTAACTTATACTGGGGAAGAGATCATGGAGATGATGAAGGTATTCCAAATGATAATACAAAAAGAAGTACTTGGGGAGTATATCCAGGTGGTGGAGCTTTTGACAACGATCAATTCAACAGAACAGATTCAAGTAATACAGAAACTAAACTTGGTGAAGGTATAAACCCAATCTTTTTATCATCTTTTACACACTTCGCACTTGCTGAAGCTGGATTAGACTTAGGAGTTGGAGTAGATTCTAGAGCATTAATGGCTCAAGGAATCCAACTAAGTATGGACAAAGTAATTGACTTCTCTGGTTCTCTAACTACTACAGATGAAGATGATGAGTCTATCGATTATGCTGCAACATCTGCAGATGTTAGTGATTATATTGCTAGAGTTTTAGCAGAATATGATGCTGCATCTGGAAACGAGGCTAAATTAGCTGTTGTAATCAGAGAATGGTACTTAGCATCATGGGGTAATGGTGTAGAGCCTTACAATATGTACAGAAGAACTGGATATCCTAATTTACAAACTGGTATTTTACCAGTAGGACCATTTCCAAGATCTTTCAGATACCCTAACTCAGAGACTGATAGCAATCCTAACGTTAATCAAACAACAGCAGACAACCAAGTATTTTGGGATACTAACCCAGCTGGTTTCATTAACTAATCCATTTTAATAAAATACTTTAATTATGAAAAATATAAATAAAATATTCTCTCTAGTATTTGTAGCTATCTTAACTGCAGTTACCTTTACTAGTTGTGAAGATGAAGAAAAAGCACGCTTTCCACAATTAAGTAATGGAGGGTTTGTAAAGTTTGTTAGTGCTCCAGAATTTGACATGGGTGCAGATCCAGCGACAGCTTCTTTTAGCGCAATGACTGAAGATCCTAACGGAACAGTTGCAACATATGAAGTAACAGTTGTAGGTGATTTTGATGGTGCTCCTTCGGAAGCACTTGCTTTTGGAACAACTACTACCTTTCCATTTGATGTGAGTTTTACAATTGCTGATATGGCTGCATTATTTGAAGTTGATGCTACTACTTTTGTAGAAGATGATTCTTTTGAGTTCTTTGGAGTTGTAACAACTGTAGACGGTGTTATTTATGACGGTTCTACGCCATCTGGTTCATATCCAGAAGGAGATGATCCAGAAAACGCAGGTTCTTGGAACGGTGGAAACACTAATGGTGTTTTAACTGGTGCATTTGGTTTACTTGCTGCATTTAACTGGGAAGTTAGCTTAGAAGACCCGAACTAATAAATTTAATTAGTTAATATATTTTAAAAACCATCCTTTTCTAAGGATGGTTTTTTATTTTTGCAGCATGAAGAAAGAGACATTATTATTTGGTATTTACCCAGTTATTGAAGCTTTAAAGGCTAAACAGACTATTGACAAGGCATATGTCCAAAAAGGCTTACAAAGCCCTAAGATTGAGTCTATCATAGCAGATCTTGAAGCAATCAACGCGACTATTTCCTATGTTCCTCTTGAGAAGATGGAAAAATTGTGCCATAGCAACCACCAAGGAATCATATTAATAAGTTCTCCTATAGAGTTTGTTGACCTTGAAACCATGGTAGAAGCAACCCTTGAGAGTGAAAAGACACCGTTGTTTTTAATTCTAGATCAAATTAGTGATGTGCGTAATTTTGGCGCTATACTTAGAACCGCTGAATGTACAGGAGTCGATGGAGTTATAATTCAAAAAAAGGGAGGTGCACCTGTAAGTGGTGATACCGTTAAAACATCTGCAGGAGCTATATTTAACATACCTATTTGTAAGGTAGACCATATTAAAGATGCAATTTACTACTTGCAAGGAAGCGGCATTACTACAATAGCTGCTACTGAGAAAACACAAGACACGATATACAACTTAAAATTAGACGGCCCTACTGCATTAATAATGGGTTCTGAAGGAGTTGGAGTTTCAAAATCTGTACTTAATATTGTAGACAAAAGAGCCTCGTTACCACTATTGGGCTCTATTAACTCACTTAATGTATCTGTTGCCTGTGGCGCACTGTTATATGAAGTAGTACGTCAAAGATCTAAATAAAATAAATAGCTTATTCTTTATTTTTTAAGGTAACAGTGTAAACAATCCCAACATCTTGGTTTGATGTTGTGTTGAGATTTTCTTGTTCAGGTATCTTTTGCTTTTCTATGAAATTTCCTTCTGCATCAAATTGTTGCATAAAAGGATCATTATCTGGTCGATAATCTTCACGTTCCCAATCAAATTTTATAGTTGGAACCGTTGTGCTTTTTTTCATTAAAAAAGCCAGCACAACCCCTACTCCAAAACCAGAAAGATGTCCTTCCCATGAAATGAGAGGGTCTAAAGGAAACACATACCACAGCAAGCTACCGTATACAAAGACTACCGCAAAAGAAAGTGCCGTGAGTTGGTACTGCTTTGAGATGATTCCTTTAAAAAACAAAAAAGAAGCTAATAAATAAACGATCCCACTTGCACCAATATGATTGGCTGGACGACCTATAAACCAAGTAATAAAACCTGTTGCAATAAAACCAATGAGCAGTACTTGCCATCTCACGGGTCGATAAAAATAAAAAAGTGCGGTTCCAAGAACCAACATTGGAATGCTATTATTAAATAAATGCTTTAAACTGCCGTGAATAAAGGGTCCAAACAAAACACCTCGTAGACCATCTAGCCTTCCAGGATGAATGCCATATGAGGTAAAATCTACACTGAAACGAATTTCAATCCAAAACACCACCCACATAATCATAACAATCAATAAAGGATAAAGCACAACATCATAAGAAAAATAAAGTTTTTGTGTTTTAGTCATACTTCAATATAGCAAAAACAAATCCAATTCTATGATTATGAAAAATTGTCAGTTTATAGCAAAATTAAAAATGTAACTTTATAGAATGAATGTACCACTCGCAGAAAGAATACGTCCAAAAACACTAGAAGGTTACTTAAGCCAACAACATCTTGTTGGACCCAGTGGGGCACTCACAAAACAACTAGAGAGCGGCATGATTCCCTCTATGTTATTTTGGGGACCTCCAGGAATTGGAAAAACAACCTTAGCAACTATTATTGCATCACAGTCTGACCGACCTTTTTATCAATTAAGTGCTATTGATAGCGGAGTTGCAGCAGTAAGAGAGGTCATTGAAAAAGCAAAAAAATCAAATGGGTTGTTTACCACCAAAAATCCTATTCTTTTTATTGATGAAATTCATCGCTTTAGTAAATCTCAACAAGACTCATTACTAAGCGCTGTAGAAAAAGGATTGGTAACACTTATTGGTGCCACCACAGAAAACCCAAGCTTTGAGGTAATTCCTGCACTGTTATCAAGATGTCAAGTATATGTATTAAACTCATTTTCTAAAAAAGATCTTGAAGATTTACTAAAGCGGGCTATTGTGACAGATACGGTGTTAGCTACTTATGATATTGAACTAAAAGAAACAGAAGCTATCCTTAAACTTTCTGGAGGCGATGCCAGGAAATTACTTAATATCCTGGAATTGGTAGTAATTTCTGAAATTTCCGAAGTTCAAAGTGATGAAAAGCAAAAAGTGGTTATTAACAATGAAATGGTACAGCACAAAGTGCAAAATAACACCGTCTTGTATGATAAAACTGGAGAGCAGCATTATGATATTATTTCGGCACTTATAAAATCAATACGAGGGAGTGACCCAAATGCAGCTGTATATTGGTTGGCTAGAATGATAGAAGGTGGTGAGGATATAAAATTTATAGCAAGAAGATTACTTATACTTGCCTCAGAAGATATAGGTAATGCAAATCCAAATGCGCTATTGCTAGCTAACTCAACATTTCAAGCAGTAACAACTATTGGTTTTCCAGAGGCTAGAATCATTTTGAGTCAATGCGCTATATATCTTGCAACTTCCCCAAAGAGCAATGCTAGCTATATGGCCATAAAGAAAGCACAACAGCTGGTAAAACAAACGGGAGACCTATCTGTTCCTTTTTCTATTAGAAACGCCCCTACTAAGCTTATGAAAGAGTTAGGGTATGGCCAAAACTATCAATACGCTCATGATTATGAAAATGGTTTTGTACCACATGAATTTTTACCTGATGAAATTATAGGAACTACATTATACCAACCTGGAAACAATGCAAAAGAAAATCAATTAAAAACCTATTTAAAAAGCCTTTGGAAAGAGAAATATAATTTTTAATTCTGAAACAACAGCCTCATTGATATTCCTTCTTCACTAACAAGCAATAGGTCTTTATTCCCAAAAAAAGAACATGTGTATTGCGTTTCAAACACAATACCGTTATACCCATTTTCTGATTGGAGTATTGCTCCCTTTAAAACCAAGTCACTTCCAGAGGCGCCAGACACCTCATACAAAACATAACCAGTGTTAATTTTTTTTAAAAGATATGATGTAGCATTATGAGCGTAGGAGTTAAATTTATTTTGAGGTGCTAAACTAGCTGTAGCAGTGTTTTTTTTAGTGTTGTCTTCAACAACCTGTATTATTTCTTGGCTGTTTTTAACAGGAATGTCTTTTCTTACAACAACAGCTACTTGACTTACATTAAGCGCCTCAAAGCTATAAAAAGATTTACGTAAGGCATCTTGGTAGGATTTTCCATAGTCTTTACGCTTGCTTGCTCCTTCCTCTCCTCTATACACTTCGTTTCCTTTGCAATCTTTTAAAACAACAATAATTTTTGTGCGCGTAAAACCAGAAATAGATTCTACATCCGCCCATAATCCGTCACAATTATCTACCCTTGGTAACTCGTTAAAATAATAGGCATTGAATCCATTTTTATCTAAAAAAAATTTCGTCATATCGTTTAGTTGATATTGGTTATCTTCAGATAAAAAATCAAAGGTATCTGGCACAACAACAAAGCTATACTCACTAAGACTCTTTTGAGCCAAACAAATGTTTGACATAGTAACTAAAGCCACTAAAAATAAAAGAATTTGTTTCATTGTTGATCTACTATAAAGTTAAAACCTAGCTGTAAAGATACACTATTTGCCTTGGCAATATTTGAAAGATCTAACAGGTTATCTGCTGCAACAAAAAAGTTAACATTACCTAAATTTAAGGACATTGCGGCACCAATGTTTTTTGCAGAATAACGATCAACAGTGTAAGTTGTTTTTACAGAAAGTGAATTCCCAAACTTCCTTCTGTAGTATAAGGTCCCAGCCAATTGTGGCCCTCTGGGTCTAAAAATAGTATAATACTGTACGCCAGCTTGTGAAACACGTTCTTCTTTTGTTGCTCTACTCCTGCAATCACAGGAATCTTTATCTCCAACACGTGGTCCAAAATCATAGTGTAATGCTGCATTAATTTTGGTGGGGCGAAGTTGAGTATACCCAATATTAAGTGTGTCGACAGGTATTTCACGTTCAATCTCATCTTCTAAATTATCGTAATATGGTATGGTAGATCCTCCAAGAGCAAGCTCAGGAAATATTAGCTGAAGACCGTCTAATGTATAATCTCCACTAGCACGATACACCTCGGTATCACTAGAATGAAAGATAGCTCCAATATCTAGTACAGATGCCGTTAAAGAAAGTTGTGAATCAAATTGATACGTCATGCCAGCATCAAAACCCAACCCTAGGTTTCCACCAAGGAGTGCACGGCCAAGTAATATCCTACTAACCTGAGATTGATCCAAACCATCTAATGATAAAAACCCTGAGGTTCGTACCTCTAAGTCTAAATCTACTACTGTATGCTCATAAACATTATTACTACCCTCCCTTTGGCTAGTAGTAAAGGCGCCTTTATTGCTGGTGCTTTCAAGACCTACCATGCTAGAATATAATTTTATACGTACTCCAGCTGTTAATTTGCTAGAGAGTTGTTTATTGGCTCCAAAATGATACACGGTAAGTAGATCTGCACGTGCACTTAAATCGCTAAAATCAAAAGGTTTTCCAATATAATCTCTATTTCCCTCCCAGGCCAAAATGGCAAAATCTTTAGGGAAATAAGCTATAAAATCAAGTTCTTGATAGATACCTCCAGAAAAATAAATTGGATCAAAGCCTTTGGAAAGCCAACCAAAATTTAACACATCTAATTGTTGTGTTGCTGTAAAAAAGTCTCGCGCGCTTAACTTAAAAATTGTATTTCTAATCTTAGTATTAATATCTACCCCATCATCGGCAAAAACATCAAAGGCTGAGACACCTGAAGAACCAGCATTTAAATGAATTTGAGATAAAAAAGGCACACCAATATGATACTGAGAAGCTACAACACTACCTGGATTAAGCATCAACGCTTGCGGTGTAACATCCCAGTTATAGAGTAATTGTTTGTTTTGAGAAACAACAACAGACACTCCAAAGAATATATAAAAAAAGAAGAATTTTTTCATAGAATTTTTCTTATTGATCAATCTCTAGATAGTAGGTTGTTTTTGACTGTAAATTCAAGACCCCTGTTAAATTCTGTGAAGAAGAAGCAATAGCTACAGAAATAACAACTTTGTTAGCACTTGTAAGATCTGTAATCTCTTGTTCATCTATTTCTTCTAGAAAGGTAGTTACTACAGGGTTTGTTTGATTTCCAGAAACAATATTACTTTGAATAAAATATTTTGATTGGTTTTGAGTATTTAAAAAATCGAAAGAGACATCAAATTCACGAGGTATGCTGTTGGTAAATTGAAATAAAAAGTCGGCTTTTTTTAAAATATTATTTATATCCCTTCCTCCTAAAAAATCTAAATCTGTGGTGTCCTTCAATACTAAGATCTCTGTGCTTGTGCTAGGATTATAAAATTGTGAGGCCTCTATATTGAAGTAAATTAAATCAAGTTCAATTTCTGGAGTCAACAGTACATCATTTGCCTGTTCAAAGTCTGTTCCCTCAAAACAGGAAAGAAAGAACATTAGACTAAATAATGAGATAAATAGTTTGGCTTTTTTTACAAGCATAGTAGGTAAGTTATATAAAAACAACGTGTAACCAACTAATTTTAGTATAAATAAAGGAGTTCTTGCTTTTATAAAAAATCTTTAATCTCTAATAAATGATCCACTACTTTATAACCAACCTTGGGTATTTCTTTTCTGTAATTAAAAAAAATAGTATCCATACCAGCACCTTCACCACCAAGAATATCTGCATCAAAAGTATCTCCAATCATAATTGTATTTTGAGAAGACACATTAGCCTTTTTTAGTGCTTTTTCAAAGACCAAAGGATTGGGTTTTTTAACTCCCACTTCTTCAGAGCTTGTAACAGTTTTAAAAAACGGAGCTAGCTTACTTTTTTCAAGTTTAATATGCTGTACTTCTGTAAAACCATTGGTTATAATATGTAGGGTGTACTTTTCTTTTAAATATAATAGCAACTCAAAAGTACCGTCAAATAAATAATTATTGTTTGGCAACTCATCAATATAGGCATCACTCATTGCATCAATAGTCTCCATGTCATATTGTATGTCAAATACATTAAAGCTATCGATTAATCTTCCACGGCGCAATTCTTGCTTGGTTACAAGTTCTTCTCTAAAGGATTTCCAATAATCAAAATTAATGGGTTCATATATTTCTAGAAATGCCTCTAATGAGATAGGAACAGTGAATCTTTGAAATACGCGTTCCATAGCCAGGGCAGAATTTCTGTCAAAATCCCAGAGGGTATGGTCTAAATCAAAAAAGACATCGGTAAGTGTAGGTTTTATCATGATATTAATGTTTCAGAAAAAAGAGAACGCCATAATTTATTGTTAGGATCTTCAGAAAAGTCTTTATTTGAAAACAAAACAGTAAATGTTCCATTAACAGCTTGTACCTTCTTGAACATCTCTGTTATCTTCATAGCAGTATCTTTAGGACTTTGTTTTAAAAAGGCCTGCGTAGTGCAAGCAATAGGCTGTATGGCCAGCGGGGTAATGATTTCATAATCTAAATCATAAAATAAAAAAGGAGTGCAGGTTCCTGCTCTAAATCCAGGTTCATTTTCATAGACCATTGTGTAGTCTTTTTCAATTTCTAAAGAAACGAGGTTTCTATAAATTTCTGGTAGGCTGATTAATAAATTACTATTTTGGCTGCTTTCTACATCTCTATTAATAATATTTTCGAGTGTTCTCTTTTCTATTTTTAAAAATTCAGGGTTTGTTAATGCTGCCAATGAAACTAAAAGTCCTACCTCCTTATAATCTGCTACATACTTTATAAGCATTTTAAATTTTTGTTTCTGAGTATTGATCGTTTCCTCAAAAGCTACTGCCTCCCCAAGTAAAAAAAATACAGTAAGTTTCATACTGCTATTTTTGGTGACATTAATGACCCATTTATAACTGTCATAAGGATCCCCTTGTAATCCTAATACAACTTTAGTACGCAAGAGAAATTGTTTAAGCCTAAGATTGAAAAGATCGGTAGTGAAACCAATTAAAGATCTAAAAATACCTTTGTTTAAAAACGCAAAAGCAACTTGTGCATTAATTAAATTATGGACCGTAGTTTCCTTTTTTGGAAATAATATATCTGGAAATTCATGCTGTAATAGACTCTTTAGTTTATAAGCCCAAATATCTATCACGGGGCTGTCAAGAAAATGGTATTTAAACCCCAAACTCTCAGAGGCTGAAAACCTTCCTAAATGATCTTTTACGTGAGGCAAGTACTCCTCATACCTACTAAGCAAATAAAATGAAGCTGTAAAAATATCAAAGGGTATTGCGCTTTTGTCACTTACCGCAAAAAAACATTTAGTCTCCCCCCATTTACGCACATTAATCTCTACACTCTCTATGCCTTGTTGGGTAAGCAATCCATGACTTTGAAAAAAAAGCTCATTACCCAAAGGTTGTTTTCCATAAGAAGCTTTTGGACCCTTGTGTGCTAAAAATGTTTCAATCTCATTTGTAAAACCAACCTTGATGCCTAAAACACGAGTACATATATGTTTAAAAACATAAGAAATCCTAGGCGTAGTGTGTTTGGTAAATATTAGTAGCATATAAAAATAGGACCTAAAAAAGTGTAATATATTAAGGTGTACACGCCTCAAATATAGGATAATTTGAGATGTTATTTTTTGATTTTAAAATAAAAGGTGCTACCAACACCAAATTGAGATTTAACCCATATTGTACCCTCATGTAGTTTTACAATTTTCTCTGCATGGGCAAGCCCAACACCTGTACCCTCTTTATTTTCTTGGTTTGGTACGCGAGAAAAAATAGTAAAAAGATCTGCAATATCCTCATCCTTAATGCCAATACCATTATCTGCTATAGAAAACACCCAAGAATCTTGTTCTTCTTTAGCTGCAATTTTAATAATAGGAGCCAGATCTTTTTTGCTGTACTTCAACGCATTACCCAATAAGTTTTGAAACAGCAATCGAAGTTCTACTTTATATCCTTTTACTTTAGGTAGGTTCTCAGAGATGATGGTGGCTTGGGTCTCTTGAATTCGCTTTTTAAGATCATACTTAGCAACCTCAACCTGCTCTTGAACATCTACCTTGGTTATTTTTAAATCTCTACCAATACGGCTATGCTCCAAAAGGCCTTTAATTTGCTCAGCCATCCTTCCTGAAGCTTCATGAATATACCCTATGTATTCTTTGCCCTTCGAGGAAAGTTCATCTGTAAATTTTTGCATTAAAAAATCACTGCTAAATCTTATTGTAGCTAAAGGTTCTTGTAAATCGTGTGAGCAAATAGATACAAATTGCTCAAGATCTCTATTTACTCTCTCTAAATCTTCTTTTTTCCTTCTAGCACTCCGTTGTGCTTTTTTTATTTCTGAAATATCAACCAAAGTAAAAATCGATTTTACGACAACCCCCGCTTCATTATAAATCGCTCTTGAGTTTAAGATTGCTTGAATCTTCTTTCCTTTTTTTGTTAGCAATGTAACCTCTTCACTTGAAATAGCACCTAATTTCAAAAAAGCATCTAAGAGCCCAATAATTTTAAGACTTGATCTCTCTGTAAATATTTTTGAAACGTGAGAGCTAATGATTGCTTTTTTACTTTTATACCCCAGATTGGATACAAGCATACTATTACAATTAACTACATATCCTGTCAATGGGTTTATAGTGGCGTGCATAACAGGATTGTCATCGTATAAAAATCCAAAATTAGTTTCACTAATTCTCAGCTTTTCTTGTAACCTCGCTACCTCTTGTTCAAGCTTAGCTAGGTTAGTAGATCCTGTTATTTGTGTTTCTTTGCTCAATGTTTTGTAATTAATTTTGTGTGACTATTTAGGATAAAAACCTTGATCGGCAAAACTAAAGTATGCCTTTTTTGTGACAATCCCGTGGTTTAGTATCTTAATGCAGCCTAGTTATTTTAAAATTTCTTTCACTTTTTCAAAATCTAAACCTCCATAATCACCACTACTCATAAGCAATAAAGACGTATCGTTAAAATCTTGCTCAAACAGGTATTCTTTAAAAGCTGTTGGATCTGTAAAAACAGCTAGGTCATCTCTTTGAAATGCTTCTGAAATTTGAATAGCAGAAACTGCTTCCAGCTTTTTGATTTTTACAGCGTGTGGAGAATAAAACACTACAGCTTTATCTGCAGCGTCTAAAGCACCTTGATATTCAGATAGAAATTCTGGGTTTAAACTACTGTAGGTGTGCAATTCTAAACAAGCTAATAACCTGCGCTGTGGATATTGATTTTTAAGCGCCTGTGTAGTTGCTTTGACCTTACTAGGCGAATGTGCAAAATCCTTATAGGCAATACTACTAGGTCCTTCTCCAATTTTTTCCAAACGTTTACTAGCCCCCTTAAAAGTTGCTATAGCCTCATAAAAATCTTCTTGTTGTACGCCCATGAGTTGGCAAATCCAACGAGCACCCTCTAGGTTATTCAAGTTGTGTTTACCAAATATTTCAATAGGCATCCCCCCATCCTGTGTATCTAAGAGGGTTTCTCCTTTTTCAACAGCATATACTGGTGTTTGATATGGATATTTTTTTATTTGATTTTGTGTAGCCTCCACGATATTTTTAACCTCAATATCTTCCTCATTATAGACAATTGCTCCACCATGTGTGATTTCAGAAAGAAATACACGAAACTGTTCTACGTAATTATCAAAGGTTGGAAACACATTGATATGATCCCAAGCAATACCGCTCAACAAAGCTATATTAGGTTTGTACAAATGAAATTTTGGACGTCTATCTATAGGAGAAGAAAGGTATTCATCTCCCTCCAATACGATGAAATCATTTTCTTGGGTAAGATGCACCATGGTATCAAACCCTTCTAACTGAGCACCCACCATATAATCTACTTCTTTGTCATGGTAATGCATAACATGCAAAATCATAGAGGTAATTGTTGTTTTACCATGAGAACCTCCAATAACCACACGAGTTTTGTTTTTTGATTGTTCATACAAAAACTCTGGATAGCTATATATGGTTAGACCAAGCTCTTTAGCTCGAAGGAGCTCAGCATTGTCTTCTTTGGCATGCATCCCTAATATGACGGCGTCAATTTCTAGTGAAATTTTTTCGGGAAACCAGCCAAATGCTTCAGGAAGCAATCCTTTGGCAGCTAGCCTAGAACTTGAGGGGTCAAAAATTTCGTCATCACTTCCTGTAACCTCTTCTCCTTTGTTATGTAATGCTAAGGCTAAATTATGCATGGCACTACCGCCAATAGCTATGAAATGGATTCTCATCTAAATTGAAAATTTTATATTGTTATGTCTACAAAGACGCAGGGCACTTATTTCAAAAATATAAAGATAAGACTTAAAGACAATTCAGAAATCAAAATTATTTTAAAGTGCCTGGATTATCCTCTTTTCTTTTCTAGCCTCTTTAAATACTGGAGCAATTATAAGAGCTTCCTCAATACAAGAAAGCGCCATGCTTTTATTTCCTTTATTTTTATGTATTTGCGCCAGTCTCAAATATGCCCACTGTTTAGACATCCCATCTTCTACTGAATACTGATCAAGATATTTTTTCAAAGAATCAATCCCTAATTGAGGTTCCAAATTAGCGCCTGCAACGATGGCACCAATTTGATAATTCAATAGATTTTTATAGGGATGCAAGGCAAGGTTGTTTTTTAAAGCTTCAAGTGCTTTGCGGGGTTGGTTTGTGTTTTTATAAAAAGTAATGAGTTTATCATACACAAGCAAAGTACCCCCTTGAGCAACAGCTTGCTTATAAAAGTTTTCTGCAGCTATATTTTTATCATTATATCCAGCAATATAGCCTTTGGCTAAAAAACCCTCTACAGGAGATATCTGGGCAAGTTCATTCGCGTAGAAAAGAGACTTCGCTTCACTTCCTCCAATAATAATTGGCAATTGCATGTAAAGCTCCACCATAGCTTTTCGCACCTCTATATGTCTAGGATCTAGTCTTGCGGCAGTGTCAAAATATTCTTTTACATCGTTAATGTAAAAGACGGCACTTATTCTATTTACAGTTAAGGCTTTCATGGCCAACACACCACCATATTTAAAATGGTAATTGGCATTGGTATTGTCTTGGGCAACTAACAGCTCATAGTATTCCAGGGCAGCATCCCAGTCTTTAGCATTCCCGGCTATATCTCCTAAATATTCAAGAGTTATGGCATCTGTAGGATACTCTTTGAGGTACTGTTCAAAAAGAGGTATCGACTTTACTATATCCCCATCTTTATAATACTGCGCTGCAAGATCAAAGTTTGTCTGGCTAAATACAATGATTGGAGATAGTAATAAGTAAAGAAACCATTTCATAACATGCTTTTTAGGAGATAAGGCAAGTTTTCTCCTATAAATTATTTTTTTTGTTTTACAAAACGTGATTATCACTTTTTAATTGTGCGCTTTTCTTGCACAAAAAACCTAATTAATGCACGCTTGTCTCGTTTAGCATTGCCCAAAGCTTATCCTTTAACTCCATCAAGCCCTGTTGCGCCATAGAGCTAAAGAAAAGATATGGAATTCCTTCAAAATCTTTATCTAATGCTTCTTTCATTTCTGCTTTTAGCTCATGATCTAGCATATCACTTTTTGATATCGCAACTAGCTTATCTTTATCAAGTAATTCTGGGTTGTAACGTTTTAACTCATCTAGTAAAATATCATATTGCTTTCTAATATCATCTGCATCGGCAGGAATTAGAAACAATAATGTAGAATTGCGCTCAATGTGGCGTAAGAAATAATGTCCTAGCCCTTTCCCTTCTGCTGCGCCTTCTATAATTCCAGGAATATCTGCCATTACAAAAGTTCTATGATCCCGATATTCTACGATACCTAAATTAGGCTTTAGGGTAGTAAACTCATAATTAGCAATTTTTGGTTTTGCAGCGGTAATAACAGATAGTAAGGTAGACTTTCCTGCATTTGGAAACCCAACCAGACCAACATCTGCCAACACTTTCATCTCTAGGGTAAAAGCACCTTCTTCACCCTCCATTCCTGGCTGTGCATAGCGAGGTGTTTGATTTGTAGAAGATTTAAAGTTATTATTCCCTAATCCACCCATACCTCCTTTGGCAAGGATAAGCTCATCATCATGCTCTAATAATTCTTTTAAACGCTCGCCTGTTTCAGTATTAATAACAACCGTTCCTAAAGGCACCTCAACATATATATCGTCACCATCTGCTCCCGTACTAGTTTGTTTGCTTCCTGCGCCTCCATAACCAGCTTTATAATGCCGTTTAAATTTTAAATGGTGTAGCGTCCATAAATTGCTATTAGCTTTTAAAATAATATGACCTCCACGACCACCATCACCACCATCGGGACCTCCTTTTGGTATGAATTTTTCACGTCGCAAATGCGCACTTCCTTGTCCTCCTTTTCCAGAAGTTACATGAACTTTTACGTAGTCAACAAAATTTCCTTCAGTCATAGTGTTTTCCTACTCGGGTAGGAATTTTTTTAAAGCTTTCGCTTGTTTTTATAATCTATCAAATACTTCGCTCAAACGAACAGTGATTTCTTCGATACTTCCAACACCGTCTACACCATAATATTTATTTTGAGTCTTATAAAAATCTTTTAAAACATCTGTCTTACGGTAGTACTCTGCAACACGCTCTCTAATGATAGACTCATCTGCGTCGTCAACACGCCCACTTGTTTTACCTCGCTTTAACAATCTAGCTACCAAAACCTCATCATCAACCTCAAGAGCAACCATTGCATTAATTTGACTTGATTTTTCATCCATCAATTTTGCCAATGCTTCTGCCTGTGCAGTTGTTCTTGGAAATCCATCAAAAACAAACCCGTTAGCATCAGGGGTTTTCTCTACCTCTGCATTAAGCATTTTAATAGTAACACCATCTGGCACCAAATGCCCTTTGTCCATATAAGACTTGGCTAGGGTACCTAGTTGTGTCTCATTTTTTATATTGTATCTAAACACATCACCTGTCGAGATGTGAACTAGTTGATATTCTTCTTTTAAAACTTCTGCTTGCGTTCCTTTTCCGGCACCTGGTGGGCCAAATAGTACGATATTTGTCATTTTTTCTGTTTTCTGGAGTATAGGATTTTATAAAAACCCATATCTTAGTAAATGTTACACAATAATTAATCGCGGCAAAGATAGCTATTTGAAAGAACAATGTATCTTTGTGTTATGGCAAATTATTTTTCTTCAAATTTCACACTCGGGATTTTAGGCGGTGGCCAATTAGGCAAGATGATGCTTTATGAAACCCGTAAATTTGACATCACTACACATGTATTAGACCCTAGCTCCCAGGCGCCGTGTCGTATAGCCTGCGACCACTTTGAACAAGGAGACCTAATGGATTACAATACCGTATACAACTTTGGTAAACGGGTAGATGTTCTTACCTTCGAGATTGAAGGTGTCAACATAGAGGCACTTGAGGCACTTGAGGCTGAAGGGAAAAAAGTATATCCAGGAGCAAAAACACTGCGTAACATTCAAGATAAAGGGGTACAAAAGCAATTTTATGACACTCATAACATTCCAACATCATCATTTTCTGTTTTCAATACTGTTTCAGAAGTAAAAAAAGCGGTAGTTTCTGGATCATTACAAATACCATTTGTCTGGAAAAGTTGTACAGGTGGTTATGACGGTATTGGGGTTCGCATCATTCGCTCTTCTGAATTATTAAATGAGCTACCCGATAGACCTTGTATTGCAGAGGCGCTTGTTGCTTTTAAAAACGAACTTGCTGTTATTGTGGTAAGAAACCCTAGCGGTGAGGTAAAAACATACCCTGTTGTTGAAATGGAATTTCATCCAGAGGCTAACCAGGTAGAATATGTTATTTGCCCGGCTCGTATAGACAAAAAAGTTGCTCAAAAAGCTAGAGATATTGCAGTAAACGTCTCTAAAGCCTTTGAGCATGTTGGTCTTTTGGCCGTGGAAATGTTTCAAACAAAAGACGATGAAATATTAGTAAATGAGGTAGCACCTAGACCTCATAATAGTGGGCATTACAGCATTGAAGCAAGCTACACCAATCAATTTGAACAGCACATTAGAGCTGTTTTAAATCTACCCCTTGGTAACACCGGTAGTAAAGTTGGTGGTATTATGGTAAATTTGGTTGGCGCAGAAGGTCATCATGGTGATGTGGTGTATGAAAACATTGAAGAGATTATGGCCATGGAAGGAGTAACACCTCACATCTACGGAAAAAAACAAACACGCCCTTTTAGAAAAATGGGACATGTTACCATAGTTAACCAAAACATTGACACTGCAAGAAAAATTGCAGAAGCAGTGAAGCAACGTATTAATGTAATAAGCAAATAATTATGAAAGTAGCAATAGTAATGGGTAGCATGAGCGACATGCCAGTTATGCAAGACGCCATAGATATCTTGAAGGGATTTGATATTGAAATTGAAGTAGATATTGTATCTGCCCACCGCACACCAGAAAAATTATTTGACTTTAGTAAAAATGCACATACTCGTGGTATTAAAGTAATTATTGCAGGAGCGGGCGGAGCGGCTCACTTGCCAGGAATGGTAGCATCTTTAACTCCATTACCTGTTATTGGCGTACCTGTAAAATCAAGCAACAGTATTGACGGGTGGGATTCTGTATTATCTATTTTACAAATGCCAGGAGGAGTACCCGTGGCTACAGTTGCATTAAATGGAGCTAAAAACGCAGGAATCTTGGCAGCACAAATTATTAGCACGGCAGACAAATGTGTACTAGACAAGGTAATTGCATATAAACAAGGATTAAAAATAAAGGTAGAAGAAAGCGCCAAGGCCATACGCAACGCTTAGTAGCTAAGCCAAAGGGCAAAACATCTCTTTTAAACACCACAACTCATAAACTTCATTTATGAACAACCCATTAGTACACTATTTTGATCAGGCTCCTTTTTCACACATTAAGAATGAGCACTTTTTACCCGCTATAAAGAAATGTATTGACAAAACCAAAGCACAAGTAGATGCTATTGTCAACAACACTGCAAGGCCTAGCTTTGAAAACACTGTAGAGGCTTTAGAAAACACAGGTAGTGAATTAGATAGAGCAACTAGTATTTTTTTTAATTTAAATAGCGCCGAAACAAACGATGAAATTCAACAAATAGCGCAAGAAATTTCACCTCTGCTTTCCAATTTTTCAAACGATTTATTACTTAATGAAGGCCTTTTTAAAAAGGTGAAAACGGTGTATGACGATCGTGCTTCATATACCTTAAACGGTGAGCAACAGATGTTGCTAGAAAAACAATATAAAGGGTTTAGCAGAAATGGAGCAAATCTTTCGAAAGATAAAAAAACCCAACTTCGTTCTATCGATGCGCAACTTTCTAAATTAGCCTTAACTTTTGGAGAAAACGTCTTGGCAGAGACCAACGCATTTGAATTGTTATTAAGCAATGAAGAAGATCTTGCAGGAATGCCAGAAGGAGCAAAAGAAGCAGCAAAACAAACCGCCACAGAGAAAGGCAAAGAGGGTTGGGTGATCACCTTAGACTACCCAAGCTATGTACCGTTCATGAAATATGCAAAAAACAGAACGTTACGAGAAAAACTATCACGAGCCTCTGGCGCCAGAGCGTTTCAAAACAATGCACAAAACAATGAACAACATGTGTTGGATATTGTGAATTTAAGACATCAAAGATCTATATTACTAGGCTATAAAAGCCACGCACATTTTGTATTAGAAGAGCGCATGGCAGAAACCCCAGAAAAAGTACACTCTTTTTTAAATGAACTACTTGTAAAGGCAAAACCTGCAGCTCAAAAAGAATTTGACGAACTCGAGGCCTTTGCAAAAGAATTAGACGGGATTGACCAACTTCAAAAATGGGATAGTGCTTATTATGGCGAAAAATTAAAACAACAAAAATTTAGTTTAGATGATGAACAACTAAAACCCTACTTTAAATTAGAAAACGTGATACAAGGCGTGTTTACAGTAGCTAAAAAACTATTTAACCTTCAATTTAAAGAAGACGCCACAATAGACACCTATCATGAAGATGTAAAGACGTATCGCGTACTTGATAACCAGGGAGAACTCGTTGCGGTTTTTTATGCAGATTTCCACCCGCGTCCTGGAAAACGTGGAGGCGCTTGGATGACAAGCTATAAACCACAACAAATTATCAAGACAACAGATGGTTTAGGTACAAAAAATGACAGACCCCACATCTCTAACGTTTGTAATTTCACAAAACCTACTGCTACAAAACCTTCCTTATTGACTTTTAATGAGGTTACTACCCTTTTTCATGAGTTTGGGCATGGTCTACACGGCATGCTTGCCAACACAACATACAAGGGGCTTAGCGGTACCAATGTGTCCTGGGATTTTGTAGAACTACCTAGTCAAATTTTAGAAAACTGGTGCTATGAGAAAGAAACTCTAGAGTTATTTGCCACACATTATGAAACTGGAGAGGTAATTCCTATGGCGTTGATTGAAAAAATTAAAGCTTCGGCCACTTTTCATCAAGGCATGCAAACGCTTAGGCAATTAAGCTTTGGTATGTTAGATATGACCTGGCATGGAAGCGACCCATCACACATTACATCTGTAAAAGCATTTGAAGAACAAGCCTTTGGAGATACAGCATTGTATCCAGACACAATAAACACATGTATGAGTACCGCTTTTAGCCATATCTTTCAAGGGGGCTACAGCGCAGGGTATTATAGCTATAAATGGGCTGAAGTATTAGATGCAGATGCTTTTTCCTACTTTAAACAAGAGGGGATTTTCAATAAAAAGATCGCAAACAAGTTTAAAGAATTTGTTTTGTCTCAAGGAGGCACCCAAGACCCTATGGAATTGTATATTAAATTTAGGGGTCAAAAACCAAATCCAGATGCATTGTTACAAAGAGCAGGCCTTCTGTAAAGCATAACATATGAAACCTATTTATTTTCTTATACTATCATTCTTGTTTATCTCTTGTAAGCAACCAGCTTCTCCAGAAGTTGTTAAAACCATTGAGCAAGATAAAAGCTCAGGAATCCCGGTTGGCAACTCAAAAGACGAGACATTAATACAATTACAAGGAACCTGGGTTAATATGGATGCTCCAACAAGCAGCTTAACTTTTGCCAACAATAAGGTGATCAATACCTATGACGGTGTTGCCGTGAACAAAAATATTATCTTCTCGATACAAGATACTTGCGGTGATGCTACAGCAAAAGAAACACCAGAAGAAAAAGACAGGTACATTCTAACTAGTGGGGATACTAAAGAGTGTTATTATATTGTGCAACTAGATGATGAAAATTTAATTTTGGGTTTTTGGGGAGAAGAAACCGCTCTTAGGTTTAAAAAAATCAACTAATTACCTACACAGCTCTTTTCTTAGCTCAAGAAACTTCACTACTTTTATAATCTATGACGCACCATGCTATTAATGAAGACCAATGGGTAGATCGCTACAGTGATTATCTCTACAATTATACTATTGTAAGAGTAAATGATCACGAGGTAGCTCAAGATCTAATCTCTGAAACATTCTTTGCTGGTTTAAAATCTGCCTCAGATTTTAGAGGAGAAGCAAGCGAAAGAACCTGGCTTATTTCTATTTTGAAACGTAAAATTGTAGATTATTACAGAAAAAGATCAAGCAACAAAGGGAGTGCAGAAATCCATATGAGCCATCTTGGCAATGAGGATCAAGGTGATTGGCTGGAAGAGCGTATACACGACCCCTATGACAAGAGTGCAGAAGACACTATGGAAAATGAAGAGTTGGGAAACGCCATTCACGAATGTCTAGACGACCTTCACCCCAAACAGGCAGCTATCTTTAAAATGAAAACAATAGATAACCTTCATACAGAAGCAATCTGTAATGAATATAACATCACCCCGTCTAATCTATGGGTGATTATACATAGAGCAAGAACATCGATGGCAGACTGTCTAGAGCAAAATTGGTTATAAACACATTATGAGTATATTTTTAAATTGTAAAAAAGCAAATCACAGTTGTGATAAAAGCCAATACAAGGAGGCTTCTCTCCTAGAATTAATAAAGTTGAATATTCACTTATTGTATTGCTTGGCGTGTCGGAAATACGCAGCAAAAAACACAAAGCTATCCAATGCGTTTAAAAAAGCTGATTTAAAAACAATGCCTGCACAAACAAAGGCGATATTAAAAGAACGGTTACGACAAGAAATAGCAAAGTAACCCTAGCACCAAACCCCAAACAATCGGGATACTTTCTACCCAAAAGGATGCAAAGTATTTTGATTGTTTTGTTTTAGAAAAAAATATACTCAGAAAAATTAGGCCACAAACAGCAATAAGACTCCATACTTCATAGGCAGCAGTTTGACCTTTTAATAGCTCAAGGAGCAACACTAGCAGCACTAAAAAAAAACCAATCTGTTTGGTTTTTTTTACACCAAAATATTGAGGAAGCGTCAACAAATTAGACCCATCTTCTTGTAAATCTCTTATTTCAAAAGGAACTATTAAGGCAAGTACAATAAAAAATCGCTGCGTAAAACAAAGCCAAACATCTACAGAAAGACCATGAGCTTGATATACAGGAATTAAAAGTGTAAAGCAAGACCATACCATCGCAACAATAAAGACTTTAACACCACTAATTGAGCGAAAATTTTTATGGTTTACAGTGGGTATTAAATAAAGTAAAGTTAAAAGCCCAAGGAGTCCAAGAAGCAATAAAACATCGTTCTCTAGTTGCACCAAAAAATAAACGAGAAAACAAAAAACCAATAAAGAAAACACTTGTAAATTTTGCAGGCTTTTAATCAAACTTTTATGTTGGAAGCCTGCAATCTCTGAGTATTTAATACAGTTATACCCTGTTATGGTTCCAAGAAAGGCAACCCAATAATAGGCAAGAGGTGTCGATATAGCACGCTCAATAGCAGTTACATACACTAGCATTGTTACTGCTAGAGCAACATGAATACTGCTTTTTATATAAAAAGAAAAAAGTGATTTAATAAATTTCACGACCTAAAATTACATATTCTACATCTTGAAATCCCACTAACATCAATCCTTTTTAAAAAATAATGTTAGTAACCTCACTTTTTAGTTGAAAAATAAAGCCTTGTAAAATGTTAAACATTTCTTTTTTATTTTTTTTATGTTGTATTTTTGTTCCTGCATTTAAAAAGGGTGTTCTTTCAACCATATCCATACTAAAATGTACACAGACAAACGTTTAATTAATACTATTTCCGATAAAAGGAAAATGCTATGAATACAGACTCTTTTGCCCTTAGACATATTGGTCCACGTAAAGAAGACCTTCAAAAAATGCTAAAAACTGTTGGTTCAGAATCGATGGAACAACTCATCTTTGAAACCATTCCAAATGATATTCGTTTGGATAAGGATCTAACCTTAGAACCTGCCATGAGTGAGCAAGAGTATCTTGAACATATTGCAGAGCTTTCTACAAAAAATCAAGTATTCAAAACCTATATTGGCCTAGGATATCATCAAGCTATTACACCCCCAGTAATACAAAGAAATATTCTTGAAAACCCAGGTTGGTATACTGCCTACACACCATACCAAGCAGAAATTGCTCAAGGTCGTTTAGAAGCCTTGCTTAATTACCAAACCATGATTACTGATCTTACAGGCATGGAACTAGCCAATGCGTCCCTTTTAGATGAAAGTACTGCTGCAGCTGAAGCGATGGCACTGCTATTTGCTGTTAGAGAACGTCAACAAAAGAAAGATGGAGCAAACAAGTTTTTTGTTTCTGAAGATATTTTACCTCAAACACTTTCATTATTACAAACTAGAGCGACTCCAATTGGCATCAAACTAGTTGTTGGTAATCATGAAGATTTTGATTATTCATCAGGCTTTTTTGCTGCCCTTTTACAATATCCAGGTAAAAGCGGAAAAGTACATGATTATAAATCTTTTGTTGCCACTGCAAATAAACATCAAATAAAAGTAGCTGTTGCTGCAGATATATTGAGTTTGGTTAAATTGGAAGCTCCAGGATCCTTTGGTGTTGATGTTGTCGTAGGTACTACACAACGATTCGGAATACCTTTAGGATATGGTGGACCTCATGCTGCTTACTTTGCAACTAGGGAGGCTTACAAACGTAATATCCCTGGACGTATTATTGGTGTCACCAGAGATACAAAGGGCAACCGTGCATTGCGCATGGCATTGCAAACAAGAGAACAACATATAAAAAGAGATAAAGCCACTAGTAACATCTGTACCGCACAAGTATTATTGGCAGTTATGGCAGGAATGTATGGAGTATACCACGGTCCAAAAGGACTAAAATACATAGCAGACAAAGTACATAATCATGCTGCAACACTTGCCGATGGTTTAGAGCGTTTAGGACTATACCAGGCCAACGAAACCTATTTTGACACCATCGCTATAAAAACAGACGCCAGTAAAATAAAATTCTTAAGCGAGTCAAAACAAATGAATTTCTATTACCCAGATCCAGAAACTGTTTCTATCTCGGTGAACGAAACCACGACGGTAAAAGACCTCAACAAAATTATAGCCTTATTTGCTGAAGCAACTCATAAAGAGACCTTTAAGATTTCAGAAATTAGTTCCGGAAACGCAATACCTCAGAGCATTGCCAGACAAACTCCATTTCTTGAAAACCCAGTCTTTAACAGCTACCACAGTGAGACAGAGTTAATGCGTTATATAAAAAGACTTGAGCGTAAAGATTTGGCATTAAACCACTCTATGATTGCCCTAGGAAGCTGTACCATGAAGTTAAATGCTGCTGCAGAAATGTTGCCCTTAAGCAACCCTATGTGGGGTAACATGCACCCATTTGTTCCCGTGGAGCAAGCAGGTGGATATCAGGTAATGTTAAAAAAATTAGAGGAGCAATTAACAGAAATCACTGGCTTTGCAGGAACGTCACTTCAGCCAAATAGTGGAGCGCAGGGAGAATATGCAGGTTTGATGGTCATTCGTGCATACCACGAATCTAGAGGTGATCACCACAGAAACATTTGCCTAATTCCATCATCTGCACATGGAACTAATCCTGCAAGTGCAGTAATGGCAGGTATGAAAGTAGTTGTCACAAAAGCAAACGAAGAAGGAAATATTGACGTAGATGATCTGCGTGCAAAAGCAGAAGAGCACAAAGACAATCTTGCAGCCCTTATGGTTACCTATCCATCAACACATGGTGTGTATGAAAGTGCTATTAGAGAAATTACAGGATTAATACATGATAATGGTGGCCAAGTCTATATGGATGGTGCCAACATGAATGCCCAAGTTGCCTTAACAAACCCGGGAGCTATTGGAGCAGATGTATGCCACTTAAATTTACACAAAACATTTGCCATTCCTCATGGAGGTGGTGGCCCTGGTGTTGGCCCAATTTGTGTTGCTAAACAATTGGTGCCATTTCTACCAAGCAACCCACTAATTGAAACTGGAGGCGAGCATGCTATTACAGCTATTTCTGGAGCCCCTTGGGGAAGCGCACTAGCTTGTTTAATTAGCTATGCATATATCTGTATGTTGGGTGAAGATGGATTAAAAAAATCTACCGAGTACGCTATTTTAAATGCCAATTACATCAAAGAAAGATTGGACGGGCAATTTGATGTATTATACGCAGGAGAAAAAGGCCGTGCTGCCCATGAAATGATTATTGATTGTCGCTCATTCAAAGAAAAAGGTATTGAAGTGGTAGACATTGCAAAACGCTTAATGGATTATGGATTCCACGCCCCTACTGTTTCGTTTCCAGTTGCAGGAACAATGATGATTGAACCTACAGAAAGTGAAAGCCTTCAAGAGTTAGATCGTTTTTGTGACGCAATGATTTCTATACGTAAAGAAATTGATGCATCGGTTAAGGATCAAGCTAATAACATATTAAAAAATGCACCACATACGCAAGCAACCCTTACAGCAGATGTTTGGGATTTGCCCTACACAAGACAACAGGCTGCTTTTCCTTTAGCCTTTGTTAGTGATAATAAATTCTGGCCAAGTGTTTGTCGTGTTGATGATGCTTATGGAGACAGAAATTTAATTTGTACTTGTGCTCCAATAGAACTTTACATGGAAGCCTAATAAAAATAGCGTCAAAAACCCCTGAATTTTAATGCTTAAAATCCAGGGGTTTTTATTTTTTAAACCTTCAAAAATCGATACGGTATTGAGCATAAATTTACAGATTATTTAGTTTATTTACTGCATTCTTTTCCCTACATTAGCTAAAAATTTACACCATGGGCATTACCATAACAGGCACTGGAAGCTATATTCCTCAAGAAGTTACCACCAATAAAGATTTTGAAAATCACAACTTCTATAATGAAGATGGAACCTCTTTTTCTAACGAAAACAGTGTGATTATTGAAAAATTTAAGGCCATTACCGGAATCTCAGAAAGGAGATATGCTCAAAAAAAATACACTACTTCAGATATTGCTGCCTTTGCAGCCCAAAATGCAATAGATTACGCCAAGATTGATGCAGAAACTATAGATTACATAATAGTAGCTCATAATTATGGGGATGTAAGGTATGGAGGAGTTCAAAGTGATACTGTGCCAAGTATTGCATCACGCGTGAAGAGTATTCTGAAAATAAAAAACTCATCTTGTGTTGCTTATGACATGATTTTTGGATGTCCTGGTTGGGTAGAATCTATGATACAAGCCAACGCCTTTATCAAGGCGGGCATCGCTAAAAGATGTTTAGTAATAGGAGCAGAAACGCTTTCTAGAGTGACAGACCCCCACGATAGAGACTCTATGATTTATAGTGATGGAGCTGGAGCAGTAATTATAGAACATACAGAAGATACCACAGGAATCATAACACATGCCTCTGCAACTCATGCAATAGATGAAGCTAATTTTATTTATTTCGGGAAGAGTAACAATATAGAAGATAGACAGGCACGCAGATACATTAAGATGAATGGCAGAAAAATCTATAACTTTGCACTAACACATGTTCCAAACGCAATGAAAAATTGCCTTGACGCAAGTGGATATGGTATTAACGATCTTAAAAAAATATTAATACACCAAGCCAACGAAAAGATGGACGAGGCCATTGTTAAACGCTTTTACGGTCTGTATGACATGGATGCGCCAAAAGACATCATGCCAATGACAATTAACACATTAGGAAACTCAAGTGTTGCTACGGTACCAACCTTGTATGATTTAATAATAAACAATAAACTGGAAGGGCATCAAATAAAAAAGGGAGACCTTATTATGTTCGCTAGTGTTGGCGCAGGAATGAATATTAATGCAATGGTCTACAAAGCATAATCATGTACGAAGGCAAATACCCAAAGAAGAGATATAAAATCACCAAAGCTTTTTTAGAACACAACATTTCAAAAGAAGAAAAAATTCTAGACCTTGGAGTGCCAAACCCTTTATCTGAAATTTTAAAAAAAGAAGGATACTTAATTACCAATACCCAAGGAGAAGATTTAGATATAAATACCCAAGGTGTGCAAACAAGCGATTATGATGTAGCTACAGCATTTGAGATTTTTGAGCATCTGGTCTCTCCTTTTAACGTACTAAAAGATATCAAGTCAAAAAAACTAATTGCCTCTGTACCACTTAAACTATGGTTTGCCTCTGCCTACAGAAGCGATACAGACAAGTGGGATAGACACTACCATGAATTTGAAGATTGGCAATTTGATTGGCTATTAGAAAAAGCTGGATGGAAGATTAAAAAGCGTGTAAAATTCACAAACCCTGTTAAAAAAATTGGGTTTAGACCTATTTTAAGGTACTTCACACCAAGATACTATCTTGTTTATGCAGAACGCCTGTGAAAATAGCGATCATCATACCAGTCTATAATGAACAAGTATATCTAGATCGTATGCTCTCATCTATGGTGGCTCAAACTAAGACTCCTACGCAGGTAGTTATTGTAGATGATAACTCTACAGACAACTCTCCAAAGATCATAAAAAGATACACCAATACTTATGCTTGGATTTCAAGCATAAAGACCAATGCAAGTCCAAAACACAGCCCAGGAAGCAAAGTAATACAAGCCTTTTATCAAGGACATAAAACACTTACACAAGACTTTGACATCATTGGAAAGTTTGATGCAGATATCATACTTCCTACTAATTATATAGAAAAAACAGTTGCATTATTTCTAAGAGATGCTGCAGTAGGTATCGCTGGAGGTAATCTATATATAGAGAAAAATGGAAACTGGATATATGAGAATATTTCAGAAAAAACAAAAGTACGCGGGCCAATAAAACTCTACAAAAAAGACTGTTTTAATGCTATTGGCGGACTCAAAAAATCGATAGGCTGGGACACAGTAGATGTTTTATTAGCAGAGTTTCATGGCTGGAAAACAAGCACAGACACTTCCCTACATGTAAAGCACCTAAAGGCTACTGCAAAGGTGTACACAAACAAGGCAAAGCACAAACAAGGAGAGGCTTTTTACCGCATGCGTTATGGAAAATCACTCACTAGAATTGCTGCTTTAAAACTAGCAATCGCTAAAAAAGACATTCTTTTGTACACAAGGTGTATGCGAGGATATTATCTGGCCAAAAAAAAAGAACTTGCCTTTATTGTAACACAAGAAGAGGGAGCCTTTATAAGAAATCTACGCTGGAGAGGTATTAAAAAAAAGATACTATAACGCGCTATTAACACTTAACAAAGGGATTATGTTTATTTTTGAAGCATGAAATTAGTAATGAAAGATAGATTTAAAATCACACTCGGTATATTGGCAGTAAGCATCACTTTAGGGTGCGGTTCAAGCAAGGTCAATAGCCAAGCTAGCAAAAAACCAAAAAATATAATATTACTTATAGGAGACGGCATGGGCTTGAGTCAAGTTTCTGCCAGCTATTTCTACAAAGACACGACTCCAAATTTTGAGCGTTTTAATACCATTGGGCTTATTAAAACCTCTGCTGCAGACGCTTTAGTTTGTGACTCTGCTGCAAGCGCAACAGCCTATGCAACTGGAGTGACCACTTATAATGGCGCTATTGCTGTTGATATGCAAAAACAGCCCGTAGCCACTATTATTGAAAAAATAACGCCAAAAAATATTAGCACTGGAATAATCTCAACATCATCTATTGTTCATGCAACACCTGCTAGTTTTTATGCTCACGAAAGCTCAAGAAAATCTTATGATGAAATTGCAAGTTATCTACCCAACTCAAACATTGATTTTATTGCAGGGGGTGGGAAACAATTTTTAGACAAGAACAAAAGAGAAGATAAGCGCGATATATTTCAAGAACTAATAGACAAGGGCTACAGTGTTGAAACAAAAAACCTACCTAAAGTAGCATCAGAAAAAAAACAAGCGATTTTCTTGGCAGATGACGGGATGCTAAAAATGTTGGAAGGCCGAGGTGATTTTTTACCCTCAGCCACCAAAATTGCTTTAGAAAAATTGTCTAAAAATGAGAATGGCTTTTTTTTAATGGTTGAAGGCGCCCAAATAGATTGGGGTGGACACAGTAATGAGGCAGAATATCTAATTAGTGAATTAATAGACTTTGACAATACAATAGGAGTAGCATTAGACTTTGCTGCAAATAATGGAGAGACCCTAGTTATTGTTACTGCAGATCATGAAACAGGCGGCTTTACACTAGCAGCAGATGGAGGTAATTACAACAAAATAAAGCCCATGTTTTCTACGGGAGGTCATTCTGCAACAATGATTCCTATATTTGCAGAAGGTCCAGGACAAGAAGACTTTGGGGGCATTTATAAAAACACCACACTTTTTCAAAAAATGATGAATATTTTCAATAAAAAATAATTCCTTCTTGAGATAACATTAAAAACACTCGTCATAAATTTAGTACCTTAGCCTTAGCTATATATTATGAAATACCTTGAAGATATTGGATCTTATTTTTTAATGCTCAGACGCACTTTTAGTGGTTTCACTAAGGCAGACGTGTTGCGAGAATTAATATTCAAAGAGATAAACGATTTAGTCATGAGCTCACTTGGTATTGTTAGCTTCATTGGGTTTTTTGTTGGAGGTGTTATCACACTGCAAACTGCATTAAATTTAACAGACCCAATCATACCCAAAGAACTAATAGCATATGCTACTAGACAATCTATCATTTTAGAATTTGCACCAACCTTTATCTCTATAATTATGGCAGGTAAGGTAGGTTCTTTCATAACCTCTAGTATTGGTTCTATGCGGGTAACAGAACAGATAGACGCATTAGAGGTAATGGGTATAAACTCGTTAAACTATCTTGTTTTTCCAAAAGTAATTGCGCTTCTCACCTACCCTTTTTTAATAGCTATCGCTATGTTTTTAGGAATCTTTGGAGGATTAATTGCTGGCGTGTATGGAGGGTTCATATCACTCGACGAGTTTATTAGAGGATTACAGGAAGATTTCATACCCTTTCATTTAGTCTATGCTTTTGTTAAAACATATGTCTTTGCTTTTATTTTGGCAACCGTACCTGCTTGGCATGGATACTACATGAAGGGTGGAGCTTTAGAGGTAGGTAAAGCAAGCACCAAAAGTTTTGTTTGGACTAGTGTACTTATTATTCTTGCCAATTACATCATCACTCAATTACTTTTAAGCTAATGATAGAGGTAGAAAATCTTAAAATGCGTTTTGGATCTGAAGAAATTTTAAAAGGAATTTCTACCGTATTTGAACAAGGAAAGACCAATCTAATTATTGGTCAAAGTGGGAGTGGAAAATCTGTAATGTTAAAATGTCTTATTGGCTTATTAAAACCCGAAGCAGGCATTATATCATACCACAACAAACCCACACAAGAGATGAACCTAAACCAGCAACGTATGCTTCGAGAAGAGATAGGCATGTTGTTTCAAGGAGGAGCTTTGTTTGATTCTATGACTATTGAAGAAAATATTATGTTTCCACTACGTATGTTTAGCAATCAAAGTAGATCTGAGATGCTACTACGGGTAAATGAGGTGCTAAGCAGAGTAAATCTTGACGGTGTTAACACAAAATTTCCTGCTGAGATTTCTGGAGGTATGCAAAAACGTGTTTCTATTGCCAGGGCTATTGTAAACAATCCAAAGTACTTGTTTTGTGATGAGCCCAACTCTGGATTGGATCCAAAAACAGCAACTGTAATTGATAATCTTATTCAAAGAATTACACATGAAAACAACATAACAACCATTGTTGTTACACATGACATGAACTCTGTTATGGAAATTGGTGAGCGCATTAACTTCCTTAAAAACGGCCTACTTGTCTGGAATGGAACACAAGAAGATATCTTTAAAACTAAAAATGAAGATGTAACAGATTTTGTGTATTCAAGCAACCTATTTAAGAAGATACGAGACGTGCAAAACTCTTAGTAAAGCACTAAAGAGTATGCAGCTACTTTATAGTTGTTTTATTTCAAAAACTCAACCTCTGCATTGGGCTGAAACAAGTATATTTTCCCAGTAGCAATTTCTAAACACTCATAGCGCTTAACACGCTTGTTGCCGCGCTTAAAAATCTTACCATTGTACAACCTAAAATCGCCACCTGCAGGAATTTCAAAAATATAATTTTTATCGTTTGATGGGTCAAATTGTTTTAAGGCCAAGGACAATATTGCATCTGTATCGCTGCTTGCCTTTGGATTTTTAAAATGTAAGGCCAATACAGGTAACAGCTTTGACGGAAAAACTTCGGGGCTTATAAAAGGCAACATAAGTTGTTGGAATGTAAACTTCCATTCTTTTCCATGTGGCTTTATATTTCTTCCAAAATTTTTAAATGCTACCAAATGCGCAATCTCATGAATTAACGTAATAAAAAAACGGTAGATGTTAAGACTTGCATTTACTGTAATTTGATGTTGCCCGTCTGCTGTTTTTCTATAATCTCCATGGCGGGTCACTCGCTCATTGACAATCTTGAGATATACATCGTTTTTTTTAATAAGCTCAAAGGCAGGACCTACTGCAGCTTCTGGAACATATTTTGACAGTGCTTTTATCATCTACTTAAGGGGTTGAACTCGATACTTCTAATATTTTACCATTATAAAACTTGTGTCCTGTTAAGGAAAAATCAATAATATACTGTGCCATTTCTATAGCAGTTAATGGTGCTTTGTACCCCGGGAATGCTTCTTCTAACATTTCTGTTTGCACAGCACCTAAAGCCAAAACATTAAAAGATGGACCTGTTTGCTTAAACTCCTCTGCCAAGAGTTCTGTAAGGGTGATGATAGCCCCTTTACTACTACTATAGGCGGCTAAGCCAGGAAATTTTGCACTTCCTTGCACACCACCCATGCTGCTTATATTAACAACGTGACTTGATTTTTTTAAAAATGGCAAAACAGCCTGGGTTAATGAGAATGCTCCAAATACATTTACATCATAGCTGTGTTTAAACTCTTCTAATGATAGCTCTGAAAAAGGTTTATTAACCAAATACCCAGAATTATTAATGAGTATATCTACATGCTTCCACCCTTTCTCTTTTAAAAAAACTGGAACTTTTTTAATATCATCTGGGTCTGTAATATCACAAGAAAAACAATGACAATTAGTGATTTCTAAACCAGATATAGGTGCTGCGTTTCTAGAAAGCGCTAACACATTATGGCCAGCTTCAGCAAGCATAGCAATCATCTCATAACCAATACCACGACTAGTTCCTGTAATAATTATATTTTTCATATTGTTTTTTTTTAAATAAAAATACGCGCTTTTATAATCTAAATAGTTCTTAAATATACAAAATCCCTTAGCCATCTATTTTAGATTTCTAAGGGATTTTAATAATTTAAAATTTCAGAAAACTACACGAACATAGTTACTGGGTTTTCTATATAGTTGCGTAATGTTTGTAAAAACTTTGCTCCAGTAGCTCCGTCAACTGTTCTATGATCACAGGCTAAAGTTACAGTCATGGTATTACCCACAGCTAAAGCGCCATTTTTAACTACCGGCTTTTGAATAATTGCACCTACTGATAAAATGGCCGAATTAGGCGCATTAATAATGGATGTAAATTCTTTAATACCAAACATACCAAGGTTGCTCACAGTAAAGGTACTACCGTCCATTTCTTGTGGTGTAATCTTTTTATTTCTTGCTTTACCTGCTAAATCTTTTACATTAACTCCAATTTGAGAGAATGTCATTTGATCAGCAAATTTTAATACCGGTACAAGCAATCCATCATCTACAGCAACAGCAACACCAACATGGATATGTTTTGCAATACGCATCACACCGTCTGTCCACTGGCTATTTACTTGTGGGTGCTTTCTAAGGGCCATTGCACATGCTTTTACAATCATATCATTGTAGCTAATCTTAACATCTGGAGCGCTATTAATAGCCGCTCTAGAGGCCATGGCATTGTCCATATCTAGCTCTATGGTTAAATAATAATGTGGTGCAGAGAATTTTGATTCACCCAAACGCTTTGCAATAGTTTTGCGCATTTGGCTATTTTTAATTTCCTCAAAACTTTCGGTGCCAACAACTGTATAAGGCACTGCCCCCCCAACTGTAGGTTGATAATTTTCTATATCACTTTTAACAATACGGCCGTTCTCTCCAGATCCTTTTATTAGGTTCAAAGAAATACCTTTATCAGCTGCCATCTTTTTTGCAAGCGGAGATGCAAAAACTCTTTGTGTTGTTGAGCTTAAGGGTACTGCTTCTGTTTTTACTTCAGAAACAACAATGGGTGGTGTTTTAGAAGCTTCTTGAGGAGCTTCTTGAGAAGGTACACTCTCGGGTTTTAAGGTTGCTCCAGTAATACCAGATACGTCTGTTCCAGATGGGCCTACAATAGCTAATAAGGCATCAACAAGCGCCGTTTCGCCTTCGTGTATTCCTATTTTTAAGAGTGTTCCTGTGTAGAAAGACTCAAATTCCATGGTTGCCTTATCTGTCTCAATTTCAGCAAGGATATCTCCTTCTTGTATTGAGTCTCCTTCTTTTTTAAGCCAAGTGGCTACCGTTCCCTCTTCCATGGTATCACTTAATCTTGGCATTGTAATAACCTCAACTCCCTCTGGAAGAGCAGTTGTAACTGAAGCAGCTACAGTTTCTGTTGCCGTATTAGTATGCTCAGGGGTCTCACTTTCGCTAGACGCCTGATCATCAGGGCTAAGAAGCTTAGAAATATCTTCTGATTTATCACCAATAATAGCCAATAGAGCATCAACATTTGCAGTTTCACCCTCGGCAATACCAATATGCAAAAGGGTTCCTTCGTGAAAAGACTCAAACTCCATAGTTGCTTTATCTGTTTCAATTTCGGCAAGAATATCACCTTCAGCAACTGTATCACCTACCTTTTTAAGCCAAGTAGCTACGGTTCCTTCCTCCATGGTGTCGCTCAATCGCGGCATTGTAATTAGTGTTGCCATAGCTTATAATTTATGAGAAATAAATGGGTAGTTTTCTTGGTCATATACCACATCATACATTAAACTCTTTTCTGGATATGGAGAGTCTTCTGCAAATTTTTCGCATTCACCAACCAACTCCTTTACTTTTTTATTTACGTTCTCGATTTGTTTTTCTGTTGCCCATTTATTTTCATAAATAGTGTGCAACACATAATCAATAGGATCTTCTTCCTGTTTTTTTGCAACTTCGGCCTTGGTGCGGTAGTGCTGCGCATCACTCATAGAATGCCCTCTATAACGATAGGTTCTAATCTCTAAAAATGTTGGCCCTTCTCCTCTTCTAGCACGTTCCATTGCTTCATCCATCTCTTTGGCAACAACATCTGGCTTCATACCATCTACTGGCTTACAAGGCATTTCATAACCCAAACCTAGTTTCCAGATATCTGTATGATTGGCTGCTCTTGCAACAGAGGTTCCCATGGCGTATCCATTGTTTTCACAACAAAAAACTACAGGTAGTTTCCAAAGCATCGCCATATTAAAGGTTTCATGCAAAGATCCTTGACGTACAGCTCCATCACCCATATAGCATAAGGTTACAGCATTATCTCCTTTATATTTATCTGCAAAAGCAAGACCTGCCCCTAGTGGTATTTGACCTCCAACAATACCATGACCACCATAAAAACGATGTTCTTTAGAGAAAATATGCATAGAACCACCCAAACCTTGAGATGTTCCAGTTGCTTTACCATAAAGCTCTGCCATTACTCTTTTAGGATCAACACCCATACCAATTGGCTGCACATGATTACGGTATGCCGTTATCATTTTATCTTTGGTCAAATCCATAGCGTGCAGTGCTCCTGCCAAAACAGCTTCCTGGCCATTATATAAATGTAGAAATCCTCGTACCTTTTGATTGATATATACCTGGGCTAATTTATCTTCAAACTTGCGCCAAAAAAGCATGTTCTCATACCAATCTAGATAGGTTTTTTTGGTAATTTTTTTCATACGTATTTTGTATTGTTTCTGCTATTATCAAAAGTAGCAAATAATCAACAAAAATAACACATTAAATACTTATACAAAAGAAGTAAAAGTCTTAAAAGATGTTTGATTTTTTAAAATTTAAAGAAAATCACTTCAGAAACGAGCTGTCAAAAATTAAAGGCAGAAGATCTTTTACAGAATTAGCCTTAACAACCTGTCCTGTTTCTCCCATAAAATAGACCACTAGAGGTGATTTTTGATTGACTTCATACTCAGCCAATGCTTGTCTGCAAGATCCACACGGTGGTGTTGGAACAGTTACAGTGTGATTTAAAGAGCGTACCGTTATTGCTATGTTTTTAATAGCAACACCAGGATAGGTTGCCCCTGCATAAAAAGCAGCTACTCTTTCTGCACACAAACCAGATGGATACGCTGCATTTTCTTGATTATTACCTTCCACAACAACACCATTCTCCAACACTAAAGCTGTACCTACTTTAAAAGATGAATAGGGAGCATATGCTCGTTCTCGCGCAGCTGTTGCTGCTTGCATTAGCTGTTCAATAGGCTGCGGCAATTCTTTAACAGAATCAAAAACATCAAGTACAATAGAAATATCTAATTTTTTCAAGAGAATGTTTTCTTTTAAGGTTGTGTGAAGGTACGTTAATTCAATCTTTTGTAAAAAACAAATTCCAAATTCATGATTGAATTTGGAATTTGTTTTCTCTTTTGAGATAGACAGCTACTAGTATTCATCATACTGTTCTCCAAAATTAAAGGTAAGTCCAAAACGCAAGGTTCCTTCTAATGGGCTTATCACTTGTGATGTTGAAAACAAGTACGATAGATCAATACCAATAGAGGTGTATTTAAATCCAGCTCCAATTGTAGCGTATTTACGTGATCCTTTCTCATCACTTTCATTAAAATACCCTGCTCTAAATGCGAATGAATCTTGATATAAATACTCTGCTCCTAGGGCCCAAGTAAATTCTTTTAACTCTTCACCAAAACCATCAGGGGCATCTCCAAAAGAAGAAAACATACCGCTCACAAAACTTTCGTTATAATAATCATCTTGACTATTAATGGTACCATCTTCGTTAGAATCACTTGGTGTTGGCACTAATAATTTATTTACTTCTATCAAGGCAGAAACCTTATTGTACTCATCTAATATAAAATCAAAGCCACCCCCTAGAGCCATATTGGTAGGGATGCTGTTTTCTTGACCTGTTTCATCATATTTTAATTTAGGACCAATGTTTGAGAAATTAAAACCCAATCTCCAACGTCCATCAAAATCATTATATGCTATTTCCTCACTCTGGTAGTACCCAGCTATATCTACTGCAAAGGTATTTGCTGCACTTGCATCTTCTATTGCTGTTTGTAGTTTAAGATCACTTCTAATAAACCTACCGGCTACTGCCATAGAAAAACGTTCGCTTAATTTTAAGGAGTATGATAGATCAAACAACAACTCATTAGGCTTCACAAGCAAAGGTATTTGGTCTGCAGTTTCTCTTAACTCAATCTCTCCATTAGAAAAATATCTAAAAGAAGCTGCTACTGCACTTGTCTCATTCAATCTATTGTAATAGGTAATGTTTCCAAGAAAAATATCATTTACAAGTTTACTTAGGTAGGGAGTATATGTTACACCTATACCTTGCTTGTCTGTTGCAAAAGCATATTTTGCTGGGTTCCATTGTTGAGAGAATGCATCTGGGGCGCTTGTTACGCCAATATCCCCCATTCCTGAAGACCTTGCATCTCCTGAGATTAACATAAATGGTACTCCTGTTGTAATAACTCGTTGGCCAACATTAGATGTGTCATCCTGAGCCAATCCTTTAAAGCCCACTAAGGCTATTAATACTACTACTAATACGTTTTTCATGAGTTCAAAAAATTTTAACAAATATAATTTTAATTTTTAAAGGATGACCAATTTTTCAAATTTTTCGGTCTGTTGATTAGTTAACGTAGATTTTACTGTAATCTTATACACATAGACACCTTTTGCTAATTTCTGTCCAAAATCATCAAGTCCATTCCAGGTAATGCTTCGTGACAAAAACCCCTCTGTATTTACCAATTGATTTTGTGTCCAAACTACTTTACCCGTGACTGTAAAAACCTGCACTTGCACATCCAAAGGCTCATAAGGCCTGTTATGGTTAAACCAAAACTCTGTATAATCAACAAATGGGTTTGGATAATTAAGTACGCGAGTAATTTCTAGTGTATCGTCACCAGCAACCCTAAAATCAATTTCTTGGGTTGATGAATTATTATAGGTATCCCAGGCTTTTACAGACAATGTGTGCAACCCATCTTCAAGGTCTCTCAACTTATAGGCTGCAGTCCCTTTAGAATAATCATCTACATCTGCTTGGTAGTAATCATTTAACTTAAAAGGATTTGCTTCATCGCCGTCTAAAATGGCAATTAAATCATGTCCAATCCCACTGGCTGTATTAATACCATTACTGTCTTCAAGTTTCACGATTAAATTTGGAGAATCATTGGTGACACCTCCAGGCACGAAACTCTCATCATTCATAAACAACTCAATAATGGGTCCCGTATTATCTGTTCCCGCATTTGCATTAAGCCCACCCACTTGGATGTCTAGATTAAAGCCATTATTATCTCGCAGCAGGCCGTTTTGTTTTGAATAAAAACTCACTTTACCATTTCCTAAAGGAATTTGAACATCACGAGGTACAATAAAATCAAATTCAAATTGACCATTTGTAACACTTGCCTGTCCACTAAAAATAGTTTCTCCAAGAGTTGTGAAATTAAGAATCCCTAATTCACCACCTATTTGTGTACCATCATTACCAAGGGTTTGTCGCGCTATTCGTTTATCAAAAACCTTTGCCTCAAGCACACCATTATAAGTACTTGCTAAACTTCCATCAGCATTTAAAACTTGTCCTCCCAATTGCACGTAACCCAATCCTTGTAAAACATCTGAGCTAGAAGATATAGGTGCTCCATTTATTGTAGTTAACCTAATATCTTTCTTTGGAAATGCCAAGGGCAAGGCAGGGTCTCCAATATAAAAAACAACACGCCTATTAACACTACTTACTTGGTTTTTTGATTTTCTAAGACCAATTGCAGGAAGGTCTGGAACATCTTGTCCAATCCCGAAAATTTCATCTGCCAACAATTCATTTAAATCTGAGCCTACTTGAACACCAATAGATCTAGTGGTGGTGATTAATGAGATTGCACCTCCTTCTTTGTTCCAAAAGGTTAGTTCTCCAGCGGTAATTCTCGTAGGTAAATCAAATTTTGTAAACTCACAGGTTACCGTAACAATCATTGGTAGTGTGTTAGGGTTCCTCAGAGATGTTGCAGTTTCTTTTGTGTAAATAAACTCTTTAGCAAGTCCATCTTCTCCTCCATGCCCAAAATAATTTATAATAAGCGCCCCTACTTCAATATCATTTTTTAGAGCTTGGTTTACCTCTGGGTATCTATTTCCACCTGCAGAAGTTTCCTGCTCAAAAGCATCCATATGAATTTTTTTAACATTCACAAAAGGCTTTTCTAGACTAATCCTGTCAGACAGTGCATCTAAGGTTCCTTGTAATTTATTGAACTCCCATTCAATATCAACATCATCAGAAACCATTACAATATTATTTCTCCAGTTCCCGTAGGCCTCTTGTTTTTCATAGCTCACAACCTTGTCAATCATGGCGTCAGCCAGAACAGCATTATCTGCTAGAATTCTACCAAAAGCAACATCTACTTTCTCATCAGACCCCATAATACCCTCATCATTTCCATTTGAGGGATCCGCATCCATCATACCAAAAAAATCGTCAGACATATAACTTGTCCAGGTACTTGAACTAAAAAGAGTATTAAATGTAGGAACTACCATATTGTTATCTGGTAATCTATTCTTATAATCTATAGAGGTATCCCCAAGAATCCCTACGTACTTGATCTTTTTTTCAGGCGAGGAGGCATTCTCATAAATATACCTAACCAAATTCCTGATGGCACCAATATCTTGTTTACCACTACTAAACTCCTCGTATATTTTATCGACAGTTACAACCTTTACATTTAGCCCTCTTTGAGCTTTATGATATGCCGCCAAGCGAAGCGCCTGTTGAAGCAAAAAGGGTGCTGTAACAATTAAATAGTCTACATCTTGGAAACTTCCATCATCTGCTTGAAAAATCGTTCCTTTTATATTTTGATTAAGAACATTTGCATTTGCAATTGAAATAGGTAAAAAATAATCTGTTGGCGTTACAGCAACGTATTCTCTCAAGTCACCAAGTGCGGCATTAAAAGAAAAAGTATTGGCTGCAGCTTCATTGTTTTTTACACCAATAGCATTGGTGTGTGTAACATCCCAAAGCTGCGAAATCTGTGATGCGTTAGCAATGCTATAAGTACCTAAGCCAAATGAGCTTGCCGCCAAAGCGTACCGAAATGAAAACTGTTCGCCTCCCCCTATTAATTGACGCTGTGCACCAACACGTATGTAGTCTAAATAGCCAATACTAGATGGGTTACTACCATTATTGTAAAGTAGATTAACCGTTACCGTTTCACCGCTGGCAGGAATAACATAGGGATCCGCGTTTTGACTTGACGGCCTGTAAGAGAGCAGTGTTGACCCTGATATAACACTAAAGTTGATCGGGTCTATTGCAGTACCATTTAAAGACACAGCCATAGATGTTGAACTCTCAGAGGCAGATGCAACATTTACGTTTACTTCAACAGCAGACCCTTGCACAATGTTAGGAAACACAAATTCATAAGTCTGGTTATCTTCAATGTCAAATCTATTTCCAAACCACCTACGCCCTACTTTTGCAGGACTAAAATCATCAATTTCATGAAACTGATAGTCATTAAAGCTGGTAATTGGATCTCCATCACCAGAAGGTTCATTTAATTGTTGTACGCGCAAACCTGGAGCACCGCCATGGGTTATGTAATAAAAAGCTTCGTCGCTGTAGGGATTAATATGGGTGTCATTCTCCTGGTCGTACCCAATGGTGCTTATGGCATAAAATAAAATTTGGTCTACTGCATCAAAGGAGCCATCCTCTTGTCCAATAATTTGAATGCTATTCTCTGGTAAATCAAAAAGATTATTATTTTTTGAATTTAGCAAAGGAAGCGGTTTACCACCGTGCCCATATACTTTAATTGTAGCAGGATCTATGCCCGATGTATTCATCCCTATGTTTTCTAAAAAGGCTTTTGTAATGACGTGCACCCCTGTTTTTTCAATCTTGAATTTAAACCAGTCACCCGTTGCTAGAACAGAATTCATAATTGGTATTTGTCCAGCAGCGCCTTTGTTGTTTTGGTGATATGTATAAGAGACAGAAAAAGATACTATCTTTTTTATTTGGCCATTTACCCTCACTAATGGAGAAAGAGATAATATGGTGTAAATTTGATTCCTCCCTTTTTTACTTATTATTTGTGATTGTAAGGAATTTGGTATCTCTGAAATTGTAACGGCTTTTAATGCTTCAGAAGAAATACCAGCATAGCGAACATTTGTGACTTTTAAACTCTTAGGATTTGCAAAGGCAGTATCCTCCCATTGATCTGTGTAACTAATTACATCTTTAGAAAGGCTAAGCTTTAATCGTTCTGACGCTTTTTCTCTTGTCGTTTTTTTTGCTGAAGCTGTTCTGTCTAAAGCAGATAAACTTGAGGCAAAAGAAGACGAATTAGCCTCTGTTTCCCAAGAAATGGTATTACTTCTTGTTTGGGAAAAAGCAGGCAGGCTACAAACTAATAAACCTAAAAATAAAAATATATTTTTCATGAGTAATTCTAACGCACTAAATATACACTTAGTATCAGGGATGTCTAAAGTTTTTTTGTGTAATTTCATCTCATGCATACTAAAATACCAACAAAATCGTTTTTGAAAGGTTGGTTGCACAAAAAAGTAAAAGCTAACAACCAATTAAATATAAAATAATATTGGAACTTTGTCGTTAATCATTATATTGCAAACCCATATTATTCATAATTTAAACTATGAACTTGACAAAAAAACTAGCCTTTAGGCTACTTATTCTACTTCTTACAACAACATTATTTGTAGGGTGTAACAAAACAAGAGACTATAAAGATAGTTCTCGTGCTACTGGATGGTCGCTAAACTCTAAACAGGGTGGTCCACAAAAAAACAGTAAATACCAAGAACAAGAAACAGGACCTGGACTTGTTTTTGTTGAAGGCGGTACCTTTACCATGGGTAGAGTACAAGATGACCCGATGCACGACTGGAATAATACTCCAAACCAACAACACGTTCAATCTTTCTACATGGATGAAACTGAGGTTACTAACTTCATGTATCTTCAATACCTAGAATGGATCAAGGAAGTGTTTCCGCCAAATAACGAAAACTACCGTAAGATATACGAGGGTGCCTTACCAGATACACTAGTATGGAGAAACCGCCTAGGGTATAACGAGGTTATGACCAACAACTACCTAAGACATCCTGCCTATGCAGAGTATCCTGTAGTAGGAGTTAGCTGGTTACAAGCAGTAGAGTTTAGTAATTGGAGAACAGATCGTGTTAATGAGCTTATTCTTGAAAAAGAAGGAATAACATCAAGAAATGCTAGATATGAAGTAGAACCAGGACAAACCTTTAGTACAGAAACATACCTAAACGCACCTACACAAACCTATGGTGGAAATGACTCCATTACTAGAGGAGGAAAAAGATCTAAATCTATTGAGAAAAGAAGCAAAGACAGCACAAATCTATACATCCAAAGAAAAGATGGCTTATTAATGCCCTCTTATAGATTACCAACAGAAGCAGAATGGGAATACGCAGCAATTGGCCTTGTAAGTGTTCGTAATTTTAATGCATACAGAGGTAGAAAAAAATACCCTTGGGATGGACAATATACCCGTTCTGGAAAAAGAAAATCACGTGGTGATCAATTAGCAAACTTCAAACAAGGTGATGGAGATTATGGTGGTATTGCTGGATGGAGTGATGATGGCGCAGACATTACTGCAGAAATCAAGACATACCAACCAAATGATTTTGGACTCTATGACATGTCTGGGAATGTTGCCGAATGGGTAGCCGATGTATACAGACCAATTGTTGATGATGAGTTTAATGATTTTAATTATTTCCGTGGTAATGAATATACAAAGAACGCTATTGACGAAAATGGTAAAGTAAAAGTTGTTACCATGGACTCAATAGTATTCGATACATTAAGTAATGGTAAAGTTATTGCCAGAAACTTACCTGGAGAAATACTTCAAGTACCTGTAGACGAAAATGAAACTTTTTTAAGAACACAATTCTCAAAAAGCGATAACATTAACTATAGAGATGGTGACAAAGCATCTACACGTAACTTTCAATCTTTTGGTGAAGAAGAAGAAGAAGAAGAAAACCCAAATGAAAGGATGTATAATTCTCCAGACTACGATACAGGAGCAGCAGATCGCGAATATGACAAATCATCAAGCAGAACATCTATGATTAACGACAATGTACGCGTTTATAAAGGTGGATCTTGGAAAGACAGAGATTACTGGTTAGATCCAGCTCAAAGACGTTATTACCCTGAAGATATGGCTACAGACTATATTGGCTTTAGATGCGCAATGTCACGAGTGGGTTCAAAATCTATAAGACCTAAGAGAGCAAGACACTAGAACGTTTACTCAAAACACAAAACCCTCTTTGGTACTATACTTAAGAGGGTTTTTTTATATATTTACTTTTAATGAAGCTAGAGATACTATATTCTTATTTTTTAAAAAGCACGGGCATCTGTACTGATACCAGAAAAATAAAAAAAAACTGCATATTTGTTGCACTAAGAGGTGACAACTTTAATGGTAATGAGTTTACCAAAGAAGCACTAAACCAGGGAGCTTCTTGGGTTATAATAGACGATATCTCACAACACAAAAACTCTGGAAAGACAATCCTTTGTAAAGATAGTCTTGTCTTATTGCAAGAACTAGCAACATACCACAGGCAACAACTTAACATTCCAATTATTGCACTCACAGGGAGCAACGGAAAAACAACAACCAAAGAAATCATAAACACAGTACTATCAAAGAAGTTTAAGACTACTGCAACACTAGGCAACTTAAATAACCACATAGGGGTGCCTTTAACATTGCTGTCAATGACCAAAGACACGCAAATGGGTATTGTAGAAATGGGCGCTAATCATACAAAAGAAATTGAGGCTTTATGCCAAATAGCAAAACCTGATTTTGGGTATATTACAAATTTTGGTAAAGCACACCTAGAAGGTTTTGGCTCTATAGAAGGAGTTATTAAGGGAAAGAGTGAACTATACACCTACCTTACTGAGCAGAAAGGCTGCCTATTTTTTAATGCAGATGACCCAATTCAAAAAAGGTTGTTAGAAAACCATACTTTAAAAATTGGGTTTAGCCAAACAGATGCTGCATCTCTTAAAATCCAGCAACTTAGCGCTGACCCATACGTAAAATTAAAGATTAAGGACACTACCATGACCTCCCATCTTATTGGAGCCTATAACTTCACAAACATTTGTGCAGCCGCAGGTATGGGTATGCACTTCAATATCCCTTTAAAAGAAATTAAAGAGGCAATACAAGCCTATATACCAAACAACAATAGATCTCAATTGATCAAAAAAGGAAGTAATAACATTATACTTGATGCCTACAATGCCAACCCAACAAGTATGATGGCAGCACTACATCATTTTAACACCACAAAAGTAGCTTCAAAAATGGTGATTTTAGGAGATATGTTTGAGCTAGGAGAAACAACTCAAGAAGAACATCAACATATAGTAGACTATCTTTCAAAGACAAACATTACTCAGGTTTATTTAATTGGAGAATATTTCGGTAAAACAATATTAAACGCAAAAAATAGCCGCCAATACAAGACTTTTGATGCGTTTAAAGAGGTCTTTGCGACAAATACACCCAAAGACACCGATATACTTATAAAAGCATCCAGAGGGATGGCATTGGAGCGTATACTTAAGCTATTATAGTTTCTGTAAAAGCAAAGCTTATAAAACTAACACGCTCTCTGTATGCTTGTTGAGTGCAGAAAATTATTTGACAAAATCACTGTATATTTTAATTTTCTCTTCAAATGAAAACTCTTTGGCTTCAAACCACTCATGAACGATAATTTTTTGATTTTCAAGTTGTGCCTCTCTTACGGTATCAATGGTGACCAGGTGCCAATGCACTCCTTTTTTTTTAGATACTGAATACCCTATAGCCTCCAAGAAAGAGATGCGTGGCTTATTTACGACCCGAACTCCATTTTTAAGCACGGCCAGAGTTTTAGTTAATTCAACTACTTCAGAGAAACTATAGCGCACAAAGTCCTCAAAACCATCTTGTTTTGCATTGTACATCTTATCCCCTATTTTAAGTTGTCTTGTTTCCATACTCTAGAAACAAAAATAAAATTAGGTAGAGACATGTAGCCTTGAAGTGAAGGTGTTTTATTAACAAAATAAAACTTATTTTTTATTAACTCACAACCCACTTATATACTGACTATTAGAAGCCATTAAAGAAGTATTTTAACTTTTTTAGAAATATTTGTTTGTGGGTTTTAAAATCTAACTTATATTTGCACTCGCTAA
>CEST01010229.1_pt1 | contig 46365 bp, 31 predicted proteins | sample 326921 | NCBI WGS metagenome assembly CEST01 (sample SAMEA2621509, study PRJEB7988) | marine metagenome | biome: marine biome (ENVO:00000447); feature: surface water layer (ENVO:00002042); material: "saline water (ENVO:00002010), including plankton (ENVO:xxxxxxxx)" | depth 5 m
GAAAAACCTTTTGAAACTATTGAGATTGGAACAGGAGTTTGTCTACAAGAGGGAAAAAAAAGCGCAATATTATCTCTAGGTACTATTGGAAATAATGTTACAAAAGCTATTGAGGAATTTCCTGATATAGCTCATTATGACCTGCGATTTGCGAAGCCTTTAGATGAAAAATTACTCCATAAAATATGTGCAAATTTTAATCATATTATTACCATTGAAGATGGTGTACAAAAAGGTGGATTTGGTTCAGCAATTCTTGAATTTACTGCCAAAAATGGCTATAAAAACTCCATTAAAACTCTAGGGATACAAGACCATTTTGTTGAACATGGAACTATTGACGAACTTCAAAAAATGAATGATATTGATTCTGATTCCATACAAAAAGTTATTGCTTCTTTAAAATAAAAGAACTCCTTTTTAATACTGAAACTAATTAAGCTATATAAATATTCACTTTGTAATAAGCGAACTTGCTTTAGGGCATACTTTTTTATTCTCCAGGAAAATTAGCTTTTCTTTTTTCTAAAAAAGCGGTGGTTCCTTCTTTAAAGTCTTCCGTACCAAAGCAATTTCCAAATTCTGATATCTCTACTTGATACCCATCAACTCCATCTTCAAAATTAGCATTTACTGCTTTAATTGCTGCGCTAATAGCTACTGAAGAGTTTCTCATTATTTTGTGAGATAGTTTTTCTACCAATGGCATTAATTCCTCTAAGGTAGTCACGTAATTCACCAATCCTAAAGCTTCCGCTTTATCTGCTGAAATCATTCCTGCGGTCATAATTAATTCCATAGCTTTTCCTTTTCCTATTAATTGCGGTAAGCGTTGGGTTCCACCATACCCTGGAATAACTCCTAAAGAAACTTCTGGTAATCCCATTTTAGCATTGTCTGAAGCTACTCTAAAGTGACAAGCCATTGCTAATTCTAAACCACCTCCTAGTGCAAAACCATTAACAGCAGCAATGACTGGTGTAGAAAGGTTTTGTATAAAATTAAATAACATTTCTTGCCCTTTTGCTGCTAATTTACCTCCATTATCAACCGTAAAATGAGCAAATTCAGAAATATCTGCGCCAGCAACAAACGCTTTTTCTCCACTACCTGTTATAACAATTACTTTTACAGAAGTATCGTTCTCTAAATCTTGAAAAGCATGATGCAATTCTTCAATAGTTGCTTTGTTAAGAGCATTTAATTTTTTAGGTCTATTAATGGTGATAATTACTAATCCTTCTTTTTGGCTTAACAGTATATTTTCAAAATTCATCGTATTATTCATTTATGTTTTTAGGTAAAATTACAGTAAATACAGTTCCTTTTCCCTCTTTTGAGCTAAAGTTAATGGATCCATCGTAAGCCTCAATAATATTTTTAATCATTGGCAACCCTAATCCCATACCACTAGTTTTAGTAGTAAACTTGGGCTCAAAAATTAATTGTTCTACTTCTTCTTTTATTCCTTTTCCATTGTCTGAAACCTCTATAAATATTTTATCTTTTTTACAAAATACTTTTACATCAATTGTTGGGTTTTTTTCTTCTTCAACGGCTTGAGTTGCATTTTTTATTAAGTTCGTTACAATCCTAATTAATTGTGTTTTATCTAGGTTTGCATATAGTTCTTTTTCCATCGGATGATAAGCGACGTAGTCTTCATTAAAAATATCTAAAGCCATTTTTACAACACCAATGATTTCAATTTTTTCTTTTTGTTGTTTTGGCATTTTAGCAAAATCAGAAAAAGCAGCTGCAATAGAGCTCATTACATCTATCTGCTGTATTAAAGTATTGCTGTATTCTTTTAATTTTTCTTTAATATTTGGATCAGTAACATCAAACCTTCTTTCAAAGCTTTGAACAGAAAGTCTCATCGGTGTTAATGGATTTTTGATCTCATGAGCTACTTGTTTTGCCATCTCTCTCCAAGCTTGTTCGCGCTCACTTCTTGCCAATTTTACAGCACTTTCCTCTAATTCATCTATCATATTATTGTATCCCTCTACTAAAATCCCAATTTCTGCACTAGCTGAGTTCAATACAATTTTCTCGTTACGTTCATTCAAACGAGTTCGTTTCATTTTATCTGTGATACTCTTAATAGACCTAGTGATATAACTAGATAAAAAATATGCGAGCATAATCGCTATTAAAAGCATGAAGAAATACACAATAATTAATCGTGTTAAAAACTCTTTTAATTCATATTCTTGTGCGGTATTATCTTGATTAAATTCTAATTTTAAGATCCCAATTCTATTAGCAATTGAATCTAAAATATAGGTGTAAGAAGTTTCAATATTTATTTTTTTGGATTCTATAATTTCAAAAATTCTATTATTACTTCGAGACTTTAGTTGAGAAATTTTTAATGGAGGTAGATTTTTAGGAATAGAATCTTTTAATCCAAAGGGCACTGAGGTCTTTAAAACCTTCCCTTCTAAATCGTATAAGCTAATTTCCACATTATGAATAAAAGAAATATCATAAATCGATTTTTGAAAGATAGTTTGTAGGTTTTCTGTAACTACAGAAATATTTGATCGTTGATATAACTGAATGGAAATCTCCTTTTTTAGTGTTTCTTCTTTTCTTCCAAAACGACTTATATTATAATCTTTTGTCTGTTTATCATATTGGTAGATAGTAACGCTAATAATGAGAATTGTGGCTAAAAAAATTAGCAATATCATTGCAATAAAAATTCTGATTTTTAGTGATATATTATTAACGTTTTTCACTCTTTTTTAAGTTGATTTGTATTTCTAGTTTTCAGCTTCAAATAGCATTCCAAAAACATATTTCTTTAAAATTTATATAAGACTTACAAGATACGTAAAGTCAAAGCAGAAAAAAAGCTGTCGTGAAAAAATCACAACAGCTTATACTACTTTCAAGTATATTGTATTTTAACCTACAATATTGATGATTTTCCCGGGAACAATAATTATTTTCTTTGGAGTTCTTCCTTCCAATTGTGCCTGTGTTTTTTCATTTGCTAGTACTGTTTTTTCGATATCTTCTTTGCTCATATCTAATGGAAGTTCTAGGGTAAATCTCATTTTACCATTAAAAGAGACTGGATAGTTTTTAGAACTTTCAACCAGATATATAGCATCAAATATTGGGAAACCTACTCTAGAAATTGAATCTGAATGGCCAAGGTGACTCCAAAGCTCTTCTGCAATATGAGGTGCATATGGTGAAATTAAAATTAATAGAGGTTCTAGAATTAAACGTTTGTTGCATTTTTGAGCAGTAAGTTCATTCACTGCTATCATAAAAGTAGAAACCGATGTATTAAAGGAAAAATCCTCTATATCTTCTGACACCTTTTTAATCGTTTTATGCAAGGTTTTTAATTCTTCTGCTGATGGTGCTGAGTTAGAGATCGATAATTCCTCTCCCTCATAGAATAATTTCCATAACTTTTTTAGGAAGGAGTGTACTCCAGAAATTCCTGAAGTTTTCCAAGGTTTTGCTTGTTCTAATGGACCTAAAAACATTTCGAATAAACGCAATGAATCTGCCCCATACTCTTCACAAATGGCATCTGGATTGACTACATTGTATTTTGACTTAGACATTTTTTCTACCTCTCGAGAAACTTTAAAGGTTCCGTCTTCTTCGGTAATAAATTTGGCATCTTTAAATTCTTCTCTCCAATTCTTAAATGCGTCAACGTCTAGTTCATCTGATGGATTCACAAAGGAAACATCTGTATGAATTTCTTGCACTTTTTTACCTTCTATTAAGCCTTTTGACAAAAAGTTATTTGTTCCTTCTTCTCTGAATACAAAGGCACTTGTTCCCAAAATCATGCCTTGGTTGATTAGCTTTTTTGCAAACTCATCTACCGGAACAATTCCTTTATCAAATAAGAATTTTTGCCAAAATCTCGCGTATAACAAATGTCCTGTTGCATGCTCAGATCCACCAATATATAAATCTACTTCTTTCCAATACTCTAAAGATTCCTTGCTAGCAAATTCTGCTTCATTATTAGGATCCATATAACGGTTAAAGTACCAGGAACTACCTGCCCAACCCGGCATGGTATTTAATTCTAAAGGATAAACTGTTTTGTTTTTCAACTTTTCGTTAGAAACTACTTTCTTAGCACGAGAGTCCCATGCCCATTCTGTAGCATTCCCTAGAGGTGGCTGCCCATCTTCAGTTGGTAAATACTTTGCTACTTCTGGCAATATAATAGGCAGGTGTTTTGCATCGATCATTTGTGGCATTCCATCTTTATAATAGACCGGAAATGGCTCTCCCCAATAGCGTTGTCTGCTAAATACAGCGTCGCGCAAACGGTAGTTTGTTTTACCATAACCAATGCCTCTTTTCTCTAATTCTAAAATAGCTAACTTTAATGCTTTCTTATATTTTAAACCACTTAAAAAATCAGAATTTGCAATTTTAGTTCCTTCTTTATTTGTATGTGCAGCAAGAGAAATATCTATATTTTCAAAAATATTTGGAATATCTATTCCGAATTTTTTTGCAAAATCATAATCTCGTTGATCGCCACATGGAACTGCCATCACAGCTCCTGTTCCGTAGTTAGCCAATACATAATCTCCAATCCAAATAGCAACTTTTTCTCCAGAAAATGGATGTATGGCATAGGCTCCTGTAAAGACTCCTGAAATAGTTTTTACATCAGCCATTCTATCTCTCTCAGAACGTTTTGACGTTGCTTTAATATAGCTATTAACTGCTGTTTTTTGAGCGCTGGTTGTTATTTTAGACACCAATTCATGTTCTGGAGCTAAAGTCATAAAACTAACTCCAAACATGGTGTCTGGCCTTGTGGTGAAAACAGTAATTTCGTGCTGATTTTCATCACTTACAACAAGCTCTTTCTTGATAGTTTTCTCAATCTTTTTTGGAAATTGAATAGCTGTATTTATTTTAGAAATAACTCCTAAAACATTTTCTAGTACCTCTTCATTTGTAAGAAGAACAATATTAAAACCTTCTTTTGTAAAGTAAGCTGTTCTAGCAGCCTCATCTTCTTTACCAGAAAACTCAATAATTATATTTTTTGACAAACATACATAATCAACTAAAAATATACCGATAGTATATTTTTTTCTAAATTTCGCAGCTCCTTTTTTATTTTTTAATTCATCCCAAAGTATAGTTTCAGCTTTTGATAAATTTAACCTAAGCTCTTTTAGAACCTCTAATTCTTTGTAGGATAATGTTACTCCTGAATTTTCTTTGGTTATAATTGAATCAACTTTAAAAGTAACCATCGCTCCTTGTGAACGACCAATCCAGTTCGTTTGAGAGTCTTTTAAAGGTTGCGGCCAATCAATAGTGTTTAATCCATCTAATAAACGCTGTGCATACGCAGAAATTCGCATAGACCATTGTGTCATTTTTTTTCTAACAACAGGATGACCTCCACGTTCTGAAACTCCATTAACAATTTCATCATTTGCCAAAACTGTTCCTAAAGCTGAACACCAATTTACTTCGGTATCTGACAAAAATGTTAAGCGATATTGTAATAAAATACTCTCTTGTTCTTTTTTTGTTAATCCTTTCCATTGGACTGCACTAAAATCATCTATATTATCGTCACAAACTGCGTTTACGGTAGTATTTCCTGCTTTTTTAAATACTGAAATTAAGGAAGAAATATCTTCTGCTTTATCGGTATTTTTATTATACCAAGAGTTGAATAGCTCAATAAAAATCCACTGAGTCCATTTATAATATTCTGAACTTGAGGTTCTTACTTCACGAGACCAATCAAAAGAAAAACCAATTTGATCTAACTGACGACGATAGGTCTTAATATTAGCTTCTGTAGTTTTTGCGGGATGTTGACCGGTTTGAATGGCATATTGTTCCGCAGGCAAACCAAAAGAATCATATCCTTGCGGATGCAAAACATTAAATCCTTTATGGCGCTTATAACGTGCATAAATATCTGATGCAATATATCCTAATGGATGTCCTACGTGAAGGCCTGCTCCTGATGGATACGGAAACATATCTAATACATAATATTTAGGCAACTCAGAATTTCCTTCATCTTCGGTCTGACCTGGATTACTGGCTTTAAATGTTTGGTTATCTGCCCAAAAATTTTGCCACTTTTCTTCTATTTCTCTGAAATTATATTGCATGGAATCCTCTTCTTAAAGTGGTCAAATTTACACTTATTCTATCAAAGTATAAAGTCTATCTTATAATAAAGATTTTAGTAAAAAAAATAAGTGATACTAGGCTTCTACTTTCTTAAATCAACACTAATTTCAGAAAATTATTTCGCCAAAATTTTACTTTGACTGTTTTAACCTATAATTAAGACGATCCTTTTTTTAAAAAAGTCGAGAGGACCCTTGAGTCGTTTTATAATAAATAAGAAAACCATAAAAATGCTGAATCTTCTTTCAGCATTTTTATGGTTTATAAATAATAGTTATCTGATTGTTACTTCACTGGAACGCTTAGAATAATATTTGCCCATCCCATGTGAATTGTCATGTTTTTATCAATTATAATTGAGAATACCTCAACAGATTCTTCTGATTTTTTAACAGGAACTGTAACTTTAGCTACGTCATTTTCTGCTTTATGGAAATAAACTCCCCATACATTTAATTGACTACTTAAAACTATGGTCCATGTTGTTTCTCCAGGAATAGCATATAATGTGTATGTGCCTGCTTTTACTGCAGCACCTCCAAAAGTTACATCTTTAAAAAAAGTGACTTCAGTTGCTTCGTTAGCTCCTGTTCTCCATTTTTTTCCTAATGGAGCTAGTTTTGCTAATGATCTTCCTTTTAACTGAGGTCTGCTATAGATGATTTTTATTACTTTCTCAGAAATTCTATAATTGTCTGGAAATGATGCCACATCCATAGGACTCTTATCTAATCCTTTAAAATCTTGCGCAAAAGTTTGATTTGAAAAGATTCCAGCAAGAACAAATAGTGTAATTATTAAAAAAGTTTTTTTCATGATAAAATATATTTAATTTTTAGTTAATTTTCTTAATTTCTGTTAGCGTTGGCAACCTCTTTAAAATTAACTTTATTGTAATGAAAGCTTTCATTCTCTAATAAAGAGTTTCCGTACTTTTTAAACCAATCTTTATGAACCGCTAAATCTATAGAAGTAGGTTGAATAATGTTAAATTTTACTGTATATAAATCATCTATTAATCCAGGTAGTGAAATATTCCTAGCATAATGAAAATTATCAGTTAAATTAATATGTGGTATTAAATCTATAAAAGTTCTAAGACCTGTATTTTCATTAATAATTTGAGCAGAGATATGTAAATATGGAACAAATCCACCTGGTGGAGTACCTGAAGGAATGTTTTTAATATCCCAGTTTACTCTGGCTTCAATATGAACATTAGTTTCATTCTCCGACAAATTGAGACCTACTGGCATTATGTGGTCTTTTATTGCACCTTCAAAAATAAAAACGATACCTGGTTCAAGTCTTTCCGTTCCAATAACTAATTCTGGCTTTTCTTCTTGTGAAAATATAGCGAGGGGTAGAAGCATTATAAGTGCTAAAAATAAATTTTTTTTCATATTTTTTTTAAGCTAATATTAATAAATTTTTTTTCAATTTAATAATACAAATTAACTGAATTTATTTGGAATAATTCTAAATAGGCTATTGATATTCTCGCTTTAAAATTTTTAAATCTTTTTTAATCTGCTCCATAGCTTCTTTTTCTGTTCCATCATAAAAACCTCGTATGCGTCTTTCTTTGTCTATTAAAACAAATTGTTCTGTATGAATAAAATCGTTTTCATCACCATTTCCCTCATCTAGAACTGCAAAATAGTTTTTACGAGCTAAATCATAAATATGTGACTTAGGGCCTGTTGTTACATTCCACTTTCCATCAATAACTCCTTTTTTTATTGCATAATCTTTTAACACAGAAACACTATCTATAGTAGGTGTTACAGAATGAGATAAAAACATAATATCTTCGTCTGTCTTATAATATTCTTGCAATTCACTCATGTTGAAAGTCATGGCAATACAAATTGTTTGGCAACGAGTAAAGAAAAAATCTGCAATATAAATCTTACCTTCATAAGCTTTATTGGTAATTCTTTCTCCATTTTGGTTTATTAGTTCAAAATCTGAAATCGTGTGGTTTTTTTTTAAATTCTTTACGGAAACATCAACTAATCTTGGGTTTATATCTATTGGGTTGTAAATTTTCAACCGTTCATCCTTGGACATCAATTGATAAAAAACCGTAATTCCAACTATAGAAAATACAATCAAAAAAAGAAGTGTGGGAATTGATTTTCTAAAGAAGCCTAAATCCATAATTAGATATATAGTACAAATTTACTACATAAGAAATACTTGCCACGATAATTTTGAATTTAATACAGCCTAAATATTTGTTAAATTAAAATAGCTTGTTAAAACAATCTTTTACAACTCTATTGAAAAGTGTACATTTGTGCCTTTAAAAACTGAAGATCAACGAAGATGGAAATATTAATAAAAGCCTCACAATTTATACTAAGCTTATCGCTTTTAATTGTGTTGCATGAATTGGGACATTTTATTCCTGCCAAATTATTTAAAATAAAAGTAGAAAAATTTTATTTATTTTTTGACTATAAATTTTCGATTTTCAAAAAGAAAATTGGAGATACTGTTTACGGAATTGGCTGGATCCCTTTAGGAGGTTATGTGAAAATATCAGGCATGATTGATGAAAGTATGGATACTGAACAAATGCAAGAGGAGCCAAAACCTTGGGAATTTAGATCTAAACCTGCTTGGCAACGTTTAATTATTATGTTGGGTGGTGTTTTTGTGAATTTTGTGTTGGGTGTTTTTATATACATTATGTTGATGTATTCTTATGGTGAAAAATACTTACCAAATGAGAATGTTAAAGATGGTATTTGGGTTCAAGATTCACTAGCTATAAATTTAGGACTTCAAAATGGAGATAAGATTTTAAGTGTTGACGGAGAAGAAATAAAAAAATTCACAGATATTACTATCGAATTCATTAATGGAAATAATTATACCATTGAAAGAAATGGTGTTGTTATTGAAAAAGAATTACCGATAGATTTTATTGATCAATTAATTAGTCGAGGAAAAGATGCAGGAATGATTGTTAGGCCTAGAAGCCCCTTCATGTTTGCTCAATTTGAAGAAAACTCACTTAACAAAGCTTCAGATTTTAAGGACAAAGATCTTGTTGTAGGCATTAATGGGCAGCCCTTAAAATACTTCGATGAAATAGAAGCCATACTTCAGGAAAATAAAGGCAAAGAAATCTCTATGACTGTTAAAAGAGGTGAAGAGAATAAAACATTTAATACAAAAGTAAGTGAAGAAGGAAAGTTAGAAGTAGTTCTTTATGGTATTGGTTTATCCGACTTAGGAAAATTAGGGTATTATGACTTAGCAGATATTAGCTACTCTTTTGCTGCTGCAATTCCGGCAGGAATTAATAAGTCTTACGAGACACTTACTAATTATATGAAACAGCTAAAAAAGATATTTAATCCAAGTACAGGAGCTTATAAAGGATTAGGTGGTTTTATTTCTATTGGAAGTATTTTTCCATCTACATGGAATGCACAGACCTTTTGGAGTATTACTGCATTTTTATCAATAATGTTAGGATTTATGAATCTATTACCAATACCTGCTTTAGATGGCGGTCATGTTGTATTTACCTTATGGGAAATGATTACTGGTAAAAAACCAAGTGATAAATTCTTAGAATATGCTCAAGTAACTGGATTCGTATTGCTAATAGGCCTATTACTTTTTGCAAACGGAAATGATATCTTTAGGCTATTTCAATAAGTAACTTCATACCTCTTCACATATATTAAAAGAACCCGCTCTTAGCGGGTTCTTTTTGGTTTTAATCAATATCTTAAATAGTAATACTATTCAAAATAAATTATCATAGATTCACTTCTTTAAAATCTAAAACTTAGATCTAACATAATGTTTGCACCAGGCATTGGTACTAAGTTAGTTTCTGTGTAAGCTGCATTAAAAATATTATTCCCAATGACAGAAATACTATATGATTTTAAGTCTAATGAAAGCATTAAATCTACTACAGTATAACTATCTCCAGAAGTTCTGTCTGCATATTTATAAACCAAAGTTTGTGTTAATTTGTCAAGAAACTGCGATCTATGTGTTGCCGTAAAATGATGTTTTAATGAATTGATAGAATATCTAGAGAAAGCAAACTGACTGCTGTTTAAGTTTTCTTTTAAATAGGTATAGCCAATTAAAAATTGCTGTTTATACTCTTTATATTTATAAGTGTATGATGAGTTTATTTCAGTCCCAAATGTATTTAAATCTTGAATATTTGTTGCTTGCCATTTATCATCTTCATTGTTCTTCACATAATCAATTAAGTTATTAGAATCTCTATTAAAAACTGCAAAAGATATATTTAAAGATCCTTTAGAATATTGAAGTCCTAGTTCTTCAGAAATTGCTTCCTCTGGATTGAGGTTTATATTTCCTAGAGTTGTAGGATCACTATAAAATAAATCAGTATAAGTTGGTATTCTATAGGTATATCCTGCATTGGTATACAGTTTTAAATTATCACTTAGTTTCATACCCATGTCAATTCCAGGAAAAGCCTGAAATTTAAAATCTGAAAAATAGGTAGCCGCTAAGCCTGGAGTAATATCTAACTTATCCTCAAATATTTTAAAACGATGCTCTAGAAAAGCAGTGGTCATAGTGCGTTCTCGATCTCCAAGGTTGTTACTTTGTAAATACACTTTTGCGATATCGACACCAAACCCGGTAATTCCAAATTGAGAAGTGTAAGACATATTAAGTTCAGCGCCTACTTTATTTGAAATGTGTAAATTTCTATAGATTGAAGGATCGTCACGAACAAAAATATACATGTCTTGATTTCTTCGCCAATAAATTCTTGGTTTTAGTATTATTTTCTCTTTCACTATTGTTGATGAAAAACCTATCAGACTGGTTTCTGTTTCTTCATATTGATTTGTAGCAGACGGTGATGCATAAAAACCATTTGAGCCAAATTTTCTAGAAGTATAAAAAGCAATAAAATTTATTGGAGTCTTGCTTTTGTTAAAAGTACTTTTAATAAAGAAATTCTGATTCTTAAAATCTGTATTGTATCTATAGCCATCCGATGTATTTAAAGAAGCATGAGCAATAAGAGAACTATTTTTAATGTTTTTACCCAAAGTAACAGCGGTGTTTTTTTGTTTAAAAGAACCTACCTGTACTCCTATAGAATTTATATTACTTGCCTCTTTTTTTGTAATAATATTAATGGCTCCAGTAAAAGCGTTTTGGCCAAAAACACGTGCTGCAGGTCCTTTTATAATTTCAATACGTTCAATAAGATCAATTGGCAAAGCCATGTTCATTGTATGATGGCCTGTTTGAGCATCTTCAACTTTTATCCCATCAATTAATAAGAGTGTTTGATCAAAACTTCCACCACGTATATATAAATCTGCTTGCATCCCACTTAGCCCTCTTCGGCGAATATCTACCCCTGCAACTTGCTGCAATAAATCTGCAATGTTTGTAGTTGCACTTTGCTTAATTTGGTCTGCTGTTATAATAGTTATGGTCCTAGAGTTTTCTTTAAAAGGCAAACTAATTCTAGTAGAATTAATTACAATCGAATCTAACTCTTGCGTTTTTTCTTGTGAAAAAAGAGGCATTGATAGACATAGCACCAATAAATAATTTATACTATTTTTCATGTTTAATTATTAATTTTTGCTGGCAAATTTATAGAAAATCAAAAGAAATAACTCCTTAATGCACTATTTTTTTATGCAGTAAATTAGCAGCTAAATTTGATATCTTTACAGTATGAAATTAGCACATGAAAATTCTACAAATTTAAAAAATCAGTGGGATTATTTAGTAAAAGAATTAACTTCTCAGTTTTCTGAGGGAGATATATTAAACCTAGACGGTATTATCTATTTAATTGGTGTTCAAGAATTAGGGCAAGGAAAAAGACAATTCAAAAAGGATGAGAAAGTTAACTTAATGCATGTAGCTATTTGTAAACTGTTAGAGCCTTATGGTTATTACGAGTTTGATTTCTTTGATAAAGATGGGTGGCCTCATTATAAAATACTAACAGACCTTCCTAGTTTAAAACCAGGAGAACAGACTGTTTTAATGAAAGAAGCAATTGTAAATTATTTTGAGATATCAGAGTTTTTTAAGTAACACTTAGTTTTCTAACCATGATAGAAAAAAGCATTGGAAACCATCTTTTTACATAGACTCCTAACTTTTCTTTAAATCCTGCGATATAGACTTCTTCTTTTTTGCTATCAATTGCTATTGCCATTAATATCGCAAATCGTTCTGGCGAAATTCCATTAGCAGTAGCCGTATCCATTTTTTGTTGCGAAGTCCCATCTCCTGTCAGAGCATTTATGGAAATATTTGTTGAAACAAAACCGGGACAAATTAGTGTTACATTTATATTATCATCATAAACTTCAGCTCGTAAACTATCAAAAAAACCATGCAATGCATGCTTTGATGCTGCATAGCTGGACCTTAGTGGGGTTCCTATCAAACCAACAATACTGGTGGTTACCACAATCTGACCTTGTTGTTTTTCTAGAAAATGAGGCAATAATGCTTTTGTTAGTGCTACTGTTCCTGTATAATTTACCTCCATGAGTTTTTGATCTACAGCTAACAAAGTGTTTTTTACTAGTGAACGCTGACTGATTCCGCCGTTGTTTACTAGAATGTCTATTCGACCATATACCTGAATAGCTTGAATTGCTATTTTAGTAAAGACCGAATGTTTTTCCAAATCTAAAGGTAATACCGAGACATTTTCTGGATTTTTACAGGCGATTTTTACAGATTCTAACAATTCTTTATTTCTTGCTGATATAATTAACAATGCACCTTGGCTAGATAACTCAAGTGCTAAAGCTCTTCCAATCCCTGAAGAAGCACCTGTAATCCAAACTGCTTTATTTTGAAAACTCATATATGATTTATTTAATCGTAAAGTACATAATTTAAGGAAGAAACTGTAATTTTGAATTCGTTTTAGAAAAATTAGAATTTATAACTGATTATTATGAAAAAAACCCTGGTCTTATTTTTATTTATTAGTTCTTTATCATATGCTCAATATACTATAAAGGGTACCATGACCTCAATTGAAAATTCTTATTGGGTTTTATTATATAAAATTGAAGGCGCAAAAGAAGTTTTTATAAAAAACACACAAGTAAAAAAAAATGGGAAAATAGGTTTTTTTGAACTTTCATTACCAAATGAAACAAAAGCTGGCTCATACAGAATTAAGTATAGTATAAGAAAAGATGGGTTTATAGATTTTTTATTCAATAAAGAAAATATAGAATTTGAATTCAACTTCAAAGATCCAGAGAATACTATCATCTTTAAAAAATCTAAAGAAAATCAAATCTACAACTCGTTTGTTAAAGAGATCTATAATGCTCAATACACCCTAGATTCAATACAAAGCGAGTATTTTAGAAACCCTTCTTCATTAAGTAAAGAGACTTATAAAATAAGTCTAAGTAAGATTAAAAAAATTGAAGAAAAGTATACACAAGTTTCTCAGGGGAAATTAGTGAACCATTTTATAAAAGCGACGCTTAGATATAATTCTCCTGAGATTTCAGAAAGACCAAGAGAATATATAAGTAGTTCTTCAAATCATTTTTTTGATCATGTAGATTTTTCAAATAACATACTATACAACTCTTCTTTTTTATTCGAGAAAATTTCAGAATATATATTTTACCTAAACTACTCTAACGATCCAATACAAAAACAAGAATTCTATAAGAAAGCCTCTCAGGTTGCCATTGGCAAAATTAAAACCATTTCTTTTAAGGCTGATGTAATAAATTATTTGATTTCACAATTTGGTGCTATTAAAAACGCCGAAATAGTAGATCATTTGTTTGCCAATTATTTTGATAAGCTTCCAAAAGAGAATCAAGATATAAGATTTAAAAATAAAATACTATCTCAGTTAAGAATTGCAATAGGAAGAGATGCTCCAGATTTTTCATGGACCGAGAATGGTCAAGAACTTCGTCTTTCTACTTTAAAAGACGGTCTGAATTACTTGTTGATTTTTTATAGCACTGAATGTTCTCATTGTTTGAAAGAAGTCCCAGAAGTATTTGAATATTTGAAAGATAAAACCAATACAAAAGTTATTGCTTTTGCTATGGAAACTTCAGAAAATACGTGGTTAAATTATCAGCTTAAAATGCCCGGATGGCATCATGTTTTAGGGTTGAATAAATGGGAAAACACGATTGCAAGAACATATCAAGTTAATTCTACACCATCATACTTTGTGTTAGGAATGGACAAGCAAATTATTTCAATTCCAAAAAAGATAGCGGATTTAAAATTAGTTTTAAAAGAATTAAATTAGAAATACAAGAATGCATCTTGAAGGTGTTGAATATCAAAATCCAACTTGTTTTTAGTGATTGCAATAATATCAAACCTAACCTCTAGGTTTAAATCTTTCCTAAGTACATATTCGTTCATTGCCATCACCATTAGTTTAATTTTTTTAGGATTCACAAAGTCTTGTGGATTCCCAAACTCATTGGTAGATCTTGTTTTTACCTCAACTGAAACGAGTATTTCTTCTCTTATAGCAATAATATCGATCTCTGCTTTTTGAAACCTCCAATTTCTTGCTACAATTTTATATCCTTTTTTAATCAAATAATCTATCGCCAATTGTTCTCCTTGTTTTCCTAACTCGTAATGTTTTGCCATTTTACTAAAATACAAAACCATTTTACTTAATTTTGTAAAAATACTTTTAGATGTCTCAAACTACCCTAATTTCCTTTTTTCAATATGAAGGATTAAAAAATAAATGGCAGGCTTTCACAAGAATGGGGCGATCTCCAATTTTACAAAAAAAAACCAAAGGACTTTCTTTTTTTAAACCGCTAGGAACAGGAAGTGGTAACGGTTTTTCAATAAAACCAGATTTTTCAACATTTGGATTTGTTGCGGTTTTCAAATCAGAAGAATTGGCACAAGAGTTTCTAGCTACAGATGTTCTAAAAGAATATACCAAGACTGCTGCCTCTTTTAGTCATGTATTAATGCATACGGTGAAAAGTCATGGTAAATGGAGCAAGCAAAATCCGTTTGAATCATCGATTGAATTTGATAAAACAAAACCTTTGGCAGTAATTACAAGAGCTACAATCAAACCTAGATTGGCGTATCAATTTTGGAAAAATGTTCCGTCTGTTTCAAAATCTATGAATAATTATGATGAATTAATTTTTTCTAAAGGAATTGGTGAGTTTCCATTATTGATGCAAGCTACTTTTTCTCTTTGGTCTGATGCTGAAGGGATGATGAATTATGCATATAAAAATCCTAAGCACGCAGAAATGGTAAAAAAAACCAGAGAATTAAACTGGTATTCTGAAGAGTTATTTGCTCGTTTTCAACCTTTTTATCAAGAAGGGAATTTAATCCCCAGAATTCTTTAATTTTTCAATGTATATTTTAGCTTCTTTCATCACTTTTGGAGCTAAAATAATAGTTGCTAGCATCGTTGGAATTGCCATCAAAGCAAATGCACTATCTATTAAATTAATCATTGTGTCTAAACTAGCGGTTGCTCCAAGTAAAATACTAGCTATAAATAAATAGTTGTAGAAGTGCTTGTATTTAGAGCCTACTAAAAACGAGAGTGATTTTGTTCCGTAGTATGAATATGAAAACAAGGATGAAATACTAAAGATTGCAACGCAAATCATCAGTAAATATTTTCCAATTCCTGGCATTGCATTTCCAAATGCGGTAGCTGTTAAACTTACACCATTGGTATCACTAGTTTGCCAAACGTCGGTAACTAAAATAGCTAATGCAGTTAAAGTACATACAATAATAGTATCAATAAATGGACCTAACATAGCTACCAACCCTTCTCTAACCGGCTCATCTGTCTTTGCCGCTCCGTGAGCCATTGGTGCTGTTCCAACCCCTGCTTCATTAGAAAATGCTCCACGTTTTATTCCTAGAATAATTAAGGCGCCTACAACACCTCCTAAAACAGATTCTTCTTTAATAAAATCTGCAGAGAATGCATCTGTAAAAATCATTAAAAAATATTTAGGAACTACCTCTATATTTACGATCAGTATAATAACAACTAAGATAAAGTAAAGTAACACCATTGATGGAACTAACCTTGCCGTAACTTTACCAATTCTTTTTAAACCTCCAAGAACTACAAAAGAAGTAATGATTACAAGAAAAATTCCAATACTTAAATTGGTGTAATTGGTTACTTCTACTCCGTTTGGTTTTAATAATATATCATTAACCGCTTGTGTTAACTGATTTACATTAAAAACAGGCAATGCACCAATCATGGCACAGGCACTAAAGAAGATTGCTAAAGGTTTCCATTTTTTTCCTAGCCCTTCTGTAATAAAATACATAGGACCTCCTTGTAATTCTCCTTCACTGTCTTTTCCTCTGAACATAATTGCCAAAGAAGAGGTGAAAAATTTCGTGGACATTCCAACTATAGCACTAATCCACATCCAAAAAATTGCTCCAGGACCACCCATGGCTATGGCAACCGCAACTCCAGAGATATTTCCCATTCCAACAGTTGCAGAAAGCGCTGTTGTTAATGCTTGAAAATGGCTTATTTGCCCAGGATCATTTGGATCGTCATATTTTCCTCGTAAAACTTGAATGGCATGTCCAAAATATCTAAATGGTAAAAATCTTGAAATTATTAGAAGGTAAATTCCTCCACCAATTAATAACAACAATAATGGATATCCCCATATAAAAGAGGCAAAATCAGCTATAATATCTTCAATGAATTTCATGCGGTAATTTTATTAAATCTTTATCTATCTGAGATAATTTATTTATACTAAAAACAAGACAACTAACTTTTGTTAAAAGTTACTTCTGAAGTTATTTTATTAATATTCATTTTAATTTTCTTTCCTAAAATTAGTGCTCTATTATCTGTTTCATGACCTGCTGGGAAATTAAATAAAACAGGGAAATCATACTCTTTAACCACCGCTAAAATAAGTTGCTCTATAGAACTTCCCCAAAGGGTTGTGTTTTTTTTAATATTACTCATATCTCCTACAATTAGTCCATTACAATTGTTAAAATACCCCGCTCTTTTCAAGCTTTGTAACATTCTATCTATATGGTATTTGTATTCGCCTATTTCTTCAATAAATAAAATTTTATCATCAGTATTTAATTGACTTTCGCTCCCTAACATACTTTGTAGAATACTTAGATTACCACCAACTAATAATCCCTCTGCAGACCCTTTTTTATTATATTCTGATGAGCTTATTTCATACGTCAGCTCTTCGCCAAACAATGCCATTCTAAATGTTTCAATACTTTGCTTTGTCTCTTCTGGATCAAACAATAAGCTAGTCCCCATCATAGCATGAATAGTTTCTATTCCGAAGTTATGAATATGACTATGAAAAGCTGTTATGTCAGAATACCCAACAATCCATTTTGGTATTGCTTTAAATTTGGTGAAATCTAATTTATCTAAAATACGCATACTTCCATAGCCTCCTCTTGCGCACCAGATTGCTTTTATACTTGGGTTGTCTAATGCTTTTTGAAAATCACTTGCACGTTCTTCATCTGTGCCTGCAAAATGATTGTTTTGATTAAAAACATGTTCACCAATAAAAACTTTTAAACCCCAGCTTTCCGCAAGTTTTTTTGCTTCATCGATAATTTCTTCTCTTTTTATAAGTATTCCTGCAGAAGCAACAATAGCAATACTATCTCCTGCCTTTAGATAATTTGGTTGAACTAATTTCATTGGTTTAGAAATTGAATCATTCTTTGTTTGCCCAATAGACAAAAAAGAAATGAGAAATAAAACTAAGGATACGAATTTAATTCGTCTCTTCATATAAATGATTTCTGTAAATGTATCTAAATTCATTGGGCTTTCAAAAATATGTTCAACTTGCTTTTTGTACTTTTGTCAATCAAAATTAGTTCAAAACGATATTCATGAGTTCTTCTAAAAGATATACTGTCACTGCAGCCTTACCTTACACTAATGGGCCTATCCATATTGGTCATTTAGCAGGTGTTTATGTTCCTGCAGATATTTACGCTAGATATTTACGATTAACAGGAAATGATGTTGCCTATATATGTGGAAGTGATGAACATGGGGTAGCCATTCCAATGCGTGCAAAAAAAGAAGGTGTTTCTCCTCAGGATATTATTGATAAATATCATACAATCATTAAGCAATCTTTTAAAGATTTTGGAATTTCTTTTGATAATTACTCTAGAACTTCTTCAAAAATTCATCACGATACAGCTTCAGATTTTTTTATAGATTTACATAAAAAAGGTAACTTTATTGAGGAGATTACTGAACAATTATATGATGCAGACGCCAATCAGTTTTTAGCAGATAGATTTGTTGTTGGAACCTGTCCAAAGTGTGGTTTTGAAGAAAGTTATGGTGACCAGTGTGAACATTGTGGAACGAGTCATAATGGGACAGATTTAATACATCCTAAATCGGCAATAACAGGTAATATTCCAACAGTTAAAAAAACAAAACACTGGTTTTTACCTTTAGATAAATACGAGTCTTTCTTAAATGAGTGGATTTTAGAAGGTCATAAAAATGATTGGAAATCTAATGTTTTAGGACAAGTAAAATCATGGATTGATGATGGTTTAAGACCAAGGGCTGTTACTAGAGATTTAGAATGGGGTATTCCTGTTCCTGTAGATGGAGGGGAAGGGAAAGTGCTTTATGTCTGGTTTGATGCCCCTATTGGTTATATCTCTTCAACCAAAGAATGGGCAGAAAGAGAAGGAAAAAACTGGGAAGATTACTGGAAAGATGAAAACACAAAATTAGTTCACTTTATAGGAAAAGATAATATTGTTTTTCATTGTATTATATTTCCAAGCATGCTAAAAGCTCACGGCGGCTTTATTTTACCTGAGAATGTTCCAGCAAATGAATTTTTAAATTTAGAAGGAAATAAATTATCAACATCAAAAAATTGGGCTGTATGGTTACATGAGTATATGGAAGATTTTCCAAATCAGCAAGATGTGTTACGCTATACCTTAACAGCAAACGCTCCAGAAAATAAAGACAATGATTTTACTTGGAAAGATTTTCAAGCAAAAAACAACAACGAATTGGTTGCCATTTTTGGAAACTTTATCAATCGTGTAGTTGTCTTAACCAATAAATATTACGAAGGACAAGTGCCTGTTGCTGGTGAATTTACAGAAGTAGATGAAGATACTTTAGCTGCGATCAAAAATTTCCCTGGAAGTATAGGCAAATCTATTCAACGATACCGATTTAGAGAAGCTTCTCAAGAATTAATGAATCTTGCCAGACTAGGAAACAAATATCTGGCAGATGAAGAGCCTTGGAAAGTAATTAAACTTAATGAGGAGCGTGTAAAAACTGTTATGTACATAGCCTTGCAGATTGCCGGTGCTTTGGCTGTAGTTTCTGAGCCTTTTTTACCTTTTACCTCTGATAAATTAAAAAAAATATTAAATATCGCTTCAGATAGAATTAACAACTCATGGAATGATGTTTCAAAAAAAGAGATATTAATTCCAGCCAATCATCAAATAGGAAAGGCTGAATTATTGTTTTCAAAAATAGAAGATAATGCAGTAACTCTTCAACTAGAAAAACTAGCGGCAACTAAAAAAGCGAATGAGCTAGAAAATAAAGTTATAGAACCTCAAAAAGAAACAATAGATTTTGAAGACTTTACCAAGTTAGACATGAGAGTTGGAACTATTTTAGAAGCAGTAAAAGTTGCGAAAACTAAAAAATTATTACAACTAAAAGTTGATGTTGGTATTGATGTAAGGACTATTGTTTCTGGAATTGCAGAAAGCTTTTCTCCTGAAGAAATTATTGGTCAGCAAGTAACCGTTGTAACTAATTTAGCCCCAAGAAAAATTAAAGGAGTAGAAAGTCAGGGTATGATTTTAATGACAGATACACCTGATGGTAAACTAGCTTTTGTAGAACCAGAACAAAAAGTAAGTAACGGACAACAAATAAGTTAATGCTAAAAATAGCATATCACCCTATTTATAAACATCATTTACCAGACGGACATCGATTTCCTATGGTAAAATACGATCTCTTACCTCAACAATTATTGTATGAAGGAACTTGTAATGAAGACAATTTCTTTGAGCCTGAGATTCCAAATAATAAATATTTATTTTTAGTACATGACCCTGGGTATGTCTCCGATTTATTAAATATCACTTTAAATCAAAAAGCGGCTAGAAAGATTGGTTTTCCCTTAAGTGAAGAATTAATAGCCAGAGAAATGATGATTGCTGATGGCACCATGAAGGCTAGTGAATTTGCCATAGAATATGGAGTTGCGATGAATATTGCTGGTGGCACACATCATGCTTTTACAAATAAGGGAGAGGGTTTTTGTATGTTAAACGACCAAGCAATTGGTGCTAGATATCTACAAGAAAAAGGATTGGCTGATAAAATATTAATTGTTGATTTAGATGTTCATCAAGGAAATGGGACCGCAGAAATCTTCAAAAATAACGACACCGTTTTTACATTTTCTATGCATGGGAAAAGTAATTATCCGTTTCATAAAGAAAAGAGCGATCTTGATATTCCGTTAGAAAACGGAACGGATGACACCGCATATTTAACAATTTTAAAAGAAACCTTACCTAGTTTAATTTTATCGCAGCAACCCGACTTCATTTACTACTTATGTGGTGTAGATGTTATTTCAACTGATAAATTAGGGAAACTTTCTTTAACACTAGAAGGCTGTAAAGAACGAGATAGATTTGTATTACAAACCTGTAAAGATTTTAATATTCCGGTTATGTGTAGTATGGGAGGTGGATATTCTCCTGAAATTAAAATTATTATTGATGCACACGCAAATACCTTCAGATTAGCACAAGAAATTTTCTTTTAATTTAAGCCCAATTCATTTCTTAAGTACTGATCTTTCAAACTATTTTGACTCCAATAAGGCAACATTTTTTGGATTTTTAAAATAGCACTAGTAGTTCTTAGTTTTCCATCAAAAGCAGAAGGAAAAGTTTCAAACCAACTCACAATTTTATAAGGTACTTTATTTTCAAAAATAATTCTCATTGTCCTTTTCAACTTAGGATAGTCTATTTTGTATTCCATTAAGTTTCCGCCAGATAAATCTTTCTTATCATAAGAAGATAATGATGCTTTAGCTTTAAAAGATTGTAATTGTAAGTGTTTCATTTGAATATAATTAGCAGGAGGAATAAATTGAACATTCCCTATTGGCAGAAAGGATGGATTCATTCTAAGTACCGTAAAAACTTCATCTTCTAAAAATGATTGTTTAATGATGGTATTGATATCTCCTTCTTTTTCAAAATAAGATCGATGTTCTACATTATACACTGTATTAGAAGCTAAATTAAATTGGGTATAGATAGTTCCACACCATTCCTGTGAAGAAGCAGACATTTTTAATGATTTAGGAAATTTATTTCTGTCTATAGGTGTAAAAACAGCACTAAATAGTGAATAATCATAAACCCCTGTTGTGAACTTTTTTACTTGAATGTTCTTTAAAATCCATGTGGAATTTTTATTTTGGTAGCGTTCATTCTTTACTTGTTTCTCGATTAAAAAATCTTCTGTCACAAAAACACTAATTAACTTACCAGGGTGATTTTCTTGATATCTATTTTGTGAAACTTCATACACATTTACTTCTGCTTTGCCCTGTGACCAATAAGAATTAGTTGCAACATCATTATTTTGAGCAAATAATGTTCCTCCTAAAAAGAAACTTAAAATAAATATTTGAATCGTATTTTTCATGAACTGAATATTTACAGATAAAGATAACTGTTTTATAAAAATTAAAAATGATTCTCTACAACACTTCAAAAATTTGTAATTTGGTGGTCTTATATATGTTACACGAATTAAAAGACATTATCCGTTCTGCTAAAATTGCACAAAGACAAGGTATTAAAACTGCTCTTGCTTCTGTGGTTTCCTTAGATGGTTCTTCTTACAGAAGACCTGGTGTTAGAATGTCTATTCAAGAAAACGGAAAAATGATTGGCGCTGTTAGTGGTGGTTGTATAGAAAAAGAAATCTTACGACAAGCACAACGCGTTTTTGAAACCAATGCCCCCACATTAATGGAGTATGATGGAAGGTATCGCCTTGGATGTGAAGGTTTTTTATATATTTTAATTGAACCTTTTAATCCTAATGAATCATTTTTTAATGCTTTTGAGAAGCAATGTATCTCTAGAGAGCCTTTTTCCATTAGATCTTCTTTTTCGAAAGAATTATCAAAAAGACATAAAGGAAGATCTTGTTTTTATTTTACTGATGGAGAATTTACTGTCTCAGAAGTAAAGCCAGAAAAAAATCTAGACTTATTCTCTCAAATCATCAAACCAGGTTTTAAATTGGTAATTGTAGGTAGTGAACACGATTCTGTTCAATTATGTAAATATGCAGCAGCAACTGGTTGGGAGGTAACTATTGTAGCTCCAATAGATGAATTAAAAACTATCAATGACTTTCCTGGTGCCTCACGTTATTTAGGAATTGATGAAAAAGAATTTGGAAAAATTACTTTTGATTCACAAACTGCAGTAATTATGATGTCTCACAGTTATGTGAAAGATTTAAAATACCTATCTGAGCTTACTCAGAAAGAAACTAGCTATATTGGTTTACTTGGGCCTAGTAAGAGAAGAGAGAAACTGTTGAATGATTTGTTAGAAAATAATGAGTTTGTTTCAGATAATTTTTTTAGTAAAATATATGGCCCATCTGGAATTAATATAGGGGCGGAAACACCACAAGAAATTGCCATATCGATACTTGCTGAAATATTATCTGTTATTAGAAATCAAAAACCCATATCTTTGAAAGATAAACAAATTGGAATACATCAATGATGCCAAAAACTGCCATATTAATTCTTGCTGCAGGCGAGTCTAAAAGAATGGGTGAGCCCAAACAATTGTTACCATACAACGATTCTACTTTATTACTCCATTCTATTGAGCAGGCAAAGGCTATAAAATATTCAGATATTTTTATAGTTATTGGTGCTCATTTTGCAGATATTTTTAAGTCTATTAGAGGCCAAAAAGCAACTATTCTTAAAAATAACAATTGGGAAGATGGTATGGGCAGCTCCTTAAGTAAAGGGATTGAGCTCATAAAAAAGAAAAATAATTACGACAGAGTGCTGGTTACTTTGGCAGATACTCCTCTCATAACTACTGAACATTATGAAGAATTAATTTCATTATCAGACTCCTCTGGGAAACGCATTATCCTTACAGATTATGAGGAAACATCTGGTGTTCCTGCAATTTTTGATAGATCATTATTTAATGAATTATCTATTCTATCTAATAATGAAGGTGCTAAACCCATAGTGAAAAAATACAAAAAAGAGGTCCTAAAAATGACTTCAAAAACTCCTTTTTTTGATGTAGATACTAAAGAAGCGTATCAAAAATTATTAAAATTATCCTAAAATCTCACTCTTAGTTAGTTCTAATTGATTAATAAAAGGCTGCTTGTATAATTGTTGATTAGTTGCAGCTTTAATTGCATTAGCAACTGCACCTCCTGCTGGAGGTAAGCCCGGCTCTCCTAATCCTGATGGTGATAAATTACTTTTAACAAAATAGGTTTCTACATCTGGAGCTTCTTGCATTCTAATTAAACGATAGTTATCAAAATTAACCGACTGTGGGGCTCCTTCTTTGAAAGAAAAATCACCATACATTGCATGTCCAATTCCATCTATTACTCCACCTTCAATTTGGTTTTTTGCACCTAAAGGATTTACTACAATTCCACAATCAACAGCTACCGTTACTTTTTTAACTACTGGTATCCCGTTTTCCATTATAATATCTGCAATTTCTGCAACATGAGTATTATGACTGTAATAGGCAGAAAATCCTTGATATATTTCTTCTGATACGTTTCCCCAGTTAGATTTTTTAACAGCAAGTCTAATGGTTTCTTCCATTCTTTCAGCAGAATACTGAATCCGTTTATCTGCTGTTCCTTTAACATTTTGAAGCAATTCAATAAGTAATGTAGGATGATCTTTTTCTAACTCTGATGCTAGTTCGTTAAAAAAACTCTGTTCTGCAAAAGCTAAAAAATTTGTGTAAGGAGCTCTCCATGCCCCTGTGGTTATTTTACTTTGATAATTTGCGGTGCTTACTTTATAATTTGGAATACATCCGGCTGGAAAAAAGTTAGCAATTAATCCATACATATTGCCATTAATAGCTGCTTCTTTTAGATGATAACCAGTAATTTTACCATCTTTCAAGGAAGCTTTTATTCTATATTTAATAGCTGGTCTATAAGTTCCTGCTGCCATGTCATCTTCTCTAGAGAAAACAACCTTAATAGGTTTTTTAGTTATACTAGAAATTTGAGCAGCTTCTTCTGCAAAATCTCCATAGAGTCTTCTTCCAAAACCACCTCCCATACGAGTCATTTCTAGATGAATTTCTTCTGGTTTTCTATTCAATAGTTTGGAAATTTTACTCGCGGTCCAAGCTGGAGTTTGTATCGGTCCAACTAGATAGACTTTTTCTGCTGTGACATTTGCGTAAAAATTCATTGGCTCCATGCAATTATGTGGAAGAAAAGGAGATTCATAGGTTCTTTCAATGACGCTATCTGCATTTAAAAAAGCATTCTCAACATTTCCATCTTCTCGATTTATTTCAAACTTATTCCCGTTTAAAATTTTAAATAATTCTATATCATGATTTTCTGTACTTTCTAGTTTTTTGTCATTTTCCCATGTAGCATTTAACGCTTTCTTCCCTTTCATAGCTGCCCAGGTATTAGTTCCTAAAACAGCAATCTTATCGCCAAACCTCACTACTTCTAAAACTCCATTTGTACCTCTAGTTTTACGATCATCAAAACTAACGAGTTTCTTGCCAAAAGCCGGTGGTCTTAGGACAGAAGCATACAACATTCCTTCAGAAATATAATCTAACCCAAACAAAGGCTTCCCTGTTATAATTTTATCGATATCTACATTCTTAATGTTTTGTCCAATTATCTTATAATCCTTAGTTTTTTTTAATGTCACATTTTCTGGAATTTCTAGTAAAGCTGCCTGTTTAACTACTTCTCCATATCCAAGTGTATCTCCATTTGCATTGGTAATAATTCCTTGAGAAGCTGAACAAGTTGATGCTTCAACTCCCCACTTCATAGCGGCTGCATTGATTAACATTTGCTTTGTTGTTGCTCCTGTTTGACGAAGAGCGTCCCATCCGAAACGAATAGATTGACTTCCCCCAGCTACTTGTCTTTGATAATTTAAAGGATCATATAGACCTTGTGCAACAGTAACTTTTTCCCATGAAATATCTAACTCTTCGGCAATAATCATTGGCATAGAAGTTTTAACTCCTTGTCCAATTTCAGGATTTGGTGAAAAAATAGTAACATAGCCTTCTTCAGAAATTTTTATAAATGCATTAAAATCATTGAAGTTCAGTTTAGAAATATCAACGGGTACTTTTGCGTCAGGCTTACAAGCACTTAATAAGTTAAATCCAATCAAGATTCCTCCTCCAGTAAGTACTGAAGTTTTTAGAAAATTTCTTCTACTAAAACTACGTGGATTATTTTGAGATTTCATGGTTTTTTACTTTGATAATTATGAGTTTTTAGAGGCCAGTTCTACCGCTTTTTCTATTCTATTGTAGGAAGCACACCTACATATGTTTCCATGCATGGCTTCTCTTATCTCTTCTTTTGTTGGAGATGAGTTTTCTTTTAAAAAGGCAGAAGCTGTCATTATTTGACCTGTTTGACAATAACCACATTGAGGAACATCTATTTCTTTCCATGCTTTTTGAACAGGGTGGGTTCCATTATCTGAAAGTCCTTCAATGGTTGTAATAGATTCATCTGAAATAGAAGAAATAGGAAGAGAACAACTTCTTACGGCAATATTATTAATATGAACAGTGCATGCTCCACATTGAGATATCCCACAACCAAACTTTGTTCCTACCATGTTTAATTCGTCTCTTAATACCCAAAGAAGTGGCGTATCTGCATCTACTATTACTGTTATTTGTTGACCATTAATTTTTAGTGTGTAATGTGGCATAGTCTATTGATTAAAAATAAAAGCATAAGTTACAAAACTTATATTTATTCGTGTCAATGTATTTAACCCTTGGTGATTTTTAGATTTATTTATCAACTTTTTAAGTATTTTAAATACTTAAAAATTATAAGGCACCTTAACACAAACTATACACTAAAGTTAAAAAATACATGTTTTTAAAAGATTTAGCTTAATTTAGTACCCAAACATTTAAAGATATTTTTTATTTGACTTTATAATTACTCTAATTTTAAAAGCTCTCTAATTCTTTGCTCTTATTAATTCCTATATGCATTCGTAATGAATTTTAAGTATATTATTATTTTCATATTTGCTCAACTGAGTGTTTTTTCGCAAGAGCTTCCTCCTATTGAGGTTTTTAAACCAAAAGATTATGGAGCAGAAGATCAAAACTGGAGTATTTCACAAAGCGATGACAAATCTATTTATTTTGCCAATAATAAAGGCCTTTTAACTTATAATGGTGCAAGGTGGAAACTTTATAAATCAGCAAATTCTTCTATCGTTAGGTCTGTAAAGGTTATTGGAGATAAAATCTATACGGGTAGTTATATGGATTTTGGATATTGGGAAAAAAATGAATTTGGAGTTCTAGAATACAGTTCTATAACTATAAATGAAAAAATATTTTTAGCGGAGGATGAAGAGTTTTGGAATATCTTAGAACTCGATCATTGGATTCTTTTTCAATCTTTAGACAGAATTTATATTTTCGACACCAAGTCTAAATCTATAGATATTATTGAATCAGAAACAACCATTACTAAAATTTACAAGGTTAGTAATGAAATCTATTATCAAAAAATTAATCAGGGGATCTTTAAATTTAAAAATGGAAAAGAAATATTAATTACAAATAATAAGGTAATACGAGATAATATTGTTATTAATATTTTCAATAGTAATAACCAACTGTTGTTTCAGACAAAAGAGCGTGGTTTTTTTATAACAGAAGATAAAAAACGCATCAAAGAATGGGACGTTCAACTTAATGCAAAACTAAGTGAATATAATATTTACAATAGCTTGCAATTAAAAAATGGAGACTTCATTCTTGGTTCTGTTTCTAACGGAATTTTATACATCAACAACAACAAAAAAATAGAGTATACAATCAACCAAGCTAGAGGGCTTGGCAACAACACAGTGCTTTCATTATTTGAAGATAAAGATGAAAATGTATGGCTAGGTCTAGACAATGGTATAAGCAATATTAATTTTAATGCTCCTTTTAGAGTATATAAAGATGATTTGGGTATTTTAGGGTCAGTATACACTACATTTTTAGATGGTGATATTTTATATTTAGGCACAAATCAAGGCCTTTTTTATAAATACCAACACCTAAAAGAAGCTTTTAAGCTTGTTCCTGGTACAGAGGGACAGGTTTGGTCATTACAAAAAATAAAAAACACCCTATTTTGTGGGCACGACAAAGGAACACTTGTAATATCTAAGGGAAAAGCCGAAAGAATTTCAAACACCTCAGGTACCTGGTTGATAAAAGAGGTTTCAGAGAAACCAGACTTGTTAATACAGGGAAACTACAATGGCCTATATGTTCTTAAGAAAGAAAAAAACAAGTGGATTTTAAAAAATAAAATAAAAGGGTTTGATATCTCTTCAAGGTATATTGAGTTTATAAAATCAACTGAACTCCTGGTGAGTCATGAACAAAAAGGAGTATATCAATTAAAGATCGATGCAGATTATAAAGAAGTACTAGCGTATTCTAAAACAGCTATAAAAAAGAGCATAAAATCTAGTCTTAATAAATACAACGATAAGGTTCTTTATGGTTCAAATGAGGGAGTTTTTTATTTTGACAACACTTCTTCAGATTTTAAAAAAGACAGTATTTTAAGTGATTTATATAATTTCACTGGCTATATTTCTGGCAAATTAATTAATGCAAATAATAAATTATTTGCTTTTACAAATAATAACATTTCCTATGTTCAACTAGAAAAGCTAAGTGCCAACTATGAGTTATTTTCAATTCCTATCTCTAATACTGTTAGAGAAACGAAAGATGGATATGAAAATATTCTTTACATGGGGAATGATAAATACCTAGTAGGAACTACAAATGGCTATATCATAACAGATTTAACATCTAGAGATAAAATAAACCACACTATTAAATTTGATGGAATTACAGCAAATTCTATTAAAGGAAAAATAAAACCGCTGAGCCTATACAAAGATGGATTTTTAGAAATTAAAGAAAATCATGTTAAAATTTCCTACAGCATAAATAATTATAGCAAGTATTTACCTTCACTATTCCAATATAGATTAATGGGTTTTAATAATAACTGGAGTAATTGGTCTACAAAATCTGAAATTTACTTTGAAAATTTACCTCATGGCACTTATATTTTTGAAGTAAAAGCCAAACTTGGATCTCAAAAAATCACCAATACTGTTAAGTATACTTTTACCATTAAAAAACCCTGGTATTTAAAAACATCTGCATTAATAATTTACTTTTTTTCTGCAATTTTAATTCTAATGATTATCAATGTGCTTCACAGGAATTATTTTAAAAACCGACAAGAAAAACTTTTAAAACAAAAAGAAAAAGAAATAGAAATAAAGCAGTTAGAAAATGAGCAACAATTAATGTATTTTAAAAATTTAGATTTACAAAAAGATATTGACTCAAAAAATAGAGAACTAGGTCTATCTACAATGAATTTAATAAAACGTAATGAATTATTAGGTGCTATAAAAAAAGAATTAGACTCAACAAAAAACATAGACAATATCACTACAGTTGTAAAACTTATAAATAAAAACTTAAACACAACTGATGATTGGAGGTTGTTTGAAGAAGCTTTTAAAAATACTGATAAAGGCTTTATGAAGAAATTAAAGTCCGAGCACTCAAACCTAACATCAAATGATTTAAGGCTCTGCACATATTTGAGATTAAATTTGTCTTCAAAAGAGATTGCACCCCTTCTTAATATTTCTGTACGAAGTGTGGAAGTGAAAAGATATCGTCTACGTAAAAAGATGAATTTGCCACATGAAGCTAGTTTGAGTAGTTATATCTTAGATATATAATTCCTCAAAAACTATACAAGACCACAACAAGTAATTTATTGATCAAAAAAAAAGCCTCTAATTCAGCTAATAATAGGGGGTTTTTTTAGTTCTGTGTTTTTTTTAGATGTATGTTTTTTATTGAGGTAATCTTTAATGAATATTTGATAAATACACCTATTTTAGTTGAACTAATTAAATGAAAAATTTCATGAGAAAACTCATTATTCTAGTTTCATTCATTTTCATGTACAACAATCTTTCTGCCCAAAATTTCAATGTGAAAGGTTTGGTTACAGATGCTGTTTCAGGAGAAACACTTCCGGGTGTTAATGTTATTGTAAAAAACTCTTCTAAAGGAGATGTCACAGATTTTGATGGAAACTACAAAATCTCTTCAGTTCCTAAAGGTTCTATTTTAGTTTTTAGCTATCTAGGCTACAAAACAAAAGAGATTCTAGTAGACAAAGAGGTTATTGATACAACTCTAGAAGAAAGCTCTGAAGCGCTAGATGAAATAGTTGTTATAGGTTATGGTACCCAAAGGAAGAAAGAAGTTACTGGTGCTGTATCAGTTATTGGTAGTGAAACCATCGAAAATCTTAAACCAACACGAATAGAGCAAGCACTTCAAGGGCAAGTTGCGGGAGTTAATATAACAGCCTCTTCTGGAGCTCCAGGTGCTGCGTCTAACATTCGTATTAGGGGTATTTCAACAAACGGTAATAACAATCCTCTAATTTTAGTAGATGGGAATGTTATTGAAGATCTAAGTGTGGTAAATCCGTCAGATATTGAATCTATCAATGTGTTAAAGGATGCTACAGCAGGAATATATGGTGTAAGAGGTGCCAATGGTGTTATTTTAATCACTACTAAGTCAGGTAGAAAAAACACTGATTTTGAAGTAGTTTTCAACTCTTACGCAGGAATTCAACAAACAACAAGAAAAATTCCATTGTTAAATGCTACAGAATATGCCTTATTAGCTAATGAAGCTTTTGCTGCAAATGCAGAGCTTATCCCTTTTACAAATATTAGCGCTTTAGGAAAAGGAACAAATTGGCAAGATGAAGTATTTAAAGATGCATATGTGTTAAGTTCAGATTTCATGATCAATAAAGGAACAGAAAAGTCTTCTTATTCTTTTGGAGCCTCTCATTTATCACAAGATGGTATTGTTGGTGCTAACAAGGCAAATTTTAAAAGAACAACCTTGAAATTTAATTTTAGTACAGAAATTCTTAGAAAACTAACCCTAACTACTTCTTCAATCTTTACAAATACACGAAGAAGTTCCTTGGCTGAAAACGGATTGGGTTCTGTTTTATTCAATGCATTAAATATGCCAGCAACAACGGATGTTCGAGATAATCTTGATGCATTTTCTTTAGCACCTACAACTGGAGTAGGTATAGAGGTGATCAATCCAATAGCACAAACAGAGAATACCTTCAATCAAGCAATTGTAGATAAGTTTTCTGGTGGATACGGACTTAACTATAAAGTTACAGACCATTTAAGTGCTGAAACTAGGTTTCAATTTAATTATGCTGCAGTAAACTCAAAAACATACTCTCCAGAAGTATATTATGGTGGTGGAAAAGTTTTTAATACTATAAATAATTTAGATGCTCTTTATGACAATCAGAATAAGTCTACTGTTGGAGAAACAAAACAAGAATATAAAGATTACACATTTGATGCTTTTATAAAATATGAACGAGTTTTTAATGAGAACCACGATCTAAAGGCACTCTTCGGGATGTCCGTTTTTAGATCTCAAGGAGTAAACCTTAGAAATGAATTAGGATTTGGAGCGAATGGAACCAAATTTGGTGAATATTCAGTTAGTGGGTCAGACAGTTCTCAGGACAACCTTGCGCTTAGCGGAAATGCCAAACGTTTTTTTGATAGTAGGCTACTTTCATACTTCTCAAGAATTCAATATTCTTATCAAGGAAAATATCTTTTTTCTGCCGTGGTAAGAAGAGATGGGTCTTCTAACTTTGGCCCAGAAAATAAATTTGGGTATTTTCCAACTGGATCAGCAGGATGGATTGCTTCTGACGAAGGATTCCTTGAAAATAGCTCAACAATTAACTTCTTGAAATTTAGAGCTAGTTATGGTGTGATTGGAAATGACAGAATAGCTTCATTTAGATTTCTATCTCTTGTAAACGGAGAAGGAGTGTATGTTTTTAACAATCAACTTGCCTATGGTCAAGCTTTAGGATCTTCTGCAAATCCAGAAATTCGCTGGGAAAAACAAAAACCTTTTGATATTGGTTTTGATTTAGGACTTTTTAATAAAGTAGATATTACTGTTGATTATTTTAATAAGAAAACAGAAGATTTGCTAGTGCAACCTGAGGTTTCAGGAATTATAGGAGCTACTGCCCCCGGTGGAGGTGGACCACTCGTAAACGCAGGAACTGTAAAGAATGAAGGTGTAGAGTTTTCAATCAATTATAAAGAGCGTATTGGAGATGATTTTAAATTCAATATCAACTATAACCTTACCACTCTAAAAAATGAAGTTCTATATGTAGGGAGTGATACAGGAATACTTCAAGGAGGGGTGTTTGGAGTCGGACAAGAGCCCCCATCAAGAATGGAAGCTGGTTTTCCAATAGGCTATTTTTATGGTTTACAAACAAGTGGTTTATTTCAAAATCAATCAGAGGTAGATGCACATGCAACTCAAGCAAATGCAAACCCAGGAGACATCAGATTTATAGATCAAAACGAAGATGGCATAATCAACAGAGAAGATAGAGTAAATATTGGAGATCCCATTCCTAGTATAACAATGGGATTCAATTTCTCTTTTGATTATAAAAATTTCGATTTCAACATGTACACATTTGCATCTATAGGAAATGAAATTGTAAGAAACTATGAAAGAAATCAACCGCTAACAAATCGATCTATATACTACCTAGATCGATGGACAGGTGAGGGAACAAGTACTAGTTTCCCAAGAGTTACAACTGGTTCAACTAGCAATACTCTTTTTTCAGATTTTTATGTAGAAGATGGTTCGTTTGTTAGATTGCAGAATATTCAACTTGGCTATACATTTGGTGAAAATAATCTAAAAGATTCAGGAATAGATAAACTTCGCTTTTACTTTTCTGCTAGCAACTTATTAACCTTAACGAAATATAAAGGGTTTGATCCTACAACCTCAAATGGAGCACCTATAGGAGGAGGAATAGACCAAGGTTTTTACCCATCTCCTAAAACATTTTTAATAGGATTCAATGTTAATTTTTAAAATAAGAAAAATGAAAAAATTATACATAAAAATTTCAATTATAATCTTATCTCTGACATCATTTACATCTTGTAGTGACGATTTTGTTAACGTAGACTCTAACGATATCAATTCAGAAGATTTCTTCAATTCGGAAGAGGATTACCAGAACGCATTAATTGGTGCTTATGATTTATTACAGTCTACCTACATTAATGTTATGTTAGGCGAAATTGCTTCAGACAACACATTGGCTGGAGGTGAAAGTGCAACAGATGTTATTGGTATTCAAGAGATAGATGACATGATTCATACCTCAGTAAACTCTAACTTAAGAGATCTTTGGGGATGGATGTTTGGAGGAATTAATAGAACTAATTTTATTTTAGAATTTCAGGATAAAACAGATTTTTCAGGAAAAGAACAAGTAATAGCTCAAGCCAGGTTTTTAAGAGCTTATTATTACTTTGAATTGGTAAAATGGTTTGGAGATGTCCCTCTAGCAGTAGACAAACAAATTCTATTTGGAGAAGAAAGTAGCTATGTGAGAAGCCCAGCTTCTGAAGTATATACCCAAATTGAATTAGATTTAATCTATGCAGCAGATAACCTTCCCTCAATTCAAACAGAAACAGGAAGAGTCACTAAAGGGGCTGCTCAAGCTTTGCTAGGAAAAGCGTACTTATACCAAGAAAAATTTACCAAAGCATCTCAAGTATTAGAAATATTAATTCAGACCGGTACTTATAGTTTAGTTACAGATTATAACTCAATATTTGAAGAAGAAGGAGAAAACAATTTAGAATCTGTTTTTGAAGTACAGTATACTGATTTAGAGGGTGCCGGTTTTGGTTGTCTTCAGTGTAGCGAGGGTAATGTTGCTGTCGGTTTTAGTGGTATAAGGAATTATGAAGGGCCAGATTTTACTTCAGGATTTAGTTTCAATGTTCCTGTTCAAGAGGCCTATGATGCTTTTGATGATGATGATCTAAGAAAAAATATTGCAATATTAGATATTAATGCTTGGGCAGAATCTACAGGAGCAACTTTTGGAACTGGTTATGAACACACTGGGTATTTTAACAGAAAATATATCCCTAGAACTAGAAGTGATGGAGCGTTAGGAGATTTAAACTTAACAAATCCAAATAACTACAGAGCAATTCGTTATGCAGATGTTTTGTTGATGGCTGCTGAAGCATATAATAGAGGTGGAATTGATGATGCTAAAGCACAAAACTATTTAAATGATGTGAGGAGAAGAGCCTTTGGCGATGAACTTCATAACGTAACGGCAACAGGTTCATCATTAACAAGTGCTATTTATCTTGAGAGAAGATTAGAACTTGTAGGGGAAGGACATCGGTTTTTTGATTTGGTTAGAACAGGAAAGGCTGCGCAAGAAATCAATGGTTTCGAAACAGGTAAACACGAATTATTTCCTATTCCTGCAATTGAAATTCAATTGACCGGAGGTATATGGGATCAAAACCCAGGATATTAAAAAATAAATACGATGAAAAACGTTAAAAAAATATACAAATCAATCTTAATTATTCTAGTGATTATTAGCTGTACAGACAGTAGAGATCTAGGTTTTTTAGAAGAGATAGCGCCACCTTCAAACATAAGTGCGGTATTTGATATTGCTCAAGACAATACTGGTCTTGTCACTATAACTCCTTTTGGTGAAGGAGCAAGTACTTTTGAAATAGGTTTGGGCGATGGTTCAACATTAGTCGCTCTTACATCAGGAGAAAGCACCGAAAATATTTATACAGAAGGAAGTTATGATGTTTCAATTACTGCCTTCAATATTGTTGGAGATTCTACTCAGGTAAATCAACAGTTGGTTGTGTCTTTTGAAGCTCCACAAAACTTAGAAGTGGTCATAGAAAATGACGCTTCCACATCTAAACAAGTAAATATAAGTGCTACTGCAGACTTTGCAATAAGCTATGAATTTCATTCTGGTGAAACAGGAATAGACCAACCTGTAGCTACAGCTAATATTGGTGATGGAATTTCTTATGATTACGAAACACCTGGAATTTATTCTGTGAAAATAGTTGCAAAAGGTGGGGCTATTGAAACCACAGAATATACCGAAGACTTTGAAGTAACCGAAATTGTATTCCCTCTTAGTTCTGCTCCAACACCACCAAACAGAAATGATGTTGATGTTGTTTCTATTTTTAGTGATGGCTACATAAATGAAACATTAAATGAACTTCCAACCTTATGGTCTTCAGCTAATTTTGAAGCAACAAGTCTGGGTTCAGATAATATCTGGAAACTAACAAGCTTAGATTTTTTAGGCATTGTAACTAATTATGATACTGGAATAAATATCTCTGAAATGGAGAAAATGCATATTGACTATTGGGTACCCGAAGGAACAACAAATGAATTATTTGTTAAAATTGTGAATACAGTAGACGGTGGAGAAGATATTGGATCTCTTGGAGCTACTTCAGGAGGATCTTGGCAAAGCATAGAGCTAGACATTACTGCTTTTGATGGTGGTGATTTAGCAAATAAAGAAAAAATTACACAAATACTAATAGATTCTGATGGAGAAACTCCAGTTGCTTACATAGATAATTTTTACTTTTATCGAGAAAGTACAACCTCCTCATTTGATGATGGTTTATTAACAAACGGAGATTTCGAAGGTGGGAGTGATCCTTGGATTATAGGAGTAAATGACAATGCCCCTGTAAGTGTCGTAACTAGCGGTGGTAACACCTACTATTCTGTAAATGTAGCAGCACCAGGACAAGTTTATGATGTAAATATGAGTCAGAAAGTTGAAATTATTGAAGGTAATACTTACACCTTAACTTTCGATGCATGGTCAAACGGTAATAGGTCTATAATAGCCGGTATAGGATTAAGTGAAAATCCTTGGACTAACACTGGTGAGCTGTTAAACATAACGACAAACAGAACAACATATACCTATACCTATTTAGAGGTGAATTTTGGAGCACCAGATGCCAGAGTTCTATTTGACTTAGGAGGTGAAGTTGGTGAAGTTAATATAGATAATGTGTCTTTAGTACTTGGTTCTGGAAATATTCTAACCAATGGAAATTTTGAAGGTGGAAGTGATGCTTGGATTGTAGGAGTTAATGATGCTGCACCTGCACCGGTTGTAACAAATGGAAGCAATACCTACTATTCTGTTAATGTTATAGTAGCGGGTCAGACTTATGATGTAAATGTGAGTCAAAAATTAGAAATAATTCAAGGCAAAACTTATTTTTTAACTTTTGATGCGTGGTCAGACACAAACAGATCTATAGTAGCAGGAATAGGACTAAGTGAGACTCCATATACAAATGATAATGAAGAGATAAACATAACTACTACAAGAACAACTTATACATTGACACTAGCAGCAACAAATTTTGGAGCAATAAATGCACGGGTTCTCTTCGACTTAGGTGGTGAAATTGGTGAAGTTAATATAGATGATGTTTCATTATCAATGAATTAAAAAATGAAAACAATGAAAAAATTTAAAAATATCCTGGGAATATTTTTCTTAAGTACACTTATTTTTACAAGTTGTCAGGAAGAAAATAAAGAGTTTGGAAATCTTATTGCTCCAACCAATATTACATTAAGTTTTGAGATCCTAGGTCAGGATAGCGAAAATCCAAATGGGGATGGTTCAGGAATCGTAAATTTTTCTGCTACAGCAGATAACACCATTACTTTCATATATAGCTTTGGAGATAACACAGACAATACATCTGCGCCTAATGGGAGCTCTAGTCATCGGTTTACACGAACAGGTCTTAGCTCCTACAATGTTACCGTAATTGCTTCTGGTGTTGGAGGAATAACTTCATCTACGTCAATAAATATTGAAGTATTTAGTGCCTTTGATGATATTGAAGCAAAATCTTTCTTGTCTGGTGCAACAATAAGCCAAGACGCTGAGGGAGCGGATATAATTGACATAAGTGCTCCAACTACTAAAATATGGTATTTAGATGATTCCAAAACAGGCCATTTGGGTGTTGGTCCATCATTAGCTTTTGATATTGAAATTTATGGAGCGCCCAGAGAATATTATTATCCAAGTTTCTTTGCAGCATCTCCTGGAACGTTTTGTGGAAGCGATGGAGATTGTTTTTGCGATGATGAATTAATTTTTACGCTAAACCCTGATGGGAGTATGAACTATCTTTTAGACAACAAAGGAACTACTTTCTTTAATGGTAATGCTGCTCATCAAGCAATTGCTGGTGGTGCTGGTGGCGATGATGCTTGTCTAGATTTTAATACTTCTACAGTAAGTAATGTATCTTTTGCTCCCGGTTCTGAAGATTGGAGTTTGGTTGCTGACCCAAGTTTTGAATCTAGAGGAACTCAGATGAATTTTTCTGACTCAGGTTTTATGAGTTATTACGTAGGTTCTTCTAGTTATGAAATTATTGAAATTACCGAAACAGAACTTTATGTTAGAACTCTAGATGCGGCAGACCCTAATTTAGCTTGGTACCACAAATTCACTTCATCGCCTGGAGGAGGAGATGACGATGATGAATATGTTTATACAAATTTAGTCTGGGAAGATGACTTTAATACAGATGGTGCGCCAGATAACACTAAATGGACCTATGATCTTGGAACTGGTTCTAATGGATGGGGGAACGGAGAATCTCAATCATATACTGATGATTCAGAAAATGTGATTGTTGAAGATGGTTCTCTAAAAATTACTGCCATCAAAGAAGGTACTAATTATACATCTGCTAGAATTAAATCTCAAGGATTGTATGAGTTTACCTATGGTAGAGTTGAAGTAAGAGCTAAACTTCCAGCATCTCAAGGCACTTGGCCTGCAATTTGGATGCTTGGATCTAATTTTACAACCGTAGGGTGGCCTCAGGCTGGAGAAGTAGATATTATGGAACAAACTGGAGGTGATAAAACAAGAGTATTAGGTACTTGTCATTGGTTTAACACTGCGGGGTCAAATAACGCTAGTTATGGTGAAAACACTATAGTAGAAAACTCTTCTTCTGAATTTCATCTCTATACCGTTGAGTGGACTGAAAGTACTATTAAAATTTATGTTGATGATACAAATTATTATGAAATTACTAATACTGTAAATCTACCTTTTAATGCAGACTTTTTTATGATCTTAAATGTTGCTATGGGTGGTACTCTAGGAGGTACTATTGATCCTGGGTTTTCAGAAGACACCATGGAAATTGATTATATAAAAGTATTTCAATAAGTAAAGATATCTGGATGATAAAATCTTAAAATTTGAGCTTTTCATCGAAGTTTTAATTTTTAAAATATGTGATTTTATCTTTAAACTATGATATCATGATATTTTTTATTAAAATTTAGTGTTACAGTGAAATATAAATTCTTCAATAAAAGAAAAATTCTATTAGTATCAGTATTCTTTTTGAGTACTTTTTTACTGTTTGCCCAATCTGATTTAGTTTCTATAAAGACAACAGGCAAGGGATTTACACTTGAGATTAACGGAAATAATTTTATGGTTAACGGAATAAATTGGGATTTTATTCCGATTGGGAATAATGCTGTTGACGCCAATTTTTGGGGAAAATCAGATCAAGTTATAGAAGCTGGTTTAGAGTCAGAAATGTCACTCCTAAAAGAAATGAATGTAAATGCTATTCGTCATTATTCAGATATCCCACCAAAATGGATTCAGTATATCTATCAAAATTACGGTATTTACACGATGTTAAATCACTCTTTTGGCAGATATGGATTGACTATAAATGGAGTTTGGGAGCCAATAACAGATTACTCAGATATTGACACACAAAAAAAAATATTGTCGGAAATAGATGCCTTGGTAAAAGAATACAGAAATACTCCTGGCTTATTATTGTACTTACTTGGAAATGAAAACAACTATGGTCTTTTTTGGTCAGGTGCCGAAACTGAAGATTTTCCAGAAGAAGAACAAAAAAAACAGGCTATTGGAGAAAAATATGGCAGACCCATGTATAAGCTTATGAATCTGGCTGCTAAAAAAATTAAAGAATTAGACCCCAATCATCCGATTGCTATTTGTAATGGTGATGATTTATTTATTGATCTCGTAGCAGAAGAATGTAAAGACATTGATATCTTCGGTGTTAATTCATACAGAGGCGTATCTTTTACTGATCTATTTAAAACAGTAAAAGAAACATTAGATAAGCCCCTTCTACTTACTGAATTTGGAGCAGATGCTTTTAATACAATTAGCGCTAAAGAAGATCAAAAGTCTCAGGCATATTACCTATTAGAAAATTGGAAAGAAATTTATAAAAATGCCGCTGGTTTGGGTGGGTATGAAAACGCTATTGGAGGTTTTACTTTTCAATTTAGTGATGGTTGGTGGAAATATGATTTTGACAACAGAAAAAATGTAACCCTACATGATACGTCTGCCACGTGGTCTAATGGAGGTTATCCTAATGATTTTTTGTTAGGTGAAAACAACATGAATGAAGAATGGTTTGGAGTTTGTGCAAAAGGACCAATAGATGATAGAGGGTTATATAGTTTATATCCAAGAGCTGCTTTTTATGTACTACAAAAAATTCACCTATTTAAACCCTATAAAACAAATGTTGATACTATATTATTACAAAAATATTTCAATAATATTAATTTAGAAGAAGCACTTATTAAGGGAAAAAAACAAGAAAAGGCTCTTAAAAATATAACTAAAAAAAATACTTCTATAATTATAAAATCATCTATTAAAACAACTTTATCTTCATTCAATATCAATTTTGATAATGACTTAAAAGATATAAATTTTACAACTTTTAACGGTGCTTCTTTCCGAATTGTAGATAATCCTCTACTTTCAAAAAATAATTCTATTGGATCTAAAGTTGGAGCAATAACTAATTCAGGAAATAATTGGGAAGGTGGATATCTAGACCTTCAAACTCCTATTAATTTAGAGACTGGCAAAACTATTACAGTAAAATTATATTCAAAAAAGTTGGTGTCTTTATTACTTAAGCTAGAAGAAACAAGTGGCAAAAACGCTTCAATAGGATTAAGTGTAAATCATTATGGAACTGGTTGGGAAGAGTTGAAATTTATATTTTCATCCTCGAAAAAATACAATAGATTAGCGCTTTTCGTTGATGGTACTGAAACTACTTCTGGGACTTTTTATATTAACGATATCATGCAATCAAACTAAAGAATTAAGTACAATAAAAATGAGTAACAAAACTATCACTTTAACGAAAGAAACCTCTAACAAGAATAAGAAAGTTAATTTGAAGTCTATTATATTAGATGGTGAAATATATTATCAGATATCTAATAACGACAAAATGCGTCCTTTTTTTATGAGTATCGTAAGTGATTCTAATCATTGGATGTTTATCTCAAGTAATGGAGGGCTTACAGCTGGAAGGAAAAATTCTGAATACGCTTTATTTCCATACTATACAGACGATAAAATTACAGAATCTGCAGATATTACAGGAAATAAATCTATTTTTAGAGTACATAAAGACAGCCAAGAGTTCTTGTGGGAGCCTCTCGCAGTAAGATCTTTAGGGAAATATAACACTTCAAATAATCTTTATAAAAACAGGTATGGAAACAAAATTATATTTGAAGAAATTAATCATGACTTAGAGTTAATTTTTAGATACCAGTGGAACTCTAGTAACGACTTTGGTTTTGTAAAGAAATCTAAACTTATAAATATCGGAAGTAACTCTGTGAAAGTAAAATTACTTGATGGTATTCAAAATATCATGCCAGCCAGTATTGGGAGTGATCAACAAAACCAAATAAGCAATTTAGTAGACGCCTACAAACGAAATGAACTAGAAGAAGCTACAGGTCTTGGTATTTTCGCATTAAGTGCAATATTAGCAGATAAAGCTGAAGCCAGTGAAGCTTTGAAGGCAAACGTAGTGTGGTCTCTTGGCTTAAGGAAACCTACACACTTACTTTCTTCTCTTCAACTAAATAATTTTAGATCAGGTAAATCATTAGAACAAGAAGTAGATATCAAAGCAGAAAAAGGAGCCTACTTTTTAACCACAGAAGTTGTCTTAGCTAAAGAATCTTCCAAAGAATGGATGATTATTGCTAATGTGAATCAAAATCACTCTAGTATAGCCAAACTATCAAAACAGATTAAAGAAGATTCTTGTTTGTTAGATAAAGTAAATGACGATATTAACTTGGGCACAAAACGTCTTGTTGAGTTAAACTCAGCTTCAGATGCAATTCAAGTTTCCTCAGATAATTTAAAAGATACTCGTCATTTTGCAAACACACTCTTCAACATCATGCGTGGTGGGATTTTTGATAATAATTATCAAATAGAAAAATGGGATTTTAAGAATTATTTAGAACAGGCAAATAAAAAAGTAGCCTTTACATCAGAAAATATTATAGCAATGCTTCCTGAGGTGTTTTCTCTTTCTGAGCTACAAAAAATAGCCTACGGTAATGAAGATAAAAACTTTAGACGCCTATGTTTAGAGTACATGCCATTAAAATTTAGTCGGCGTCACGGAGACCCAAGCAGACCTTGGAATAAGTTCTCAATCAATACAAGAAATGAAGTTGACGGTTCTAAAATTTTAGATTATGAAGGAAATTGGCGCGATATTTTTCAAAACTGGGAAGCTTTAGCTCATTCTTATCCTGAGTTCATTGAAAGCATGATTCATAAGTTTTTAAATGCGACCACTTTTGATGGTTACAACCCATATAGAGTAACTAAAGGTGGTTTTGACTGGGAAACAATAGAATCAGATGACCCTTGGTCATTTATTGGTTATTGGGGAGATCATCAAATCATCTACTTATTGAAATTTTTAGAGTTTATAAACAATCATAAACCCGGAAGATTAGAGAGCTTCTTTACCAAAGACTTATTTGTATATGCAAATGTTCCTTACAAAATAAAACCATATCAAGAGTTATTAAAAACACCGAAGGATACGATTATTTTTGACCATGAGCTGGATGCTAAAATTCGTAAAGAACGTTCATCATTAGGGGCAGATGGAGCTTTGCTTCGGGATGAGCATCGAATTATTGTAAAAGCTAATTTCATAGAAAAAATACTAGCAACATCCTTAGCAAAACTATCTAATTTTATTCCGGAGGGAGGAATTTGGATGAATACGCAAAGGCCTGAGTGGAATGATGCCAACAACGCGCTTGTAGGTAACGGTGTTTCTATGGTAACTTTATATCACTTACAAAGATTTTTCAATTTCTTTGAAGAACTATTAGCTAGCACTTCAATTGAAAAAGTTGAAATTTCTAATGAAATTTCTGTTTTTTTAAACAACGTTTTAAACACTTTTGAAACAAACAAAAAAATACTATCAGGACCAATTAATAATACTACAAAAAGATTAATTTTAGATGCATTAGGGCAAGCAGGAAGTGACTACAGAGCACAAATTTACGAGCATGCTTTTTCAGGAAAGAAAACAAGTCTCTCTGTAAATCAATTAAAAGCTTTTATTGGTTTAAGTAAATCTTATTTAGAACACTCCATAAAAGCAAATAAACGAGAAGACAATTTGTATCATGCCTATAATTTAATGACGGTAAATACAGACAGCTCTATTTCTATTAGTTATCTAAGTGAAATGCTAGAAGGTCAAGTAGCTGTTTTAAGTGCTGGTTATTTAAACGCAAGTGAAACATTAGCTGTTTTAAATGCGCTAAAGAAAAGTAACCTTTTTAGAAAAGATCAATACAGTTATTTACTATACCCTTTCAAAGAATTAAAAGGGTTTTTAAATAGAAACACCATCCCAAAAGAAGCTGTTTTATCATCAAACCTTTTACAAGAGATGGTGAATGATCAAGCTATTGAAATTATAGAAAAAGATGTAAATGAAGCGTATCACTTTAATGGAAACTTTAAAAATGAAAGTGATGTTACAAAAGCATTAGAGAGACTTTCAGAAACTAAATATAAAAATTTATTAGCCTCCGATACTCAAAAAATTCTTAAAGCCTTTGAAGATGTTTTTAATCACAAAGCCTTTACAGGTAGATCAGGAACATTTTATGGTTATGAGGGCTTAGGTTCTATATACTGGCATATGGTTTCAAAATTATTGTTAGCTGTTCAAGAATCTTGTTTAAAAGCAATAAACGAAGGTGAAAATGAAATAATGATTGGTAGTTTACTAGAACACTTTTATGAAATAAATGAAGGTATTGGAGTGCACAAATCACCAGAGTTATACGGTGCTTTTCCAACAGATCCGTATTCACATACTCCTGGCGGGAAAGGTGCTCAACAACCTGGAATGACAGGGCAAGTTAAAGAAGATGTTATTAGTAGGTTTGGTGAGTTAGGAGTATTTGTTAAGCATGGTGAGTTATATTTTAATCCGTGTTTACTTAGAAGAGAAGAGTTTGTTTCTAAAGAGACCAACTTCGAATATTTAAGTCTTTTTAAAGGGAATAGCATTATTAAAATGCCTGTTAACTCTCTTGGGTTCACCTATTGCCAAGTGCCAATTATCTATCATGTTTCAAATAAAGATAGGTTAGTGGTTTCCTTTAAAGACGGAAGTTCTAAAGTCATTGATTCGTTAGTGATAGATATAGTAACAAGTGAAAAAATATTTAAAAGAACTGGAGAGGTGGTTCAGGTTCAAGCGCACATAAAAAGTACATATTTGAAATAGAAAAAGAAGCACTATGAAGTTGAAATTTTATCTACATATTTTACTCATTTTATGCATCATGTTGTCTTGTAAAAATGACAAAACAAACGAACGTTTGCAAAAAAAAATAATACAAAAAACACAATTGACGGCAAAAGATATATTAGGAAACTCAAACTATTTAGCAATTTCTTATGGAGGTTATCGTAAAACCTCTAGAGATTTTCAGCCGACTATAGCAGAGGTAAAAGAAGATATGAAAATTCTTTATGCTATGAAAATTAGAATTCTAAGAACATATAATTTACAATTAGCACAAGCGGAAACGATTCTTGAAGCGATTAAAGAATTAAAACAAGAGAAGCCAACTTTTGAAATGTATGTAATGTTAGGTGCATGGATAGATTGTAAAAATGCTTGGACAGGTTATGGTGTAGATCACCAAATAGAAAGCAAAGAGAATGAAGGGGAAATAGCTAGAGCAGTAACCTTGGCTAATAAATATCCAAGTATTGTGAAAATTATTGCTGTTGGAAATGAAGCCATGGTAAAATGGGCAGCAAGTTATTACGTTCAACCCTCAGTAATCCTTAAATGGGTTACTCATTTACAAGACTTGAAGAAAACCCAAAAACTTCCAAAAAATCTTTGGATTACAAGTTCAGATAATTTTGCTTCTTGGGGTGGTGGAAGTGATGAATATCATGTAGAAGATTTAAACAAACTTATTAAGGCAGTAGATTATATTTCTATGCATACCTACCCGATGCATGACACACATTATAATCCTGTTTTTTGGGAAACAGAAACAGGACTTTCAGATACGGAAAAGGTAGATAATATCATGTTGAAAGCAAAAAAATATGCCATATCTCAATATGATAGTGTCGCCAACTATATGAAAAGTTTAGGTGTTAATAAACCTATTCATATTGGAGAAAGTGGTTGGGCCTCTTTCTCAAACCAGCTTTATGGGAACAACGGAAGTAAAGCAACAGATGAATATAAAGAAGCTTTGTTTTACAAACACATGAGAGAATGGACAGATCTAGCAGGTATGTCATGTTTCTATTTTGAGGCTTTTGACGAACAATGGAAAGATGCTCAAAACCCAGGGGGTTCCGAAAATCATTTTGGGTTATTCACCATAGATGGTAAAGCTAAATATGCTTTGTGGGATCTTGTAGACAATGGAAGTTTTAAAGGATTAAAAAGAGGTGAACACCTAGTTTCTAAAACTTACAACGGAAAGAAAGATAGCTTGCTTTTAGAAGTACACATCCCTCCTGCTAAACAAAATAAGAACAGCTTGTAAAATTATATAATGAGATGAAATTAACTAGAAAACACCTTTTTTTAATACCAATACTTATTAGTGTCATCTCTTGTACTCCAGAAAAATTGTTGTTTGTGAACGTTGTTGAAACTTCAAAAAACGGTCATAAACTAACACCAATTACTAGCTTTAATAAATTAGAAAACATCTCTTCTATTGTTATTAATACAGAAAAAAAACACCAAACAATTACAGGTTTTGGAGGTTCTTTTACTGAATCTTCTGCTTACTTATTAAATACAATAAGCCAAAAAAATCGCGACACCATTTTAAGAGCCTATTTTTCAAAAGAAGGAGCTAATTATTCTTTGACTAGAACGCACATGAATTCATGTGATTTTTCACTATCAAATTATTCTTATACTCCGGTTAAAGGAGATAAAGAGTTAAAATATTTTTCAGTAGAAGAAGACAAGAATGATCTTATCCCAATGATTAAAGATGCTATGGAAATTTCTGAAGATGGCTTTAATATTATAGCATCTCCCTGGACTGCTGCTCCTTGGATGAAAGACAACAATAGTTGGGTTGGCGGAAAATTACTTCCAAAATATTATGATACTTGGGCATTGTTTTTCTCTAAATACTTAGCTGCTTACAAAGCTGAAGGAATAGATATTTGGGGGTTTACAGTTGAAAATGAGCCGCATGGAAATGGAAATAATTGGGAAAGTATGCATTATTCTCCAAAAGAAATGACAGATTTTGTGCAGTTTCATTTAGGTCCAAAATTAGAAGCAGACGGCTATGGAAACAAAATAATTTTAGGTTATGACCAAAACAGAGCTGGCGTACAAGAGTGGGTAGATCAAATGTACAAAGATGATGCATCTTCAAAATATTTTGACGGCACAGCAATTCACTGGTATGAAAGCACCTATGATTTTTTCCCTGAGGCACTTCAATATGCACACAACAAAGCTCCAAACAAATACTTAATTGAAACGGAGGGTTGTGTAGATTCTGAGATTCCTAAATGGCAAGATGATGCTTGGTACTGGAGCAAAGAAGCAACTGATTGGGGATGGGATTGGGCATCTGAAAAAGACAAACACCTTCATCCTAAATATGCTCCTGTAAACAGATATGCTAGAGATATTATAGGTTGTTTAAATAACTGGGTAGATGGCTGGGTAGATTGGAACATGGTTTTAGATAGACAAGGTGGTCCAAACTGGTTTAAGAATTGGTGTGTAGCTCCAGTGATTGTAGATCCAGAAAAGGATGAAGTATATTTTACCCCTATTTATTATATCATGGCTCATTTCAGTAAATACATACGACCAAAGGCGGAGATAATAGATATTGAAAAATCAGATGAAGACTTAATGGTTACTGCTGCTAAAAATACCGATGGGTCTATTGCTGTGGTGATTTTTAATGAAGGAACAACTCAGAAAAGTTTTAAATTATCATTAGGAGAAAAAGAATCAACTATAACAATAAGCGCGCAAGCGATACAAACAATATTAATTAACACTATCTACTAATTATGTCAATAACAAGTAAAGTTCCTATGGGACAAAAAATAGCCTTTGGTTTTGGGATGTTAGCCAACCAAATGTTTCCTGCTGTAATAAGTATATTTATTGTAGTCCTTGTTCAAAATTTAGGCTTTCCTGGTTGGATGTGGGGAGTTGTTTCTTTAGTTCCAAGACTATTTGATGCTATTACAGACCCAATTATGGGGTTCATTTCAGACAATAC
>CEST01180494.1_pt1 | contig 45955 bp, 30 predicted proteins | sample 326921 | NCBI WGS metagenome assembly CEST01 (sample SAMEA2621509, study PRJEB7988) | marine metagenome | biome: marine biome (ENVO:00000447); feature: surface water layer (ENVO:00002042); material: "saline water (ENVO:00002010), including plankton (ENVO:xxxxxxxx)" | depth 5 m
TTGAAGGAGAATTGGATTTCTTACAAGGCGAGTAGATCGTCAAAAGAAGAAATTGTGTTGCAACTTTGAAGAACAGGGGGAGCAGAATTTTAAAGGGTTATAGACAAATTAAGTCTGAAACCCTTTTTTTATGAACTAAATTGACTGAATTGATTGATCTTTGTCTCTAAAGCTAAGTATATGTAGTTCAGTTTTTAAAAAAAATTTATTCGTAACTTGGCATAATATTTTTTTAGATGGAAACATACGCGAATGTCTTATTGATTGCTCTACCTAGTTTTATGGTGTTAATTTTAATTGAAATACTCTATGGAATATGGAAAAAAAATCTCACCTATAATTTAATGGATACCATTTCAAGTTTAAGTGCTGGTACTTCAAATATGATAAAAGATCTTTTGGGAATTGGGTTTATCATCATTTCTTATCCTTATATATTAAATACCATAGCATTAGTTCAACTTGAAGAAAGTATTGGATTATATTTTATTGCTTTAATATGTATGGACTTCGCTAGTTATTGGAATCATAGATTAAATCATTCCATAAATATATTCTGGAATAGACATGTTGTACACCATAGCAGTGAAGAGTTTAACTTGGCTTGTGCCCTACGTCAAAGTATCTCAAAAAATATTATTGGATTTGGAGCATTATTTTTAATCCCAGCGGCATTACTTGGAGTTCCTCCAAAAATTATTATTGTATTGGCACCTCTTCATCTGTTTGGTCAGTTTTGGTATCACACACGTCATATTGGAAAGTTAGGTTGGATTGAATATATTTTTGTGACACCGTCACAACATAGAGTTCATCATGCGATTAATAAAGAGTATGTAGATAAAAATCTTTCTGCAATTTTTTGTATTTGGGATCGGATTTTCGGAACCTTCCAAGAAGAGTTGGTAGAAGCACCTTGCGTTTACGGGACACTAAAGCCTGTTCAAACTTGGAATCCAATCATTATTAACTTTCAACACAATTGGGGTCTGGCAAAAGATGCTTGGTACGCTAAAAACTGGGGAGATAAATTTAAACTATGGTTTATGCCAACAGGCTGGCGTCCGAAGGATGTGGCTGATCGTTTCCCTATATCAATCATAGAAAACGTTTATGTACTAGAGAAATATGCACCAAAATACTCGACATTACATAAAATTATTGCTGTTTTTCAATTTGTATGTTTGAATCTATTTATTTATATTTTTCTGTCCACTTTTGGTGATCTTAGTGTTGGTTCGCAATTGAGTTTTGGGGCACTAATCTCAACAACTATCTTTGGCTTTACATCTATAATGGACGGACATAAATGGGCTTTTTTCTTTGAAATTTCTCGAGTATTTTTAGGATTAATTTTTTTAATGTACCCGTTTGAGTTGACTTTATGGGAAATTAACTTTCCTTTTGCTCTATTTACAACAACCTACTTCATAGCGACACTTTTAACAACATTTTTAATGTATCAATCGCCTCCTGAACGTTCTTTAAATAGCTAGATTAGATCTAATAGAAAAGTCATTCTAAAAAAACCTATTCAATCTATTTTCAACTTAAATTTATCTGTTAATAAACAAAATTTATTGTAATTTTCAAGTCCACTTAATTCAATGATAATAAATACTTATTATTTTGAAAGCATCACCGCTTTTGTTTATTTTAGATTTTTATTAAGAAAAAACTTCAATTAAATTTTATAAAATCGTGTCTCAATGATGATGAAGAAATTCCTTTTTTTAAAGATTATAGGTGTATTTATATTTTTAACACTCCTCATTGGTGGGAGTTCTTTTTGGTATATTAATAAGACGTTTCTTAGTTTTGAAGACGGATATGATGAACCCAATAATATTGATCAATTAACTATAGAGGGTCAACTATTTTTAGATAGGAATAATAATGGTAAACTAGATCCCTATGAGGATAATCGTCAACCTTTAAGAACACGTGTTAATGATGTTCTTTCTCAAATGACTTTAGAGGAAAAAATTCACTTACTGAAAGGTGCTGGCATGGCTTCATCTGTTGGGATGACAAAACCAGGAGGAATTCCCGGTGCAGTTGGCGCTATTGTACCAACTCCAAGGTTGGGAATTCCTACTATATACCTTTCCGACGGTCCAGCAGGGCTTCGTATTAAGCCCACTCGCAAAGGAGAAGACAAAACCTTTTATTGCACTGCTTTTCCAATAGCAACGCTTCTTGCTTCCTCTTGGAATGAAGTGATGATTTTTGAGGTTGGAAACGCTATGGGCAAAGAAGCAAAAGAATATGGAATAGATGTTATTCTAGGACCTGCAGCAAATATTCATAGACACCCCTTGTGTGGTCGTAATTTTGAGTATTTTTCTGAAGACCCACTACTTTCAGGTTATATGGGAGCTGCAATTGTTAATGGTATACAAAGTAATGGAATAGGTACCTCAGTAAAACATTTTGTAGCTAATAATCAAGAAACTAATCGCTTATTAAATGATGTTATTATTTCAGATAGAGCGATGCATGAAATATATTTAAAAGGATTTGAGCATATCGTAAAACGTTCACAACCATGGACTATTATGTCTTCATATAATAAAGTAAACGGTATTTATACCTCAGAAAGTGAATGGCTTTTAACAGATGTACTAAGAAATGATTGGGGGTTTAAAGGGTTGGTAATGACCGATTGGTTTGGAGGCAAGAACCCTGCTGCTCAAATATCTGCGGGTAATGATTTATTAGAACCCGGAACCAATAGACAGTGGAAAGCCTTAATTAAAGCTGTAGAAAATGGAGAATTATCAGTAGATGAGATAGATAAAGCGACTACGCGTATTTTAACCTTGATTTTTAAGACAAAAAAAATGCAAGATTATAAATATGACAATACTCCAGATTTAATAAAAAACGCTGAAATAACAAGGAATTCAGCTGCCGAAGGAATGGTTTTACTCAAAAATGAAAATGTATTACCACTTACCACAATAGACAATATAGCCTTGTTAGGTGTTACCTCATATGAGTTTATTGCAGGTGGTTCTGGATCTGGAGATGTAAATGAAGCTTACACAGTTTCTTTGCAGGAGGGATTGATAAACGCAGGCTATAAAATTAATAAATTAGGAAAGGAAACTTTCAATCTCCATAAGTTAGAACATATTGAAAGTTTTAAAAAACCAGAAGGATTGGAAGCGATATTCAATCCATTTATACCACCTGAAATAAAGTATACCACAGAACAACTTAATAAAATTGTAGCCACTTCTGATTTGGGTATTCTAACCATAGGTAGAAATTCAGGTGAAGGAGGAGACCGCAAAGAAAAAGATGATTTTCTCCTGACAAAAAACGAGCAAGATATGGTTCGTGAGATTACTGAAGCCTTTCATCGCGAAAATAAAAAAGTGTTAATGGTTCTTAATATTGGGGGGGTTATAGAAACTGCATCATGGAAAAACCAGCCAGATGCAATTCTATTAGCATGGCAAGGAGGACAAGAGGGAGGTAATTCAGTTGCTGATATTCTTATTGGAAAAGTAAATCCTAGTGGTAAACTACCCATGACTTTACCCGTAAATTTATCAGACCATATTTCTAATGATAATTTTCCTAAAAATCCTAAAATGATCACGATAGAAGGTCTGGTTAAAAATTTAATATTCCCACCCAACGAACGCCCTGAAGCTAAAAAAATTCGCGACGAAGACTATACACATTATGATGAAGGGATTTATGTTGGATATCGACATTTCGATAAAAAAAAATTAGAGGTCTCTTATCCTTTTGGGTACGGATTAAGTTATACTAATTTTGAATATGGAGTTATGGAGGTTGAATTGAAAAATGATACCATCAATATCTCATTAGCTATCAAAAATATAGGAGCATTTCCTGGTAAAGAGGTAGTACAAATTTATAGTGAAAAACTAAATTCTAAAATTGATCGACCAAGTCAGGAATTAAAAGGTTTTACTAAAACAAGGCTATTACAATCAGAAGGAAGTGAGGTTGTTTTAATTCAAATACCAATAGAAGAATTGAGTTTCTGGAATAAAAAAACCAGTAGATGGTCTTTAGAAAAAGGAATTTACAACATAAAAGCTGGAGCATCTTCAAGAGATATAAGAGGAATAGCCCAAGTAAAATTATGATATTGTTTGTTCAAACTTTTAAAACAAAATCAATTTCATCAAAATAATATTTTGTGCAAATAAAATATTATTTTTGATGAAATAATTTATACTTCAACTGTTCAATATTTTATGAAGATTTTCACCCTAATTTTATGTTTTTCCCTTGGACATATTCTTTTTGCACAAGAAACTTTCACTCCAAATAAATCAAAAAAAGATCAGATCAATTTAGATGGTTTATTGACTGAAGGAGAATGGTCTAACGCAGTTAAAGTACCTATTGACATTGAGTTCAGTCCAGCTAATAATAAACCTGCACGTAAAGAAACAACAGCCTATATAACTTATTCTGATAAATATTTGTTTATTGGAATTTACGCTAAGGGTGATCCTAAGAATATTCGTGCTTCAATTCGCCCAAGAGATGATTTTAATATTTGGAACGATGATCTTGTTTTGGTGAGACTAGACCCTTTTGCTGATGCAAGAAACAATTTAGGTCTTGCTGTAAATGCATTAGGCAGTCAATTTGATGTTAAACAAGTAAATGCACTTTCTGACAGTGACCGGTACGATAGTACATTCAATATCAATTTTGAATCTAAAGCTGTAATAGTTAAAGATGGTTATACCATAGAGATGAAAATTCCATTTTCAGAAATTCCTTTCCCAAACGGGAAAGATCAGCTTTGGCATATTAATTTTCAAAGACGTTATGTTGAAAACGGAAATGAAATAGAAGTAAATAGTCAAGCTCGTGATAGAAATAACAGTTGTGTAGTATGCCAAACTACCGATAGACTAGTTTTAAAAGATATAGTTATTGATAAACGTCTAGAAATATTACCTTATATATCGAGTAATATTCAAGGGGCAAGAGCCCTCCCTAATGAAAAAATTTCTTACGGTGCTGTAAAAGGTAATGTTGGTTTAGGATTAAATTTAGATCTCAATAAAAATACTAGTTTTGAGCTAACTCTGAACCCAGATTTTTCACAGGTAGAAGCAGATGTGACTCAAATTGATGTCAACTCTTCTTTTTCCTTGCAATACCCTGAAAGACGTCCATTTTTTAATCGAGGAACAGACCTTGTTAATTTTACCGATGGTGCGTTTTACTCCCGTTCAATTGTAAATCCATCTATCGCTACAAAATTATTAAGTCAAGGAAAAAAGTCTCGCCTATTTCTACTAAACGCTTTAGATGAAAATTCGGTTTATCTTGTGGGTGGTGAAGACAGATCTTATTCAGGTCAAGGAGGGAAAAGTTTGGTTAATGTTTTACGCTATCAATACCTTCTGAGTTCTAAATCTCGTTTTGGGGGTGTTATGATGAATCGTTTCTATAAAGGCGGTGGATTCGGACATGTTTTCGGTCTCGACGGGCTTTTTCTATTGAACCAAAACTTACGGCTTAGCTTTGAGGTCTTTAAAAACATCAATGAAGAACCTATAAAAGATTGGATAGAAACCGACGCAACTATCAATGGCAAAACTATTGCTTTAGATGGTGACAAGATTAACGGTGATGCGCTGTATATTCAGCTTTACCGAAAAACAGAGCATTGGAAAAGCTATCTTTTTTATCGAAATATTTCACCTCAATATCGTTCTGATGTTGGTTTTGTTGTTAAAAATAACCGTCGATGGGGTACTTTATTTCATGAATATATTAATATAATTAATAAACCTGCTGTTCAATCTTTTGGATTTGGAACCAAAGTAGATGTCGTTTATACTTTTGAAGACCTATATAAAAATTTGAGTATAGATTTGTTTGCATCTTTAAAAACCTACGGTCAAACAGAAATAAAATATACGCTTGATTATGATGCAGTAAAAACATTTTTAGGAAATCGTTTTAATGATTTACCTACGCATTCATTATCAATAAGTGGTTCCCCTAGTGAATCATTTAATTTTCGCATGAACTTGAGCACAGGAAAAGACCTTTCGGTAAATGAAGATATTCCTGAAGTTGGAAGATTAAAATCTTCTTACCTAACGGTAAATTTTCAAGTGAATGATAATTTGATTATAAATCCTTCTTTAAGGTATTCAAAACTAGAGAGATTAGATAGGAATGCTAATTATTTTGAAGGTAGTATCGCTCGTTTAAATATAAGGTATCAATTTAGTAATGCTTTTAATATTAGACTAGTTTCACAAAAAAACACCTTTACCAATCAGTTTTTTATTCAACCGCTAGTTCAATGGAATCCAAACCCATCAACAATTTTTTATTTTGGTGGAAATCAAAATACGATTGAAGAAATTGAAGGAGCTCACTTTCAATTACTTCAATTTAATCAAACCCAATTCTTTTTTAAATTTCAATACTTAATTGGACTTTAAAAAATACCATTCAAGTAGTATAAATAATTTTTTAGAGAAATACTGGTATTGAATTAGGCTCATAGATATAATATGTTTTTATTTAATATTAAAGATTAGGAGGAAATATGTGCTATAAAAACTATGATATTGGTGTTCTATATTTAATTCCATATTTTTAGAGATAGAGAAATAGATAATTCAACGAAAGCAGAAACACTTTGGAAATAAAACTAGTGATTATTGACTTACTAAGAATCTAGTATATTTGATAAAAATACTAGTATATGTTTAAAATAAATAAAGTGATCTTTAGACTAACCGTATTACTTTTTATTGTTCATTCTATCGCTAACGCTCAGTTTATCAAAGAAAAAATATACTTTGAAAGTGCCAATCCTTTTTCACTGAGTGACATCATTAAAGACCTAGACAAACAAGAAAAACAAAAAGTTTTTGGAAAGCTTACTATTCCTTTAGATAGCTTATATCCTGATAAAAAATATCCTTTAATCATAGGAGTTGCAGGAAGTATGGGCTGGAGAAAGCACCATCTAGACTATATTAAAATGTACCAAGAAGAGGGCTTTGCTACATTTGAGTTGAATAGTTTTAAAAGTAGAGGTATTACCTCTACTGTAGGCTCTCAGGATGAAGTAACGATAGCTGCTGTTATTCTTGATGCTTATAGAGCACTTGAGAAACTCGCCAAGCATCCAAAAATAAATAAAGATAAAGTTGCCCTCACTGGCTGGAGTTTAGGAGGTGGTGTAAGTCTTTTTGCAGGGTGGCTACCCTTAAAAAAAGCAATTACTAGCGAGGTAAGTTTTGCTGCTCATTTGGCTTTCTATCCTCCATGTTTTATCAATCCCGAAGATCTATCATTTACAAAAGCACCAATTCATATTTTAATTGGTGAGTCAGATAATTGGACACCTGCAAAACCTTGCAATGATTTGGTCAATAAATTATCTAAAAACACCAATATAAATATCACTACATATTCCGAGGCTCATCACGGATTTGATAGTGAAGAGCCTGTTGTAAGAAATGAAAATGGGTATAGTTTTAAAGATTGTTTGTTTGACTTAACAGCAGATGGAGATGTTTTGATGAATTATCTTAGAATGCCAATGTCTAGTCCTACCCTTCAAAAAGTTGGCTTTCTGTTTTGCGTAGAAAGAGGGGTCAATATTGGAGGTAACCCAGAGGCACGTAAAAAATCATTTACTTTTGCTAAGGATTTTATGAAACGTGAATTATTGACAAAATAATTAATTACAAATCATATTGATATACTAAAATATAAATAGTATTTAAAAAGACCCACAACTAAGTTGTGGGTCTTTTTAGCTTAATAATTAATCTTTAATATACTTTTGACTGCTTCATTAGATTTCATATTAAAAATATAGGTACCTGTCGCTAACACTAAAGTATCTATTTGGTTTCTTCCTGAGGTTAACTTGTATGAGCTTATTAATTTACCTGTTAAATCATAAATTTTTAAACTCTAAGGATCTAGAGAATCAATCGTGTAGAAATCTCTCATAGGGTTTGGATAAGAGTTCATCATGTACATGATGAACTTTTTGTGAATGGAAAAATTAAAATGATTTACGTTTATGAAAGAGCGAAAGCAAAAGAATAAATTTAGAGTTACTTTTTTTTAGTAAAAAAATAAATTCATCTCTTTTAAATACTATTATTAGAAATTAGTTTAATCTTCGACCAAAAAAAATTATCTTTCAATTCAAAATAATTTATATTAAATAATAAACTATGCTATTCTTATCATTTTTTGGATTTACAGCCTTAGTCGCAATCATCTCCTACTTAAAAACTAGAAATATCAAAGAAACCTCTTCCGATGGATATTTTCTTGGTGGGCGAAGCTTAACCGCAGGAGTAATTGCAGGATCTCTTCTACTTACAAACTTATCTACTGAACAAATTGTAGGGTTAAACGGATCTGCATACCAAAGTGGATTATCTGTAATGGTATGGGAAACACTTGCTGCAATTGCCATGGTAGTAACAGCGATGTTTTTATTGCCTAGATATTTAAAAGGTGGCTTAACAACTGTACCTGGATTTTTAGCTAAACGTTTTGATGTAGCTACAAAAACATTAACCTCCATTTTATTTTTATCTGGCTATGTCGTAGTTCTACTTCCAGTAATTTTATATTCAGGGTCATTGGCCATTAGTGGTATGTTTGATATTCCCTCACTATTAGGAGTGACTCATACTCAATCTATTTGGATTTGCGTTTGGGGAATAGGTGTTATTGGATCTATATATGCTGTATTTGGTGGCTTAAAGGCAGTTGTTGTATCAGATTCTATTAATGCAATAGGATTACTTATTGGTGGACTTTTAATTCCTATTTTTGGTTTACTGATGATTGGTGATGGAAGCCTTTTAGATGGACTTTCTATTTTAACCACTGAAAATCCAGAAAAGTTTAAATCTATGGGAGGAGCAACTGATCCGGTTCCTTTTTATACCATATTTACAGGGATGATGTTAGTGCAATTATTTTATTGGGGAACCAACCAACAAATTATTCAAAGAGCACTAGGTGCTAAAGATTTAAAAGAAGGTCAGAAAGGTCTATTATTAGCCTCATTCATAAAAATACTTGGTCCAATCATTGTTGTTTTACCTGGTATTATTGCCTTTCATCTTTTTCAAGGAAATCTAGAAAGTGCAGATAATGCCTATCCAATGTTGGTAAGAAAAGTACTTCCTACTGCTTGGGTTGGTTTCTTTGCTGCAGTCTTATTTGGAGCTATTTTAAGCTCTTTTAACAGTGTTTTAAATAGTTCTGTAACCTTGTTTGGAATTGATGTTTACAAACAACACATCAACAAAGAGGCAGAAGAAAAAACTATTGTAAAATACGGGAAAATATTTGGAGTTGTTTTAGCCATAGCTTCCATGTTTATTGCACCACTTATTGCAAATGCTGGGAGCTTATTTGATTATTTACAAGAGATTAATGGTATTTATAGTATTCCTATTTTAACCATTATTGTTGTTGGGTATTTAACAAAACGTGTGCCCGCCATTGCTGCTAAAATTGGCTTAGCTTCGGGTTGTTTATTATACATCATTAGTCAGTTTTTTATGCAGCCTTACTTTATAACGAAAGCATCAGAGGCAGCTAAAATGTCTGGCATCACAGATGAAGCTGCTTTAGCTTTAATTGAGGCACAAGCATATCCTCACTTTTTAGATGTGATGGCTATTTTATTCATATTGAACGTAGTAATTATGTTAATTATTGGAAAACTGTACCCAAGAAAAGATGCATTTGTTCAGGAGCACACAGAGCAGGTAGATATTACTCCATGGAAATATACAACACAAGTTGGAATCGCTATCTGTGTGATAGTGATTGGAATCTATATTTATTTCGCATAAATACGAGGTGAAATCATCCTCTGTCAATTATTATTTAGATAATCTTAACCAAACACATAAAACAGGCTAATAACATCATAAAAAAGGAGTTACCTATGATAGGTAACTCCCAAATAATTTTATATTATAAAAAATTAGAAATCTCTAGCATATTGAACCATCGAAGTAATTTTACCATCTAAGTTAAAGTAGAAAATTTCAAATAATTCTTTCTCCCATACTTTACCGTTTTTTAAAACTCTAGTTTCTTTAGACATCACTTGAACACCCGAGGCAGCATCTGTATTGTATATTTTTAAGGGAACAATTGCATAAGGTACCCAACTAACAGATTTATAATCCTTAAACAATCCTCCCATTTCTTCTTTCTTTAGTTTCTGAGCCTCTCCTTTGTAATTATTCAAAACAGCCATATCAGCAAAAGGTTCCGAAAACCCATCTACATTCATATCATTATAATCTTTAATCATTTTTTCTATGATTTCAACTTCATTTCTATCTGAGAAAACCAAAGGTCTCCCTGAATATTCATTAGTGCCTTCACCAATAAATTTCCCACCATAAGATTTTCCAAAATTTGAAGAATCGATAGATTTCCATTGTCTAAAAGCATCTACTTTTCCATCTTTATTAAAATTAAAAAATTCCATAAGATCTAATTTCTCATAAGACCCGTTTTTATAGTGTCGCTCCTCTTTAGACCAGGCCAATACTTTAGTATCTGGATCACCTTGTAATTTTACCGGAATAACTACATATGGCTTCATACTTATTGAATCCATCGATTCTAACCATTTTCTAGTAGTCTCTACTCCATTTTTCCCAAGAAATGTAGAATCGTAATGTTTTACTAATTCTTCTGTATTTTGATTCGAATAGGCTTCGGATAGCAGTAATAGTTTTTTAGTCATAGCATCATCTCCAATACTATAAGTTTTCCCATAGTTGTCTCCATCTACTAAGTTTTTCCCACCATTAGATGTGCAATTAATCAATAAAGCTGATGTCATTAGGAAAAAAATCCCTTTTAAAAATAATTTCATAATAAAATAATTTATAGTTTTATAATAAAAGTAATTTAAGGATTTTAAGTGATATTTCAAAATTTAGTTGTGTTAATGAACAAAATTCTCTTTTAAAATAGATTTAACTATTTTTAGTATCTTTAACATAATTCTTAAAATTTTTAGAAAAATGATTGACTGGCACAAGACTTTAGTAGAAAAAACACGGATTAAATTTAAACTTTCATATTACCAATTGTATTGGGTCAGCTTTATAAAAGGTATTGTAATTTGTTATATAGTGATACTATTATTAAAATAATGTCTACTCTTTTAAATGATTTTTAATTTTCATTTCTAATATATCTAAATCACTTATGAATTTTATTTTAGCTGCTTCCCTCATACTATTTTTAATGATCATCTTATGGCTTATTAGTATCCCGTTGAAGAACGTCAGTATTGTTGATGCTTTTTGGGGAACAGGTTTTGTAGTTGTAAATGTGATATATTTTGTCTTAGAGACTCCCATATATACTCGTAATTTATTAGTGTTATGCTTGGTTAGTGTCTGGGGAATTCGTTTATCTGCTTACTTATTCAAGAGGAATTATGGAAAACCAGAAGATTTCAGATATCAAGAATTTAGAAGACATTATGGTATAAATAAGTATTGGTGGATTAGCTTATTTCAAGTTTTTATTTTACAAGGAAGTTTAATAATGTTAGTGTCGTTACCATTATTTGGGATCCATCATGAAACAGCTAGCAATGAACTTAACATCATTGATTATATCGCTTTAATTTGTTGGATTATTGGATTTTTATTTGAGTCAGTTGGAGATTATCAGCTCACAAAATTTAAAAAGAACCCTGCTAATCATGGTACAATTCTTAAAACTGGTTTATGGCGCTACACAAGACATCCAAATTATTTTGGTGACGCAGCGGTCTGGTTATCATTTGGGCTATTTTCAATAGCCTCTGGAGGCTATTGGCATATTGTTGGCGCAATAGCTATGATCTATTTAATTATTAATATTTCAGGGGTTGCAATGTTAGAAAAATCTCTACAAAAAACAAAACCAGCATATAAAGAATATATAAATTCAACAAATTCGTTTGTCCCATGGTTTCCAAAAAAGACAAAGAATGATTGAAGGATTTAAGCAAAATATATGGCTGATAGTATTCTTAATATGGGGCTTACCGTTATCTTATTATAGAAGTAATTTTAGAAAAATAGTTTATCGAACTGATGATTGGATCATAAATATAAAACCAGTATTTATTACTGAGATTAAAGGTCTTTTGGGAAATATATATCCAGAAAACAAACGATATAAGAAGGCAAGGAATTTTTATCGTTTTTATTTATTTATATATCTAATCTTGTTTCTTATATATTTTTTATATCAGAAGCCTTAATTAATTTAAAATTACCATAATATCTTCTTCTGATATTGTTCGATTTACCACTCTATTTTTAAACGAATGCAATCGTAATGGAGCATTTAAAGGGGCTCATCCTATTTTTTTATGCGTTGGAAAAAAAACCAAAGAACTTCGCCGAAACACAATATTTTACTCATTATTGATTTTTTGATACTAAATAATAGTTCCATGGTGCTAGCTTTATATTATCTTGATTAAAAATAATATTTTTATTTTGTAGTAAGTCATCATAAGTGCCTTCTAAATTGATAGAAAACGTTTGATCTTGATTAGATAAATTTCCAATAAAGTAGACCTCCGCACCCTCTTTATTTCTTTTAAAAGCTACTATATTTTCATTTTCAGTAGACAATCGTTCATAAGATGCTGCTGCTTTAGCACCATTAAAAGCATTATGATTGTTTTTTAAATCTCCTAATTTTTTGAGCAAATCCCATGTATTCCCTTTTATTTTTGGAATGCTGTCTTTTTCGAAAAACTTTAGACGGTGATTTAAATCATACTCTTGCCCACTATAAATCAAAGGCATACCAGGCATTGCATATACTAGTACTGTGAAAATTTCACTAGCATCTCCCATACGTTCTTTAATAGTCCCACTCCATGAATTTTCATCATGGTTTGTTATAAAATTCATATTAAAATCTATAGGTTCTAGAAGTTTCTTTTGCTTATCCATATAGACATCAAAATCATTTACAGCAGCGTCTCCTTTAGCTATATTATTAAGTACATGGTGCCCCTCCCATGCATATTGCATGTCAAATCCGTTTCTGAAAAGTTCATGCTGTTCTGCTTCTGCTAACATAAATAGAGGTTTTATTTTTTTTAATTCAGCAATCGCTTCATTAAAAAATAGTGGAGGTACCTTATGAGCTACATCCATCCTATACCCATCAATATTAAAGTTTGTAACCCAATATTTTAGATCACTAATCATTTCTTGCTGCATGTCTAGATTGTCATAATTTAAATCTGCAGTATCCGTCCAGCCCCAAGATTTTCCTGTATCTGGATTTATGGGATCTATAATTTCTCCTTGATCGTTTTGAGTATACCACTCTGGATGTGAGGTAATCCATGGATGATCCCAACCTGTGTGGTTTGGAACCCAATCTACAATCACATACATGCCATTATTATGTGCGGTATCTATCAACTCTTTAAAATCATCCTTATTTCCAAATTCAGGATTGATAGCTTTATAATCAGACACCGAATAGTAACTTCCTAAATATTTTTTACGTGTAGCCTCATCTTCAATTTCACTAGTAAAAGAGCCACCGGTTGCCTTTCTTTTAATTTCTGAAATAGGATTAATAGGCATCATCCAAATTATTTTAACACCTAGTTCTTTCAGTACTGGAATGTCTTTTGTAAATGCCTTAAAGGTTCCTTCTGGTGAATATTGTCTAATATTAGCCTCGTAAATAACTGCCGTTTCTAATACCTTGTCAGAAATTGGAGCAAAAGTTGTAGTGGTTTCTTCTTGACAAGAAAACAATAGAATTGATACTATAGCTATTAAATTTTTAGTTTTCATCATAACGCTTTTATTCAATTTTATTTTCACTGTTTAAAGTTTCGTTTAATCTCATAGCTAAAAAAGCTGCAATTGCAAAAAATACTCCTGCAAATAAGATGGCATAGATAGCGTTTCCATCTAATAAATATTTATAAATAGGACCAAAAGTTAGTGTTTCTATTCCCATTGGTATAACAATCATCATGTTTAAGATCCCCATATACACGCCTCTTCTCTCTTGAGGAACAATTTTAGAAACCATGGTATAGGGTATTCCCATCATCGCTGCCCAACCAATTCCAAATAAGATCATCGGAATTAATACTAGTAAAGGGTCAGATATAAATGGAATCCAAAATAATGCTATTGCTGTTCCAAATAAACTTAATGCATACATTTTCTTATTCCCAAACTTTAGAGTTAAGGGAACTAAAATTAAAGCTATTAGCATTGTAGTTGTGTTGTATGTAAGGCTCATTGCAGCAGATTGAGACCCTGCCTCAGAGATAGAATATCCCATTGTCTTCATAAAAAGTGGTGTTGAAAATTGCCAATACACAAACAATGCATACCATTGAAAAAGATAAACAGCACCAATTTTCCACATGAATTTTGGCATTTCCTTCACTGCTTCTCTAATTTCTATAAAGGGCTTGGCTATTTTATTTAGTAATGATAATTGTTTAATCTTGTTAATTTCGTTCAATTCCTCTTCTGAAGGAGGAATCTCAGCTGTTTTAAAAACCGACCACAAGATGGTTGTTAAAGAAAGTAAAGCACCTATATAAAAAGAATAATAAATCCACTGCGGAATTGTCCCTGCAACATCTGATTCCTCACCAAATAAATATTGAAATAAAAGAATAGATCCTGTAGCTAGTAATGTACCCAACCCACAAAATAAACTCTGCATTTGGTACCCTAAACTCAATTGTTTTTCAGGTAGTTTATCACCTACAAAAGCTCTGTAAGGTTCCATAGCTACATTATTACCAACGTCTAAAATCCAAAGTAAACCAACAGCAAACCATAATACTGGACTGTGTGGAAAAGCAAATAGACAGATACTACCTAGTAAGGCTCCTATCAAGAAATAAGGCTTACGTCTACCCCATTTTAAAGACCATGTTTTATCTGACATTGCACCAATAATTGGCTGTACAATTAAACCTGTAACTGGCCCTGCAATATTTAATATTGGCAACATGTCTTCTGAAGCTCCTAGGTATAAAAAAATGGGATTGATAGCTGTTTGCTGCAATCCAAAACTATATTGAATCCCTAAAAACCCTACATTCATATTAAATATTTGCCAAAAAGATAAACGAGATTTTGTTGGTGTCATGGTTGTTGATTTAAAATTGATTTTTTTTAATATTTTAATATTACAGCTTGATAGGGTTCTAGTGTGATGGAGTCTTTTTTAATTTGTAATTGACCACTGTTATTAATAAGGACTTTTTTATATTGATGTAAGTTCGTCAAATAAAGACTAGATGCTTCTTCAGAAAAGTTTAGAAATATTTTTAATACTTCCCCATTTAGAGTTCTTGAGTATGCATAAATAGTCTGATGTTCTTCTTGAATGATTTCATACGTCCCGTATACAAGTACTTTGTACTCTTTTCTTAATGCTACCATCTTTTTAAAATGATGTAAGACAGAGTTTGAGTCTAATTCCTGACTGGCAACATTTACCGTTACATGATTAACATGAACTGGTAACCATGACTTTTTATCAGAAAATCCAGCATTTTCGGTATCATCCCATTGCATAGGTGTACGTCCATTATCTCTTGAAAGTAAATTTAATTTTTTTAGATACAGGTCTAAATCTTCTCCATCTGTCACTGCTTTTTTATACCCATTAATGGCTGCAATATCTTTGTATTGTTCAATTTTTGTAAATCCAACATTAGTCATTCCTAATTCATCTCCATAATAGGTATAGGGTGTTCCCCTCATACTAAGAATAAAGGTATTGAGCATTTTTGCAGAATCATCTTTAAACTTAGGATGTTCACTTCCAAATCGATTGACAAACCTAGATTGATCATGATTTGATAAATAGATTGAAATCCATCCTTTTTCAGCAAATGATGTATCCCATTTTGTAAACGATTCTTTAAATTGCGCTAGAGAGTATTTCTCTAAAGAACTTACCAAATCGGTTGCTTCAAAATGATATGCCATTTGTAATTCATTGCGATCTTCATCTACAATATTATGAGCGTCTTCCATTGTACTTCCTACTCCTTCAGAAACTGCAAAAACATCATATTTTTTTAAAACTTCCTCGTACATTTCTTTAAGGTAAGTATGCAGGTGCGGCCCCATCCCATGATATTTAATAACACTGGGGATATTATCATCATATCCTTCAGGCAACGGAGGAAAAGTAATGTCTTTACTTACAAACTGAAAGGCATCTAAACGAAAGCCATCAACTCCTTTTTCTGCCCAAAATTTCATGATATCATATACTTCTTGGCGTACTTTTGGGTTCTCCCAATTTAGATCGGGCTGTTTCTGAGAAAAATAATGAAGATAGTAAGCATCTGTTTGTTTATCATATTTCCAAGCATCACTCTTTTCATCAAAAAAACTCCAGCGATGATTTGGCTTTCCTTTTTCAGCAGGCCACCAATGATAATAATCTCGGTATGGATTGCTGCGAGAACTTCGAGATTGTTGAAACCATTCATGCTCATCACTACTATGATTGACAACTACATCCATCACAAGTTTTATATTACGCTTATGCAAACCTTGAAGCATTTCATCAAAATCTGCCATGGTCCCAAATTCTTTCATAATAGCGCGATAATCACTTATATCGTATCCATTATCATCATTTGGTGATTCATATATTGGATTTAACCAAACCATAGTAACACCCAGACTTTCTATATAATCTAATTTTTGAATGATCCCTTGTAAATCTCCAATACCGTTTCCAGTGGTGTCTTTAAAACTTCTGGGATAAATTTGATAAATAACACCTTCTTTCCACCAATTTCTTTTTTGTAATGATTTTTCTACCATTAAGATATTCTTTATTTTTTTGAACTTATAGTCTTGAATATTAGATTCCTTTAGAGATAATCGTACCCCTGTTTTTTAATCTTAATAATAATATTTTAACTGAAATAGGTAAAAGCAAACCCTATCCAAATAATCTTAGGATTATAAAAAAATCACTCCTTTTACATGTTTTCTTTTGAATGACTGTTTGTTATTTAAAAAACTATTCTTTTATTGGCATATAAATTTCTGCTTTCCATTTTAATACATCACCTCCAAAATTAGGATTGCTATAAAAGACCTCTACTGGCTTTTTTTCTATGGATATATTGTTATTCTCTGCATAGTCTAATAATCTATACCAAGCTCTGTCTGATGTAATATAATTCCCATTATAAGTAGCTTTTAAGGCTTTTACACCCTGGTATTGCTTGTATTGTATACGTGTATCTTTAGGTAAGGAATCGCTTTTTATAACTGGAAAACAAAAATTATAGTAAATACTATCATTTTGAGTATTCCAATTAGTTATCTCGATAAAAGGTGTACCATCCATTTTAATGTTTTCAGCAGAAAGAAGACCCGTTAATAATGAGTAATTTTGCATCATTCCTCTTGCTTTTTCAATTTGCAATCCTTTCATTGAAATGTATGCACAGTAGGCAGATCTTGTTGTATCTTTTCCTACCACAGTTACTTTAATTTTTTTTAAATGCTCTTTCAGCTTGTCTATAAAATCTGTTACTGTATTTTGTGTTCGTTTTTCAAAATCTGTAGTGCCAAACGGAATAGAAATTTTGTTAGCGAAACTATGATCTAGATCTGTAACATATACTTTTACTTTAGACATAGAATCATTTTCAGATCGTATAGACCATTGATAAATAAAAGTAGAATCTGCTGTGTTAATCTGCTGTGTTAAGTTCGAAAGACTCTCTTGTTGTATGGGTGCTGAATTCTCTAAGCTAGTATTCCATATTTTTATGGATTGATTGATCGTTCCTGCACTTGTTTTCACCTTAAAAGTAACTAAGTAATCATAGGGTTTTATGATGAGATACCAGAGTAAAAAACCTACTAAAATAAATCCAATAATGGAACTAATTTTTTTCATTCGTTTTAAATGTTATAATATGCCAAAAGATAAGTTAGAATTGTAGTTTACTTTTTTAACATTATTAATCTTTCAGTAACTAATTCTCCTACTTTTCTTCCTTGTCCAACACCAACTTCAACCGCTGCTCTGTAGTGAATTCCTCCATACATTCTACTAATAGTGGCTTCTTCTGCGGCCGCTTTGAAGGAAACAAAAGATCGTATAGGCAAACCGAACGGAACTTCTGTATTATCTGAGAAGCTGAAATTATCTCCAAAAATAGAGGTCAATACTATAGAAGCAGCTCCAGAAACCACAGAATGTCCGCTTGTATATTCTGGAAAAGGGGGTGTTTGTAAAATAGGCTTCCATTCATCATCAAAATAGGTGTTAATTAATGTTTCTGGTCTTACCAGATTACTCCTGTATTTTTCATCCCAACAACTAATAAAAGCATCTGCAATGGCAATAGATGTTTTTGTATAAGCAAAAACCGTTCTGCTGAAATCTGCCTTATCTTTTTTAGCGGCAATCTTCGTAATTCCAATCCAATGAGCTCCTGGAGTTATTTTTTTTACTGCAAACATTAAATGTCCTCGAGTTACAGACACATACGGATTGCAGTCCCAAAATTGTGCAATAGCAATCTCTTCTGATGTATCACCCTTTTTGGTAATCTCCAAACTAACATCATAAACTTCTTTTAATTCTTTATAAAAATCAGAATTTTTTTTCATCGAAAATTTTGGTGGAGATACTGGTTTAAATTGTGCTGCTGAATCGATAACAAAAGAACGTATTTTATCCCAATGTGGCTCTAAACCATCCATATATGATGGCGGTGTAGGCTGCCATCTGCTTTCATCTTCAGGATCTACACTAAACTTGGGCATGGTGCGAGTTTGTGCATAGTTGTCTTTATTCATCCAGTTTGTAATATGTGCTACAACTTCTAAACCATAAGCTTTTGAATCTTTAAATTCTCTTGGGTTTTTCACTTCCCAAACATTATATAAACTATCTCTATAGGTTTCTATTTTAGTTTCAGAAAAAATCAATTGCTTGCTTAAATTTAGGTGAGCAATTATTGCAGCTAGTGGATAATTTATTTTCTTTGTTGGGTTAGGAGCTGGTATGGCCTCTAAGTGTTTTATTTGATTTTTTAAAGAGTGATAACTGGTATCATTTTGTGCTAATATTTCATAGGCTGCAATATTTGGATACACAAAGACCCTACTCGCTACAGGGGGAGAAAATATATCATGAACCATGACATTTACAACTTTATCGATAGCAGTATGAAAATTTTCTGTAGTAACATTTATGGGTTCTGAGTTCTCTTTACAAGAAAATATTAATAGAAATATCATTCCTATCAATAAAGAGGTTTTATATTGTTTTATAATCATCTCTTAATGTATTATTTGATATACTTGCGCACGATCATTATTAATAGTTACCAGTAAATATGGTTTGCCTTGCACTGTAATTCTATTTAGTTTTTTAATTGCTTTTTGGCTAAAATCTAATCCTATTTTATTTCCTAAAACAATATGATCTTTGTCAAAAATCAATGCACCTGGGAAAGAATCAAATCTTCCATGATAGGGACTTACACCAAAATAGTTTCCTGCTGCTAAAACTTCATTTTCTCCATCATTATTAAAATCATACTTTAAAAAAGATGAAATCGGTGAAACTTGCAACTCATTTTTAAAAGGGATAAATGTAAATGTATTGTTTTCATTTTTTAAATACCCTGATGCCAATGTGTGAACTTCAAATATAGTTGCTTTATTTAGTACAGATTTTACGAAAATATCTTCAATTGATTTTCCTGCAAAACTTTTATAGGTCGTAAACTTCTTTCGTAAACTTACCATTTGACTAGCCATTTCATCCAATCCTAATAACGGATAATACGCTCCATTTTTATAGTTACATACTATGGTTTCAGTACTTCCATTGCCATCAAAATCTGCATAATACATTCGTAATGGATGTTCATTCGAGGTGCTAAATTTTGAGTTTTTACCCCAGTTTCCTAGGAGATAATCCATATCTCCATCTTTATCAATATCAAAAGGAGTTATCTGTTGCCACAATCCTTTTAATTTTTGATCTATGATGTTTTCTTCTGTGAAATTACCATTATTATTTTTAAAAAACTTGGGTGTCATCCATTCTCCAACCAAAATAAGGTCTATAAAACCATCGGCATTATAATCTTCCCAGATAGCATCTGTTATCATTCCTGTATTTTGAAAAGGTTGATTTTCTAGAAGTGAAAAAGACCCTTTATTATTTTTCAAAATATAAGAATTAGGCATCGCACCAAAATTATTAGAAACAGTATTATTTCCAACAAAAACATCTAGATATCCATCTTTATCATAATCAGCAGCTTTAATAACTGCTGCATTTTCAAAATATGCTGGAAGCTCTTCTTTTTTAAAACCTGTATTGTTTTGAGTAAAATAACTATCTAATAAAGGTTTCATTTGATTATAAAAATCTGCTCCACCAGTTCCAATAATAAGGTCATTTTTAGCATCATTATTTAAATCGGCAATCAAAGCTACGACATCTTCATTAATAGAGTCGTTAGCAATAATTTGTATTTTTTTTTCTACATAAAGACTGTCTTTTTGTAAAAAAAATTTCGCTGGAGTAAACTTAGAACCCCCAAAATAAATATCTTCTTTACCATCGTTATTTAAATCTCCTACTGCTATGGCAGGTCCTCTATCTGAGGTTTGATAAGGAATTAATTTTTGGCGATTAAAATCTGTATAATTATCTTCTACATGAGTAAAATGAATACCTAAATTATTAGCTATCTTTTTAAAGGTAGGAGTTGCTTGCTTTAACAAAGATTTATAATCGAATGGTTTTGTATCTTCTGGACTAATGATTAATCGCTGATTTACAGCAATATTTTTCATTGTTTGATAGGTTTTATTGGGCCAAATAATAGTAATTGAATCTACTAGTTGTATATCTCCATACCCAAAATGTACGATGGGTTCTGAGGAAGATTGAAAACCTCTAACTGTATACAATTCTTTGAATTGTAGTTTCCCCTGATGATAGGCATAAACTTTAGCACCAATTCCAAAAGTATTGGGTGCTGTATACTCAAATTTTAATTGTAGGTAATTTTCTTTCTCATTGGTTTGATTGATATACAATGATACATCTTCATTGATATTACTCACTACCAAATCAATATCTCCATCATTATCTAAATCACCCAGTGCTGTAGCACCTGAAACTCCCTTTTTATTTGAAATCCAATGACCAGACTTATCTTCAAACTCCAAGTTTTTGGTTCCTTTAAAAATATAATTATGAGCTTCACCAGAAGGCATCATTTGCAATGCTTTTTGATCTACTAGTTTTGTGTTATCTATTTTTTTTTGAATTTGCTCGTTGGAGACAAATTTGATAAAGTCTAGATCATTCGGTCTCTTAGAGATTCCGTTAGAAATAAATAAATCTTGTTCACCGTCTTGATTGAAATCTGCGAATAGGCTACTCCAACTCCAATCTGTAGCTGCAATTCCACTTAATAAAGCGGTTTCTAAATAACTAGAGTTTTCTTGATTTACATATAGCATATTTCTAGTAAACTGATAATGATAGCCAAATTTTTGAGTTCTCAATTTCTGAATTTGAATATTATCATCTCCTTCAGAAGTTTTTAAGACTACTTCGTCTTCTGGAAGCATATCTAAAGAAATGATATCCGGTAAACCATCATGATTGATATCTGCAACATCATTTCCCATTGAAAACCTGGTAGTATGTCCAAAATAATCTTTTAATTTATTAGAAAAAGTACCGTTACCATTATTAATATAATAGTAATCATCTTCGTGAAAATCATTCCCAACATAAATATCTGGAAATCCGTCTTGATTAAAATCTGCAACAGAAATTCCCAATCCATACCCATTGATTCCACCAAAAATTCCTGCGGATTCACTCACATCTGTAAATGTTCCTCCATCATTCCTTAGTAATTTATCTCCAGTTTGATCATTTCGTTTGTATCGCAATGCTGCTTTACCAAAAGATTCTTGGGTATGAATTGCATGATTTAACAAATAGATATCTAGATCTCCATCTAAGTCAAAATCTAAAAATGCTGCAGAGGAGCTGTAAGAATCAAAATCTAATTTGTATTTTTCTGCACTTTCTGTAAAGGTTTCGTCTCCATTATTAATGTATAGTTCATTGTATCCATAAAACCCATTAACACCAACAACTGCACATACATAAATATCCATCAAGCCATCTCCATTTAAATCTCCCATAACAGATCCAGTATTCCAAGAGCTATTTCCAGCAACACCTGCCTTTGAAGTAATGTCTTCAAATTGTAAATCTCCTTTGTTTATAAATAGCTTATTTTTTTCTTGATTTGCAGAAAGAAAGACGTCTAAAAGTCCGTCGTTATTTATATCACCTAAAGCTACACCACCTCCGTTATAATAATATAAATAGTCAAGAATATTTAACTCATCAGTAGGTGTAATTGTATTCTTAAATGATAGTCCTGTTTCTTGGGAGCTTGGATTTTTAAACAGTAATTCATTTTGGTTACATGCTAATAAGAGCATTGCTAAACACAGTATAATTCCCTTTTTACTCATTGATTAAAAATAGTTTTGGACTTTCATTATTGATGGCAGCTATGAGGTAGATTTTCCCTTTTTTATCCTTGATGATATTTAAATGTTTTACTTCATTCTTTATTACAAAACCTGATGTATTATAATCTTGCCATGTAAAGCCTAACTTTCCATCACCTAATAAAATCGACCCATAATTTGCATCTAATCTAGAATATTGGGGTTTAAATTCAAAGTTATTTCCTGCCATAATAATATCTAAATGTCCATCGTTATTGATATCAGAACAAACAATTCCACAGACACAAGAGAGCTGAACTCTACTAGGGAGTTTTCTTATACTAAATTTCCAGTCACCATCATTTACCGCAATAATTGTTTCTGAGATAGTGCTTTTTTTCATGATTGAATTTTCGAAGATAGATGGAGAAAATAATTCGTCAATAGATTTTTTTGCATATTCGGATGCCTTTAGATTTTGTTTTTTCAAAGAAACCAATTGACTTGTTAATTCTTTTTTCATATGAATTGGATAGTCTTTCCCTTGGTTATGATTGGTCATGATTTGCTCTATCGTTCCATTATTATCAAAATCATTCACCCACATTTTTACAGGGTTTTCGAAGGAAGTTTTATGCATGGTATTGCTTCCTTGATTACCAAGGATAAAATCTACATCACCATCATTATCTAAATCTGCGGCTTCAACAACATTCCACATACCAAATAAATCGTCTAGAGTTGAAGTTTGTTTGATGAGTCTTCTTCCGTTATTTCTATAGATTTTTGGGGTGTCCCACTCAGCTACAGTTATCAAATCTTTTTTACCGTCGTTATCAATGTCTTTCCATATTGCATGAGTAATCATACCCGCATCTTTTACTTCATAAGCTACTTTCTCTGTAGTATCTTGAAAAGTTCCATCTCCATTATTTTCTAAAAATTGGTGGGTAGGGTTTACTCCGTAAGTTGCTACCAAGCTTCTAGCACCAACAAATACATCTATATCTCCATCACTATCAAAATCATAAGGGGCCAAAACAGAAATATTTTTTCTCAAGGGTGGTAGTTTATTTTCTGATGGCTCAAAAATTCCTTCCCCGTTATTAATATATAATCTTACTTTATAATTATTTTCTTCCCCTAGTTCGTTCCCTCCTGATCCAATCATCAAATCTAGATTTCCATCGCCATTGGCATCAAAAAAAGCAGCAGTTGTATCTTCAAAAAAAGCATCTTTTAAAAAAGTTTTTTGAGTTGATTTTTTAATATTTCCACCACCAAGATTAAGGTATAAAACACCTGATTGGTTTTTTGCTCCACCAATATAAAAATCTTCATTCCCATCATTATTTATATCTCCAACAGCCAAAGCAGGTCCTTCTTGAGATAGCATTTTATTAATCAAACCCTCATAATCAAAGTCTGAGTAACTATTTTCTTTATGCTTTACAAAATTGGTTTTTAGAACCTCAGTTATCAGTGTTTTTTGTTTCCTAGACCGAGAAGGGTTTTTAATTTCAGTGGCTTCTAATTGCTTTAAAGTTAAGGTTGTGTTTGTACTCACATTTTCCCACTTCTGAGTTGTATTATCTGGCCAAATTACACGCAATGAATCTATTACTTTTGCCTCACCCAAACCAATTGTCATCAAATAATCCATTGAAGATTGAAATCCTCTTGATGGCATTTGTTCTTGAACATATATTTTATCCTTATGGAAGATTTTTACCTTGCTCCCGATAGCAAATTTGTTTACTTTTTTACCTTCTAATTTAATTTTTAGGTAATTATTGTTGGTTAAAGAGTCTGTATTATTTTTGTAAACAAAAGGCAGCATATTAACATTATTAATTACCAAGTCTAAATCACCATCGTTGTCTAAATCGCCGTAAGCAACTCCATTTGATAAGCTTGGAGTCTCAAAACCCCACTCCTTATTTGCATTTTCAAAAGTAACATCACCATTATTTTTGTAGGCATAGTTCGGTTGTGGTTTTACTGGCATTTTATTTATAATAGAATCAATTGCTTGTTTTCTTCCCGTTAAAGCCATTTTTTGAATGATTTCGTTTGCAAAAAAATCAACAAAGTCTAAATCTGTTAAATCATGGTTGATACCGTTGGTAATAAAAATATCTCTGTTACCATCGTTATCCATATCTAGCAGAAGACCTGCCCAGCTCCAGTCTGTTTTTGCTACACCTCCGTAGTAAGCAACTTCAGAAAAAGTATTATTTCCGTTATTTAATTGTAATGTGTTTTGAATGTATTGCTGAGAAAAATCTTTACTTTGTTTTAATTTAAAAACATTGTATCCCTCAAATTCCATCACAGACTTTACTCGCTGATCTGCTTCCGGTAACATATCTGTAATAAAAATATCTGCATTCCCATCGTTATTTATATCTGCTATATCTACCCCCATCGCAGATAAACTTAAATGCGATATCCAATTTGTAATATCTTCTTTAAATGTTCCATCTTGATTGTTGATGTATAGGTAATCTCGTTCATAAAAATCATTAGAGACATAGATATCTGGATACAAATCTCCATTAATATCTGTTACCATTACCCCCAAACCAAAGCCAATTAGACTTCCATAAATTCCTGCTTGCTCGCTTACATCTACAAATTTACCATTGTCGTTTCTTAGCAACATATCTCCAACGCCTCTAAATATCTCTGGAACATTTGCCCAATCTTGAGCTCTTTTGTCACGTTGTTCTGCGTATCCTAAGCTGCTAACAGGAATATTGCTGTTATTTAAAATATAGGCATCTAAATCTCCATCTTTATCATAATCAAAAAAGGATGCATGAGTGGAAAACCCTGTTTTAGCAAGGTTAAATTCAGCAGCTTTCTCTGTAAAAGTTAGATCTCCATTATTAATGTACAGATCATTATCGTGGTTATTTCCTTTTAAATTTCCGGCATTGCTTACATAAATATCTAACAACCCATCTTGATTGATATCGACCATTACTACACCAGTAGACCAAGGTTTGTTCCCTTCAATTCCAGCAGTTATAGAAATATCTTCAAATGTTAAATTACCTTTGTTAAGATATAATTTGTTTGCCACCATATTACCTGTGAGGTAAATATCTGCCAAGCCATCATTATTAATATCACCAATAGCTACTCCTCCGCCGTTGTAAAAATTTCTATATTTAAAAATATTAAAATTCTTTTGGTTTTTAACTTTATTTATAAAGTCGATACCAGTTTCTTTGGAATCTAGTAATGTAAACAGTGTCTCTTTATCATTAGAGGTTAATTTATTTTCCTTCTTTAAATTACAAGAATAAATGACCATGAATAATAGCACTAAAATAATTCTTCTTAATATAAATTTTATTCTCATTTATTTACCTTTATAAAAATAGGGACATCATTATTTACAGAAATAACATAAAATAGGTCCTCTTTTATTTTTAATTTTTCTATGTTTCTAGCTTCTCCAAAAATATTAAAATCTTGGTTTAAACTTTCATTAAAAAAACCATTTTTATCATTTAATAAAATTAGACCGTGAGAGGCATCTAATTTACCTAATTGTGTGTTAATATTATAATTATTTCCGACTAAAAGAGCATCCATAAAACCGTCGTTGTTAAAATCCTCAAGAGCTATATCGTTCACAGAAGATACTTGGGTCTTAAATGGTAATAAATGTTTTTTAAACGTATTATTTCCCAAATTTTCAAAGTAACAACTCCCCAGTTCAAAAACATATTTTTTATAGGCTTCGTTAATCTTATCCTTTGGTAAAAGCTCCGTAAATAATGCATTTGAAAAATCTACATAGGATAAGTATTTTTTATTTAAAAACGGTAACTGTTTGACCAACTCATCTTTAGAAGCAAATGGGGTTTCTTGTTTTTGATAAAAATATGTTATGACTGGGTCTATAGTGCCATTATCATCAAAATCGTTGCTATACAAAGTTATGGGTTCTTTTATGGTTGCTTTTAATCGTGTGTTTAGACCCCAATTTCCAGCAATAAAATCTATATCACCATCCTTATCAAAATCGGCTGCATTGATTGTGTTCCACCATCCATGTGTTTTTTCTAGTGTAGCTATTTTTTGAAGCGATAATTTTTTACCATTATTAATAAATACTTTTATAGGCATCCAATAACCAACTAAAATAGCATCTAAAAAATTGTCATTGTTAAGATCTGTCCAAACTATATCTTGAACATTTCCGCTTTGCTGAAATTCAACACTAAATGTTACAGTAGCGTCGGTAAAGTTCCCCAGTCCATCATTTATAAAAATATATTGTTTTGGTATGTTACCAAACTGCCAAGGAACGATGTTTGAAACAATTGAGATATCCTTATCACCATCATTATCTATGTCTATTGCATTCACTCGAGAAGCATTGGTTTCAATGTTTTTAAATTGAATAGTATCTCGTTTAAATTTTCCGTTGTGATTGATATATAATTTTGGTTGTAGAGGGGCTCCCTTTTTAAATTCATTACCTCCACTAACTACTAGTAAGTCTGTAAAATCATCTCCATTGGCATCAAATAAAACAGCATGTACATCTTCATGAATTGCGCTATTTTTAAAAATAGAATCTTGTACAGGAGTGAAGTAACCTTTTTTATTTTGTATAAAAATCTGACTAGCTTGGGATTTTCCTCCAGTAATAAATAGATCTTCTAAACCGTCATTATTAATATCTGAAACTGCAATATGTGGACCTAGATTTGTACTTGCATAAGGGATTATTTGATCTCTATTGAATTCTAAAGATTGTGAATCTTTGTGTTTAAAATTAAGAATAGAATCTTTGTTTGCTAAAAAATAAGGTTGTTTTTCAGCAAATTGATGATGATGTTTTTTTGTAGCATTCTTAAAAAACACTTCAATCTCTTGATTAATTTGTATATTTTTTAATGTTTCAAATTTATTATTACCCCAGATAACATGTAATGAATCTATCATTTTTGAGTCTCCTAATCCAAGATGTATTATAGGTTCTACAGATGATAAGTATCCTTTGGTGGTATAGTTTTCTTCTGTGATTACTTGATTTTTATCATATGCTTTTACTGTTGTACCTATTCCAAAAATATTATTGGAATTTCCTCTAAACTTTATCTTTAAGTATGCGTTATCATAGATTTTATTCGATTTGTTTTCTAAAACATAGGCTTCTTCATTGACATTACTAATTACCAAATCTAAATCACCATCGTTGTCTAAATCTACAGAGACTCCTCCGTTACTAAAAGAATTGCCATGAGAAGTCCATTTTGAAGTAACATTGCTAAAGGTATTGTCTTGGTTATTTTTATAAAAATAATTTTGAACTTTTTTTTGTGGGATTTGCTTGACCAATTCTAAATTTCTTTGAGATTTTTCTGTAGCTAATTGTTTTTGAATTGCTTCATTTGAAATGAAATTTATATAATCCATGTCGTTGGTGGCTCCTAAGATCCCATTAGTGATATAGATGTCTTTAAAGCCATCATTATCATAATCTGCAACAATTGGGCTCCATGACCATTCTGTTGCGGCAATTCCGCTTAAATAAGCTGTTTCACTAAATGTACCGTTACCATTGTTATAATGCAGTGTGTTCTGCATGAATTGTGGCGCATATCCATTTTTTAAATAATATTGGTAGGTTTGATATGGAAACTCTAGTCCTGAAGTCTTATAGGTTTTTAGATTTTCTGGCAACATATCTAATGAAATAATATCCATTTTGGTATCATTATTTAGATCTGAAATAGCATTCCCCATAGAAAAATGAGAGGTATGACCTAAAGTTGTTTTATCCTTAGAAATAATTTCTTTAAAGGTTTTATCTTTTTGATTTATGTATAGGTAATCATTTTCGAAAAAATCATTCCCTACATAGATATCTGGATAGCCGTCATTTGTAACATCTCCTATAGACAAACCTAGACCATATCCAATCTTTCCTTGAAAAATTCCCGATGAAGAAGAAACATCTGTAAATTTTCCTTGATTATTTTCAAATAATTTATCTCCAGACATCTGATTTGTCTGAGTTCTTAAGGCTCCTTTTCCATAATTACTATTAGGGTACAAAGAATGATTCATTAAAAATAGATCTACATCTCCATCTTTATCATAATCAAAAAAAGCAGCTTGAGTAGAAAAAGAAACAATATCTAAGCCATAAAGAGCAGCTTTTTCTTTAAAAGTAGGAATCCCATTTTTATCTAAACCTTGATTGATATATAACAGGTTTTTTCCTTTAATTGAATTATGTTCTCCTATTTTACAAATATAAATATCTAAGAATCCATCATTATTTATATCTATGGTAGTTACACCTGTAGTCCAAGGAGTTGCATTATTTATAAGAGCTTTATCGGTAATATCTTTAAAAGTAATTCCTCCTAAATTCAAATACAACTTATCTTCTGTTTGATTTCCTGTAAAATATAAATCTGCGAGGCCATCATTATTAAAATCTGCAGCTGCAACTCCTGCTCCATTGTAATAGTATAAGTAATTTAAAATATTTAAATCGGTAGTACTTGTTAGTTTATTTTGAAATTTTATTTGGGTATCATTACTTTTTAAAGAAACAAATAAAGAATCGTCATTGTTACAAGATACTAATAAAAAAAGAAGACTATATAGTATAAACTCTTTCATATTGTAAGAGGTTATTATATTCAAAGTAAATAAGTTTTATAAATAATTAAAGAGGGTATAAAATACCCTCTTTAATTTTAATATCAATAATAGATAAAATTTAGTATCCTGGATTTTGAACTAAATTAGGATTTGATAAAAGTGCGGTTAATGGAATTGGAAATAAATTCTTATTCGCATCACCTACAGCAGACGGGTCTTTAAATTCCCAGTCTTTTGTAAATTGACCAAACCTAATTAAATCATTACGTCTAAAAAACTCAACATATAATTCTCTACCTCTTTCGTCTATCATATCATCTAAGCTAACAGATCCTAAAGGAGTCGCCCCTCTTAAAGTTCTTAATTCATTAACTTCTGTTAAAGCATCTCCACTGTTCCCAGCTCTTAACATTGCTTCTGCTCTCATTAAGTGAGCATCTGCATATCTAAAAATAATTTCGTGACTTCTAAAAGAAGCTTCTCCACTACCATCATAAGGGTGATATTTTATAACTCTAATTGCTTGAGTTTCTGAACTATTTGTTAAACTAAAATCTCTTGAATATACCAATGGGTTTCCTGCTCTATCATTTAAAGCTTGTCCTGTACCTGAATATTGCTGTCCAACTAAGAATCCGTATCCCATACCGTAATTATCGGTATTGTTTGCATTTGTTGCATCAGGAACCCATCCTCTTCTTTCTTCTTGACCAGAACCTACATAGTTTTCGTTGGCATCGCCTTCAAATAAATCATAGAATTCAGCTAACGTAGAAAAACCATTCCAACCACCTGCTTGATTTGGTGTTACCATATTGTAATGCATACCATTCCATATTCTGTTACCAATCCCTATTTCTCCAAACAAAACAGTCTCTGTGTTTACAGTTGGTTCAAATAATTGAAAGTATCCATCTTGTAATGCAAAACCACTAGCTTCTACAGCATTTACAGCAGCTATTACCTCTTGGTAATTAGGAGCCGAACCTGTGTAACGTTCGCTATTCAAAATTAATTTTGCTTTCAAGAAGTTAGCAGCAGCTTTAGATGCTCCTTTTGTAGCCATACTAGGACTTAAATTAGGTAAACCCCCAATAGCTTCGTTTAAATCGTTTAAAATATATGCAAACGACTCTGCCGGAGACAACACAATAGGAGTTGCAACTGGATCATCAGTAGCTTCTCTAAATGGATTTTGACCCCACATATCTAGTACAAAAAACATATTGAAAGCTCTTAAAAACTTTGCTTCTGCTACTTGTTGTTCTGAAGAATTACTCAAAGGATCAATAATTTGACTTGCTTTTAACACCTTTGAATTTAACTGGTTCCATGTACTTAATAAAAAACCATGATCTACTTTCCATGTATGGTTATGAAGTGAACGCCATAATCCATTATCTCCCCAGTCACTTCCTCTTGTAGGAATTACTTGTTCGTCTGTAGTTACTTCGTTCAAAGCAAAGAAATTTGCTTGATCTCCTAACATACCCCATGTCTCACTATACAATCCATTTAATGATTCTTCCGAATCAGCTAAACCTGTAAAAGAAACATCTTGAATCACTGAATCTGTAGCTTCAAGCTCTAAATCTGAACAAGAGTATAATGCTGTTATTGAGATAAGTGATAGTAAAACTATTTTTAAGTTAAATTGTTTTTTCATCTTTATATTTTTTAAAATTTTGCGTTAATTCCAAAAGTAATTGTCGTTGGATTTGGATATGCTCCATAATCCATTCCGATAGAAGGTAAAGCACCTCCTGTAGAAGAACTTACTTCTGGATCTAATCCTGAATAATCTGTAGATAACCATAGGTTTTGCCCCGTTAAAGAGAATACCATAGATTTAAAAATTCCCTCTCCTGATATTGGCATATCATAAGCTAAAGATAAATTTTGCAACCTTACAAAATCTCCTTTTTCTAAAAACCTAGTAGATGCAGCAGCAGATGCTCCTAATGCCTCTCCACTTGTTAAAGTTCCTGGAAGCACATTTCTAGTAGTGTTAAATGCTCCTGCTGTAAAGAATGCATTTGCTGTATTGTTATATACATAATGGCCAAACTGTCCGTTAAAATAAGCAGACATTGAAAATCTCTTATAACTTAGATTAGTTGATAAACCTCCAGTTAAATTAGGTAAAGCACTTTTGCCTACAAAACTTTTATCTTCACTTATAATTGGCTGTCCAGCTGAATCAAATCCATCAAACTGCAATAAATAATAAGAGAATAATGAGTGGCCTTCTTGTAACCTCATTGCGAAAGCACCAGATAAACCTGGTCCATTTACATTGGCAAAATCATATTGTCCTGAAAGTGATTCAACCATATTGTCATTGTAAGCAACGTTAAAGCTAGCAGACCAATTAAAATCTTCTGTTTGAACTAAATCGTATCCTAAAGAAAATTCTACCCCTTGATTTACAATTTTAGAATCTGGTAAGTTTCTAAATTTCTGAGCTAAAACCGCAGGTTGAGCTTCATCAACTAAAAACAATAAATCTTGTGTTTCTTTTCTGTATACATCTAGACTTCCTGAAAGTCTATCATTATTAAAACCAAAATCCAATCCTGTTGCATATTGTAATGTTGATTCCCATTTAAGATCATTACCTCCAAATGAAACGATTCCGTTTCCTCCTAGATTAATATCTCCACCATCATTAGGATTTAATCCACCCCAACGAGATCTGTTAACGTAATTACCATAACCAACTCCTTCTTGATTTCCTGTTAAACCTGCACTTACACGTAATTTTAGAGTAGACATATTACTATCACTCATAAAATCTTCTTCGTTTAACTTCCATGCAAAAGCACCAGAAGGGAAATAACCATATCTGTTTGCTTCTGGAAAAGCAGAAGAACCATCCGCTCTTACTGTAGCAGTGAATAGGTACTTATCTGCGATCGTATAGTTAACTCTTCCAAAAAATGATTGTAATTCTGTTGTATTATCATAAGTGTCAACAGCTAAAGATCTTACTCCTGATCTTGATGTCGAAGGAGAAATTGTTGTTGTTGTAAAATCTAAACCATTCCATCCTCTTACTGAAACTCCATCTAAATTAGGTGCATATGCAAATTGTTGGTATTGGCCAGAAATTTCACCAGCAATACCTGTAACAATGTTTTTCAGTGAAGATCCCATTAAATCTAAATCTTTAGTTGAAAAACCCCAAGCACCAGAATACATTCCTGAACTTTGAAAGCTTTGGTAAGAAAAACCTCCTAAAACATCTAATTTAGAATTTTTATATTCTTTATTATATGTTAAGGTAGCTTCTAACAATTCATTCTGTACTTCTAATGCATTATATGCTCCTCTACCATTTCCTGCAACACCACTTCCTAAACCTAAAGCTTCTGAAGAACTTACTGAGAAATTATCTGAATCTGATTGATCTAAACCAACAGCAACTTTTGCTTTTAAGTTAGTTGTTAAATCATATTCAAGAGAAACATTTGCTAAATATCTATTTGTATTTGTTGTTCCTTGAGTGTATGCTAGTAAGTTAGCAGGGTTCACTAGAGTACCCCCATCAAAATCAACGTCACTAGGCCAAGTAGGATTGGCTGAAAAAGCTGCTCCTAATATATCGCCTTTATAACCTGCAGTTCCTCCAGTAGGTGCTAAATTGTCATTTACTCGTGATAAAGATCCTTGAAAGCTAAGTTTTAGCTTATCATTTAAAAATCGTTGATTAAGATTCAATCTTGCAGTAAGTCTTTCTAGATTTGATTTTTCAACAATACCTGATTGGTTACCAAACCCTAAGGTTGCTATATAAGATCCTTTATCGTGAGATTTAGAGTAACTTAAATTTTGGTTGTGTGATTGAGCTGTTCTAAAAACTACATCTTGCCAATCAGTAGAAGAACCTGCATTACTAACTGCATCATTTGTTAGACCCAGTCTAGTTCTTTCTGAAAGAAATTGGCTAGAGTTTAATAAGTTATATGTTTCTCTAGCTTTAGAGCTACTTATATTAGCTTGATAATTGAATTCTCCTTTCTTAGATTTTCCTTTTTTGGTAGTTACAATTACTACACCATTTGCACCTCTTGAACCATAAATGGCTGTTGCTGATGCATCTTTAAGAATACTAATGCTTTCGATATCATTAGGATTTAAAAAACTAAGTGGATTTTTAGCAGGATTACCTCCTAAACCTATAACATTAGCTCCAGCTGTAGTAGCACCTCCTGATAAAGGAATACCGTCTACTACAAATAAAGGATTATTGTTAGATCGAACAGAGTTAGAACCTCTTATACGAATATTAACTCCAGCTCCAGGCGCACCACTTGTACTTGAGATCTGAACCCCAGCAGTTTTACCCTGAATTAATTGTTCTGGTGAAGAAATAACTCCTTTGTTAAAATCCTCTGATTTTACTGAAGTTACAGCCCCTGTTGCATCTTTGACAGTAGTTGAACCGTACCCAATAATTACTATTTCATCCAACTCTGTAGAGTCTTGTGTCATAGTAACATTGATCACAGTTTCAGAACCTACAGTTCTTTCTTCTGTGTTATAACCAAGATAGTTGAAAAGTAATACATCACCTTGTTTGGCGCTGATTGTGTAGTTTCCATCAAAATCTGTTTGGACTCCTGTTGTTGTTCCCTGAATGGTAATACTAACACCCGGTAAACTACCATCGGCGTCAGAAACAACTCCCTTGATTGATTGTCCGTAAGATATACTACCAATAAGTAGCATAAGGATCAACAAAGGTTTTTTAAGTAAACTATTTTTCATATAAGTTTAATTTTAATTAATAATGATTTTATTTTTTTAACTTGTATTTATATACAAACTTACTCTTTTTTAACAAAAAAAAGGAGATGTGTTAATTATATTAGCAAATTAACAATTTTATTAGTCTAAAAAAAGAATATCGTAATAGAAATATCGAAATCGTTTTCGCACATCCTATTGAACATTAAATATCTAGATATAGTTTTAAATTATATTTTGATTTACAACTCTTTAATTTTAATATTTCTGAATGAAACTTTGTCACTGTGATCTTGAAGGCCAATATAACCTGTTCTATATTTTCCAAATCCTTCCCAATCTTTAAACTTAGAGTTAGAAACCATTTTTTCCCACTCAGCACCATAAATTGGAAAGGATATTACTTTAGATCCATTCATTCTTACACTTGCCTTGTTTGTTTTGTGATTTACCTCTAAAATGCATTGATTCCATTCTCCTGCAGGTTTAATATATTCTTCTGGATACCCAATCATATCGTACAAAGATCCTGCCTTGTGTATTCCATTACCTACAAATGAATCTGGATGCTTTTCGTTATCTAAAACCTGTATCTCTGGTCCAGTCATATAAGCCTCAGAAAACTTTTCGCTTTCATGGACACCCCAAAAAATACCGCTGTTGCCTGCTTCTGATATTTTCCAATCTAGTGATAAAATAAAATCAGTATACCTTTTCTTTGAAATGATATTTTTCCCTCCTTCTTTTCCAGGAGTAAAAACCAAAGCATCATCTTCAATGGTCCATTCTGGATATATTTCCTCAGATAGATAACCACGCCAATTATCTAATGAACTCCCATCAAATAAAATTGTCCAATCACCATCTTTGGTTGTTTCACTTAATGTAACAACCTTCTGGGTTTCCTCTTTTCCTTTCGATTTTTTTTCTGATTGCTTACATGCTACTAAAAAGCATAAACACATTAATAAAGTTATTCTTGCCATATTTATAGTATTAAATTCCTATGATTCTTTTTAATTGATCTTCATCTTTATCACCTTCACTACCTGCAAAATCATCAAATCTTTTTGAAGTAGTTTCTATAATGTGTTGTTGAATAAAAGAAACACCTTCTTTTGCTCCTTGCTGTGGACTTTTAATAACACACTCCCATTCTAATACTGCCCAGACATCACAACCATATTCTGTTAGTTTTGAGAAAACTTGCTTAAAATCTACTTGCCCGTCTCCAGGTGAACGATATCTTCCTGCTCTATTTTTCCAATCATTATAACCTCCAAAAGTTCCTTTTTTCCCAGTGGAATGAAATTCTGCATCTTTTACATGAAAAGCTTTTATAAATTGATGATAGTGATCTATATATTTTAAATAATCTAATTGTTGCAATACAAAATGCGATGGATCATATAAAATATTAACTCTCTTATGATTTCCTGTTGCTTCTAAAAATCGTTCAAAAGTATCACCATCATGAATATCTTCAACAGGGTGTACTTCATAACAAACATCTACTCCTTGATCATCAAAGGTGTTTAAAATAGGCAGCCATCTATTGGCCAACTCTTTAAATCCTGTTTCTATTAAGCCTTTAGGTTGCTGTGGCCAAGGATGCATCATGGGCCAAAGTAGAGATCCAGAAAAAGTAGCATGTGTTTTTAATCCTAAGCGCCTACTTACTAAAGCAGCTTTTTTCATTTGATCTATGGCCCACAAGGTTCTTTCTTTTGGTTTTCCTTGTAATTCTTTAGGTGCAAAAACATCAAACATTAAGTCATGAGCTGAATGAACTGCCACTAGTTGTCCTTGGATATGAGTCGATAGTTCTGTAATTTCCAAGCCAAAAGAATTTATTTTTCCTTTAAACTCATCACAGTATGTTTGACTTCCGGAGGCAATATCTAAATCAATAATACTTTTGTCTAATGTAGGTATTTGAACACCAATATACCCAAGGTTACTTGCCCATTTACACAAACCTTCTAGAGAGTTAAAAGGTGCTTTTTCATCCATAAATTGTGCTAAAAAAACAGCAGGTCCTTTAATTGTTTTCATATTTTTTATTAAATAATTAAAAATTACAATGAATAATTTTCGTCAATTGCAACCCAAATATTTCCTTTTTGATGAGATGCAATCGCTTTTTCAATAAAACTCATTCCCCTTATACCATCTATCATGGTTGGAAATTCACCTTTATTATAAGGTTCATTGCAAATTGCTCTTGCAACTCCTTTATATATATTACCCATCGCATCAAAAATTCCTTCTGGATGTCCTGGTGGTAATTTTGTTCCATCTAACGATAATTGACTATTGTAAACATGCCCTGGTTTTAAAACCTGTAATGGTTTTCCGTCTTGCATTAAATACAAGTAATTTGGGTTTTCTTGTTCCCATTTAAGCCCTGCTTTATCGCCATAAACCTTTACTACAAAACTATTTTCTTCACCTGTGGCAATCTGACTTGCACAAATAACTCCTTTAACGTTTTTAGAACATCGCAGCAATATAGTACCGTCTACATCCATTGGATTGTTCTCATAAACATGATTTAAATCTGCTAATATATTTTCAATTTTAACACCTGACACATACTCTAACATATCAAAAGCATGGGTACCAATATCGCCAATACAACAACTTATCCCTGATTTTTCAGGATTTAAACGCCAAGTTGTTTTTCTTTTTTCTACGTCATGTATTAGAGGGTTTATCCATCCTTGGTAATACTGAGCATCTACTTTCTGAACATTTCCTATAACTCCTTGTTGAATCATTTCTCGCATTTGGCGAACCATAGGATATCCTGTGTAAGTGTAGGTGACCGCAAATACCGTTTTCTTTTCTTGAAGAATTGAATAGAGCTCTTGTGCTTCTTGGTAAGTGGTAGTTAATGGTTTTTCACAAATAACATGAAATCCGTTTTCTAACAATTTTTTTGCCATAGAAAAATGTAAGAAGTTAGGCGTTAAAATAGAAACTACCTGCATTCTTTGCTCTTTGGGTAACTGTAATTCTTGGGCTACTAAAGTTTCAAAATCTATATAAACTCTATCTGTTGGGAGACCAATTTTTGTAGCAAACTCAATATTTTCATCCCAATTGGGGTTAAAAACTCCTCCAACAATTTGATATCTATCAAACATTGAGGAAGCAATACGGTGCAACACACCAATTAAAGAATTGCCACCACCACCTAAAATTCCTAATCTTATTTTAGAACTACTCATGTATTACTATCCTTTATATTCTATTTTTTCATCTTTAAACAATACTGCAAAAATCACCATTACTACCACTGCAAATACTGCTGGAAATATCCATATATCTTGCCAACTATGTAAACCGTCAGCAATTAAATTATTATCTACAACTTGCCCTGCAATCCAAAACCCAACCAACATCCCAACCCCATAAGTTGCTAGTGTTATTAATCCTTGGGCAGCACTTTTAACTTTTTCCCCCGCTTTAGAATCAGTGTAAATTTGACCTGATACAAAAAAGAAGTCATAGCAAATTCCATGCAAGGCTATTCCAGTAATAATCATGAAAAATAAATCGCCATTATTACCATAAGCAAAAAGTACGTATCTGATTGCCCATGCTAACATACCAAAAAGAATGGTTTTTTTGAAGCCAAACTTTTTAAAGAAAAAAGGCAATAATAACATAAATGCTACTTCGGATATTTGACCTAAAGAGGCCCAAGCAGTAGAGTTTTCTACCTGATATTCTGTTAAAAAAGGACTAATATTCTGATAGTAAAAAGCTAATGGAATACAAATGAGAACTGAAGAGATAAAAAAGACTAAAAAATTTCTGTCTTTTAATAATTTTAAGGCATCTAAGCCTAAAATATCTTTAATGGTTACATTTTCATCTTTACTTATAGATGGTGGTGTTTTAGGTAAAGTAAAACTAAAAACCCCTAACACTACAGATGCAATAGCAACCATAGTAAATGTATTTGACAACATGCCTTGACCAATATTTTCTATTGAATCCCATTTAAACAGGAAGCTAATAGCTAAACCAGCTAAAATCCAACCCACTGTACCCCAAACTCTAACCATCGGGAATTGCTTTGCTGGATCGCTCATTTGATTAAACGATACTGAATTTACCAATGCCAATGTTGGCATATAGGCAATCATATATCCTAAAACGTAGGGATAAAAAACAGAAAATTCTGTAGATTGAGCCATTAAATACATTAACACCGCGCCAACAAGATGTAGTACTCCTAATATTTTTTCAGCATTAAAATATCTATCTGCAATTAAGCCAATAATAAAAGGTGCAATGATAGCTCCCCAAGATTGGGTAGAATATGCCATAGCTGTTTCTCCCCCTGAGGCATCTAGGTTACTTCCTAAAAAAGTACCCATAGTAACAAACCATCCTCCCCAAATAAAAAATTCGAGAAACATCATTAATGACAATTGAAATTGAATTGATTTTTTCATACTACTAAAGGTTAATTTGTGATATTATCTAGTGGATTTTAAAATTACTTGATTTTTTTTGCTGCTATCAATAACAAGTCTTTGGTGGCTTTAATTCCAGCCGGTTCATCTAATCTATCTCCCTCATATTCTACACCTATAAAACCAGTATATCCAGCATCTTTTACAATTTGTAACATTTTTACAAAATCTATGGTGGTTTCGTTTCCATCAGCATCAAAATCATACGATTTTGCACTCACTGCTTTCGCTGCAGGCATCATCATTTCAGTTCCTTTATATTTATCTGGATAAACTTCTGCACAATCTCCCCATTTTTCATTCATATTTTTTCTTTTTGTGCACCAATTGCCAAAATCTGGAAGTGTGCCACAGTTTTTCATATCAACATTATTGATTGCTGCCATTAACTTATCGGGATCCGAAGACAACCATCCGTGATTTTCACAAAGTATATTAATGTTTTTTGTTGCAGCGTATTCAGATAGTTTTCTCAACCCATCCACTACAGATGTTTTCCATATCTCTGGGTCGTTGGTTCCAAAAGTATTGACACGAATAGAATGACATCCTAATATTGCTGCAGCATCTACCCATCGTTTATGATTTTCAACAGCCTGATCTCGCTTAGACTCATCTGGGTCAGCTAAATCACCTTCATCATCTACCATAATTAAAACATTTTGCATTGTTTCTCTTTCACTAAGTGTTTTTAACGAATCTATAACAACATCAAATCCTAACTTTTCAACTTCAAACTCATATAATTGGCTCACATACTCTAAGCCTTCAAAACCCATTTCTTTTGCCTGAGAAGCAAAATGAAACGGTGATTTTTTTTCAGTTCTTACATATTGGTTTAATGACCACTGCGCTAAAGAAAGTTTAAAAAACGGATCTGCTTTAGTTACTGATGCTGTTGTGGAGGCAACTTCTTTATTTATCTCTTTCTTGCAACTAGAGATTGTTGTAGACAAAAAAATTATTGAAATAAAAAATAGTGCTTTTGAAATAATAGTTGAATTCATTTATATAACTTTTATGATAGTTAAAATTATAAAATAGAAGTCTAAATTATGTGTATAATTATTCAGTGAAAAAATTTAAACAAAAAAAGAGATGCCCTATACTAATCTTAACATACTCTTTCGGTATGCCATAGGAGTGCATTTTTCTTGTTTTTTAAACATTGTTGCAAAATATTGACTTGTTGAAAAACCACACAAATAGGCGATATCAGACACATTCATTTCCAACTGCTCTGTTAGTATTTTTTTAGACATTTCTATCCGCTTTAACATCAAGAATTTCATCGGTGTTAAATTAGTCAACTTTCTACAATGAAATGTAAAACGAGTCAGTCCTACACCTGAAGATTTGGCCATCTTTTCTACCGTCCAATTCTCTGATAAATTAACCTCTAATTCTTTCAAAAATAACTGAACACTTCTAGAACTATTCATCAATCCTTCATCTAAATGCACCTCATCGATAACTAATAAATCTAAAAGAAACAGTAATAAATTATTAACTAACAATCGTATTTTTGAAGCATTACTTCCTTCATTATCAGAATCTACAGCTTTTCCAATCCTTTGAAAGCAATCTAGAATTCGCTTGTCTGCTTTCCAACAAAATTTTTCATTTTGGCGTAAGATAGTCGTTAGCTTCTCAAGGTCTTTTGGAGCTAAAATAATCCAATCTGGCCAGCACCAATTTTGATGAGGCCTCCTAACATCTAAATCTAGAATAATCCAATAAAATTTACCCATTCCTATAATTGGATTGCCTACTTTATGAACCTCCCAAGGCCTAGTAATAGTTAAATTATTTGGCAACAACTCCATTTCTTGATTTTCTTGAGAATAAGGCATAGACCCTGACTCTAAAAAATGAATCTCTACCCCCTCATTCCTATGCCAATCCAAGCCCCAATCTTGTGGCTCATTTGCATCCCAATACCCAATACTATTTAGACCTAAGGTATCCTCTGTCAGACGGTCTCCAGGATAAGTGTGCCTTGCCAAAGCATTGAACTTTATTTTTTTTCTTTTTACAGCATCAGTCAGTGGAATACAGGTATCTGCATGATACTCTATTCCATTCTCTTTAAAAGGTAATATATTTTGTATATTTATTTTCACTGAAAAATATTGAACACTATAGGCGTGCAAATTAATTAATTTGGCTTAGAATAATGTATTTTTATAGACATATAATTTAGAATAGTCCAAAAAAATGTCAAAAATTATATCTATTTAATAAAAAAAAATAAAGTGTATATGGAAAATCATCATTATGATGCTATTGTAGTTGGCACAGGCGTTTCTGGAGGCTGGGCTGCAAAAGAGCTTTGTGAACAAGGATTAAAAACATTGGTCCTGGAAAGAGGAAGAATGGTTAAACATGTTGAAGATTATACTACTGCTAATCTTGATCCTTGGGATCTCCCAAATGGAGGAAGAGCTAGTAAAGAGACTAGGGAGCGAAAGCCGAAACAACACAGGACAGGGTATGTAACTCAAGAAGCTCGTCAGCATTTTTTTGTAGATGATATTAAGCATCCTTATAATGAAGATAAGCGTTTTGACTGGATTCGAGGATACCATGTAGGTGGACGTTCTTTGATGTGGGGAAGACAAAGTTATCGATTGAGTGATATTGACTTTGAAGCTAATAAAAAAGACGGTATTGCAGTAGATTGGCCAATTAGATATAAAGATATAGAGCCTTGGTATGATAAGGTAGAAGAATATATTGGTATTAGTGGACAAAATTTAGGGCTAAAGCAACTACCTGACCAAAAATTATTAAAACCAATGAACCTTAATTGTGTTGAAGAGCATTTACAAGGGAAAATTTCAGAAAACTTTGATGATAATAGAGTGTTAACTATTGGAAGAACAGCACATATTACAGAAGGGACAAAGGAAGGAATGGGTAGAAGTACTTGTCAATACAGAAATAGATGTATGAGAGGTTGTCCTTATGGTGCTTATTTCAGTAGTAACTCTTCCACTTTACCTGCTGCAGACGCAACAGGTAATATGACGCTTAGACCCAATTCTATCGTTCACGAAGTCATCTACGATGACACTACAAAACAGGCCACAGGTGTTCGAGTTATTGATGCAGAAACAAAAGAAAGTCACGTATTTAAAGCAAAAGTGGTTTTTTTATGTGCCTCTTCAATTGCCTCTGCTTCTATTTTATTACAATCAAAATCCGAAAGGTTTCCAAACGGATTAGGTAATGACAGCGGTGAATTAGGGCATAACATTATGGACCATCATTTCCATGTTGGTGCCTCTGCAACTGCAGAAGGTTATGATGAAAAATATGTAAAAGGAAGAAGACCAAATGGTATATACATTCCACGATTTAGAAACCTAGGAGGTAAAACTAATATGAAAAGTTTTAAAAGAGGCTATGGATATCAGGGTGGAGCAAGTAGAGGAGATACTTCAGAATTGGTTGCAGAATTAAAATATGGCCCAGAATTAGCTGAAGCTATTTTGAAACCGGGAGAATGGAATGTGAATTTATTAGCTTTTGGCGAAACATTACCTGACCATAGAAATAGACTATACCTAGATGAAAGTAAAAAAGATGAATGGGGTCTGCCCACCGTAACTTTTGATGCTGATTTTGGTGAAAATGAAATGGAAATGAGAAAAGACATGCAAGAACAAGCTATAGAAATGCTTCATGCAGCTGGCTATAAAAATGTGAAAGGCTATGATCGTGAAACAGGAAGAGCAATGGGACTTGGAATTCACGAAATGGGAACAGCTAGAATGGGGAAAGATCCAAAGACCTCTGTTTTAAATAAACACAATCAAATTCATGCATGTTCAAATGTATATGTTACTGACGGAGCATTTATGACATCTTCAGGATGTCAAAACCCATCATTAACTTATATGGCTTTTACTGCCAGAGCTGCCAATCATGCTGCTAAAGGACTTAACAAAAACGCTTAATAGACCAATAATATGAAACGTAGAGATGCATTAAAAAACATAGGACTTGCTGCTGGTTTTGCAATAATAACACCAAGTATTTTTAGTATGCTACAAGGGTGTACTAGCGATACTGAAACATGGATTCCTAGCTATTTAACTACAGAAGAAAAAAGAATTGTAACAAGCTTAGCAGATATCTTTATCCCAAAAACAATCACATCTCCGTCCGCAACAGAAGTAAATGTTCCTCAATTTATTGACAAATATATTCATGAGATTTTAGACAATAAAGATCAAGAGATAACCAGAACTGCTTTTGTGAAAGTTATCGCTATTTTAAAACCGGATACCACATCTAGTTTAGAAGACGTAACAGTAGAACAGTACAAAGCATTATTAGATAATCATATGCTTTTAAGAGGAGAAATTGATGAAGAACGAAATACAGATCCTGAGGCACTAATTATGACAACTTCTGAATTTTTAAATCAGTTAAAATGGATGACTATTAATGCTTACAAAAACTCAGAAGAAGTAGGTGAAAATATCTTAGTATATGATCCGGTACCAACAGCTTATTATTGTGGTGACCTTCAAGAATTAACTGACGGGAAGTTATATTCACTTTAACAACTATGAAGTATTTTTTTTATAATATAACTTTGATTATTATTTTAAGTACTTGCTATAGTTGTGACTCATCTAAAATTAAAAGTGATGTTAATTCATCAGAAAATTGGAAATCACTATTTAATGGTGAAAATTTAGATGACTGGATTGTAAAAATTAATGGTTACAAATTACATGACAACCATCATAATACTTTTAGAGCTGAAAAAGGCATACTAAAAGTCTCTTACGACGAATATGATAATTTCACAGACGAATTTGGCCATTTATTTTACAAAACTCCTTTCACCAATTATAAATTAAAATTACACTATAGATTTGTTGGAAAACAAGTTGCTGGCGGTGAATCTTGGGCTAGAAAAAATAGTGGTATTATGATACATAGCCAAGCTCCAGAAACCATGCTTTTAAAACAAGGGTTTCCCTTATCTCTAGAAGTACAACTCCTAGGAGGTGTTACTTCTGGTAAGCCTCGTCCTTCTGGAAACTTATGTACTCCCGCGACTCATGTAGTTATGAATGGTGAGCAAATTACTGAACATTGTATCATGGCAGAATGTAAAACTTATTACGGAGAAGAATGGATTGAAGCAATGGTTGTTGTAAACAACAATTCTATTACTCATTTTATCGACGGAAAACTAGTTATTTCGTATTCTATGCCAACTATAGGTGGAGAATTTTTGAATACTACTTCAAAAGAAATTCAAGCTAGAGATGGTCTACCTCTAAATGGTGGCTATATATCGCTTCAAAGTGAAAGTCACCCTGTAGAATTTAAAAATATTCAAATTTTAGAGTTCTAAAAGCATGCAATATTTTTAGAACTCATCTTTAGTCCTTATTCTACTATTAATTTTCCTTTCATCATTGCAAAGTGCCCAGGAAAACTACAAATATAATTGTATACTCCTACATCTGGCGCAATAAACTCTATAACAGTTGTTTCTCCTCCTCCAATAATTTTTGTGTAAGCAATAACATCTGATGATCCCTCAGGAATGTAGTCATTATCTTTTGAGGCGGCAGCTTTTACAGCAAATGAAGAAGGTTTAATATCTTTTTTTAAGACTACTACATTGTGTCCCATAATTCTTTTATCTAGTTTCCCAGAGTGATTTAAAGTTAACCTTATCTTCTGACCAGCAAGCACATTAATCTTCCTAACATCAAACCTCATCCCATCATTTGAATTTATCGTGACATTGGCAACACCATTTGCATCAATAACAACTGCTGATTTATCATCAGAAACCTTTTCCTTTTTTAAAGACTCAACCTTCAGTTTTTTGGGGGTATCTTTTTTAATACTTTCTTCACAGCTCGTTAAAAATAATAAGCTAATCAATCCGATTAAAACATGTTTCATATATCCTTATTTTAAGAATGTAAAAGTATTAAATTATCCTTTGTTGTTCAATTAAAAAAAAATAAAAAATGAATTTTATTAATTTCAATTTGCAATCTTTTGCAAAAAATAAGTATATTTAATTTCTAAACTAACTACAAATGAAAAAATTATTATTTATACTGAGCATTTTATTATGTTTTATAAGCTGTGCAGACTCAAATCCTCAGTATGTGGAAAACTTAGCTACAGCAAAAAAATTCTTTGCCTTACACGGTGAAGAAAACTTAGAAGAACAACTTAACTTAATTAGTAAAGATATTAAAAGCGAACCCCCTTTTTATGGGTCTGAAATAATCGGATATGAATTGTTTACATCTATGCTAAAAGGTTATCACAATGCTTTTGACGACATCAAGTACACTCCTCAAGTATGGCTCCCTGGAACAGATTCCCTAGGTGTTTTGAATGGTAGTGTAAGAACTTATGGTAAATGGACTGGTGTACAGACTAAAACAGGAAAACAGTTAAACCTTAAAGGTTATTGGTATTTTGGTTTTGATGATAACGGTCTAATCAACACACAAGGAGACTTCTTTGATGCAGGTGGTATGTTAGATGCTGTATATCCAAAAAATTTAGTAATTGTTGGTTTAGATGTTAAATCTGGTCAAATGGATAAAGTAATGGAAATACTTGAAAGCAAAGGAGCACTTCCAACAACGCGTGCATATGATGGTTGTATCTCTTTAGAGCTAACTGTAAATAAAGATAGCAATACTATTTGGATTATTGGGAATTGGGAAAGCTATGATAAGTACAACGCCTATCTAAAATGGAGGCAAACTGAGGATACTGTTATTGGTAAAATGGTTCCTTATTTAAAAGGTGGTGAAAATGGATTAAAAATTATTCAACCAAATACAAATTACAAATCTTATTAATAAAAGTGTTACTTAAGTAGTATTTTTTATTGAATTTAAAATTATGGAATTATGAAAAAATTAATCTATTTAACAATCGTTTCTTTACTAATAATCAGTTGTCAACAAAATAATCAAACTGACAAAAGAAACTCTAAAATGAATGTTTTTAATAAAAATACAGAAACAACTAAAGCCTGGTTGAATGCATTTATGCAAAATGATTCTACTACATTATTCTCTGATAAATACGTGAGTGATGATTTTATTTGGTCTCCTCCAGCAGTTGGCATGGATTCATTACCAAAATCTGAATGGGAAGAAGCTTTTCGAGGTTTTATGTCTAGTTACGACAATAAAGTGTTGACAAATCCTCAATACTACGCTGCATTAGATGAAGAGAATTTACCTGATGGTAATGTAAGAGTTTATGGAACTTGGAACTCTAATTTTGCGACTACAGGAAAGAAAAATAAACTTAAATGGTATGCCGTTTTTCAATATAATGAAGATGGTAAAATGTCTCATTACATGGAGTGGTATGATTCAGCTGACTTGACAAAAGAATTTAATTAATTAACTAAAATTAAATATATGAGAAAATTATTATTAT
>CEST01081372.1_pt1 | contig 42227 bp, 43 predicted proteins | sample 326921 | NCBI WGS metagenome assembly CEST01 (sample SAMEA2621509, study PRJEB7988) | marine metagenome | biome: marine biome (ENVO:00000447); feature: surface water layer (ENVO:00002042); material: "saline water (ENVO:00002010), including plankton (ENVO:xxxxxxxx)" | depth 5 m
AGGATAGGTGCCATCAAATGATTCCTTTGTGTAATATAAAGAACCAATTTTGTCTAATGCATTTGCAAAATAAGGTGCAAATAAATTATTCAAATCTTCATAATTTTCTTCTGGCATAATCGGATCAAAAGAACCGATTGGTTTCATTGGCTCAAAAAAGTGATGACTATTGGTTCCCATTTCATGAAAATCTGTAACTACATTTGGATACCAAGTATGCATCCATTTTAATTTCCCTTGACTTTCTGGATGCACTGCCAGCAACCAATCTCTATTCAAATCAAACCAATAATGATTCGTTCTTCCTCTTGGCCAAGCTTCTGTGTGCTCTGCATCAATATTATCTGATACTAATATTTTTGATTGGTATTGATTTACCCATTGTGTGTGCCTATCTCTTCCATCAGGATTAATTGTAGGATCTATAAATATGACTGATTTTTCTAAATAATTTAAAACCTCTAAACTATTAGATGCGACTAAAGTATAGGCCGCTAATAGAGCTGCTTCAGAACTAGAAGGTTCATTTCCATGCACATTATAACCCAACTGAATAAATACAGGAACTTCTTCATAATTTTTAGGGCTTTTTGCTGGATTTACAAATTGTAAATGACTTGATTTTATAGCTTCTAAGTTTTTTAAATTCTCAGGAGATGTCACTGTAAACATAACCAACTTACGTTTTTCATGCGTTGCACCGTAAATTTCTATACTTGCTCGATTTGAAACTTCAGCCAACTTTACTAAATAAGCTACAATTAAATCGTGTCTAGTATGATGTTCTCCAATTTCATACCCTAAAAACGCTTCAGGAGTTGGAATATCTAGATTAAAAGGGGCTTTTTCTTTATAATAATAATCTTGAGCTACTATTGAATTTATACATATAAATGTGCAAATTAGTGTGAAATAATACTTGGTTTGTTGCATACTGCTGTTATTAAATTTGTTGCTTAAAAATAATAGTTAAATATAAGAAAATATAAAATGGATTGTAATTATTTGATTAAAATTTCAATTAATACAATACATTTGATTAAAATTTTATCCCGGTATTTAGCGATTATAGATGAAAAACAAAAAACTGATTAGCAAAGAACTAGAAGACTTCTACAACAAAGCATCCGAAGAAACTAGACTTGAAAAAGGAATGGGGATTTTTGAGTTTGAACGTATTAAAGACCTAATAGAACTTCATATTTCTAAACCAAATACCACAATTATTGATGTTGGTGGTGGAACAGGAAAATATTCTGAATGGCTCGCAAAAAATGGACACACAGTTCACTTAGTAGAACCTGTTTTAAAGCATATTAAATTGGCTGAAAAAAGAGCTAGAAAACTAAAGAAACCTTTTTCTGTTGCTATTGGCGAAGCTAAAAAATTGCCTTTTAAAAATGATTCTGCTGACTTGGTGATTTTACACGGACCTTTATATCACTTGCAAAAAAGGGAAGATAGAGTTGCTGCAATTATAGAAGCCAAAAGAGTTTTAAAAAAAGGCGGAGTTATTTTAGGCTTTGCAATTAATGCGACAGCTTCTACAGTTGTTGGCTTAATGAACGGAATGCTGCACGCTAAATCATTTTTTGAGATGTGCAAAGAAGAGCTCACTACTGGAACTCATAACGCACCAAAAGATTTTCCTTTTTTATTAGCAGATGCCTTTTATCACAAACCTCAGGGTTTAAAAGCAGAATTCTTAGAGCAAAATCTCAAATTTATAAACCTGTTTGCAGTAGAAGGAATGATTTGGTTAGACAATGAATATTTTGCAAATATGATCGACAAAAAAAAATCCAAGACATTAAAAGCATTGCAAAATCTTACTCAAAATGATGAGTACTTGTTGCCTTTTAGTCCTCATATGATGATTGCTGTGAGAAAATAATTTGGTTTGTTTCTGAACTTAAAAAAGAAACTTTACTAACTTATGTTGAACTTGATTAAAGATAAAGCAGGTGGAAAAGGAGAAGAATAAAAAAGGTCATTGGATTATTTGTCAGAACTGTAAAGGTCGTGGCAAAAAAAGGAAGAACCTCCGCAAGAAACTGCGACTCCACTATCAAATGGAATTGGATCAATTTAAAAAAACAAATTGTGAAGGAACTGCTCCAGTTCGTCCTAAAGGGCAACTAGATACATGCTCGAATTGTAAAGGATCTGGGTTAATTAGCTCTTCTAACCATCCTTTGGCGGACAAAGAAAAATACCCACATGTTGCTATTATTGGTGGTGGAATCGCAGGAATTGCATTAGCTGTAGCTTGCTTGCACCGTGGAATACCATTTACGCTTTATGAACGAGATTGTAGCTTCGATACTCGGTCTCAAGGCTATGGACTCACATTGCAACAAGGAAGTAAAGCACTTGCTGGATTGGGCATTCTCTCATTAGAAGCGGGCGTAACCTCAACCAAACATTTAGTTCATACCACAGAAGGCAAAGTTATTGGGGAATGGGGAATCAGAAAATGGGGACGGTCAGAAATAAAAGCAGCTCCAAAGCGCAAGAATATCCATATTGCAAGGCAGGCTTTGCGCTTAGCTTTGCTTGAGCAACTCGATGGACATAATGCCGTACAATGGAACCACCAATTATTGAATTTTAATGAATTTGAAAACGAAAGTGTGGACCTGAAATTTAAAGTGAAAGGTGAGATAAAGACCACTAAAGCAAATCTTGTGGTTGGAGCTGATGGTATTCGTAGTAAAGTTAGAAGACTATTAATTGGTGAGGATATTACTCCTTTACGTTACCTTGATTGCATCGTAATTTTAGGGATTTGTCCTTTGAATAATCTAAAAAACATTGAGAGTTCTTTACTCGATTCAGCTACCGTATTTCAAACCGCTAATGGAAATGAGCGCATCTACATGATGCCTTATGCATCGGATACTATAATGTGGCAACTTAGTTTTCCAATGCCCGAGAAAAAGGCCAAGGAATTAAGTGTAAAAGGAGCAAAAGCACTGAAAGAAGAAGCCTGCCGCAGGACGGAATGGCACGATCCTATTCCTCAAATTTTAGCAGCTACTCAAGAAGCTCAAATCTCTGGTTATCCTGTGTATGACCGAGAACTACTCAAGCCTGATTTGTTAGAAAAAGGAACTAAAGTTACACTGATTGGAGATGCAGCGCATCCGATGAGTCCATTCAAAGGACAAGGTGCAAATCAGGCTTTATTAGATGCCTTATCTTTAGCTCGAGGAATCTCAGAAGGATGCAATTCTTTATCCCAATGGAAGGAAATTGGAATACGAAAAAGTGTATTAACTGAATTTGAAACTGAAATGTTAGAACGGAGTGCTTCCAAAGTTAAGAGCTCTGCAGAAGCTGCAAAGTTACTTCATTCTAAAATTGTACTTCGCCAAGGTGATGGACCTAGAGGAAAGTATCGAAAGGAAAAAGAGGCATAATATCATCCACGAATTTTCTGTAGGCTTAAAACGTAGAATCTCAGAAACTCTATTGAAATGCCAAAACCCAACTTATAGATAATTTATCTAAATAACAAAATAAGGTAAATTATTCTAATATTATTTTAGCGCAGCAGTCCCTATGATTGTTCTATAAATACCACTTTAACAAAAAATTACAAATCTGTTAATACATTTTTAAGAGTCTCTTTATATTTCTTTGTAGCATTAAATATATACTATTCTAAAAAGTATCTGTTTTATTTATGAACCGAATGCTATCGCAAGAAAAAAAATAGTCGAGCGTAAAGCCAAATTAAATGGATTAACAATTCATCATGCATGCATTCGTAATATGAACACAAAAAGAGGAGCTGTATCCAATAATATTGGTGAATTAAATACTACTAAATATCGCACTTCATTAATAATTAATTCGAAAACGCCTAAAATCATGAAACCCTTTTTATTTATTATTTTCATCATAACAAATACGATTTCTGCTCAAATTGTAACTTTCAATGGTCAAATATTAGATTTGATAACTAAAGAACCTATAGAGTATGCCCATGTAAGTTTTAAAGATTTTGGCAGTTTTGGAACCTCTACAAACGAAAATGGCGGTTTTACACTTATCGTTGAGCAAAAATATTTAGACTCTAAAGTATTTATCTCTTGTTTAGGATATGAAGATAGATTGGTAAATACTTCGGAACTTCAAAACAAAAGTTTTTATTTAAAACCAAAAACAGAAGTTTTACAGGAAGTAATTATCCGTAGATCAGAAGCTAAGGAAATATCACTTGGTTCTACAAAAGGAAAAAAACTAGGAATTCTTAAAAAAAGAAATATAACGATGTTCGCTCAATTTATCAAAAACAATAGTGCTGATAAATGCTGTGAGTATTTAAAAGATGTAACAATTACATTTAAAGAAAAATTTCATTCACCTGCAAAAGCTAGAATACGAATTCTTACTAAAGATAAAATTAAAGGGACTCCTAAAAATGATCTCTTAACCAAAAGTTTAATCATAACGGTTATTGAAAAGCAAAAAACATACCATATAGATCTTTCTGAATTTGATATAGAAGTACCAGAAGATGGCTTTTTTATAGCCATCGAAAAAATAATTATACCTATGAATATGACTTTTATAGCCCCTATGGAAACGTCAACATATCCAAAATATTTTGCCAGTAATACAGGTCATTTAAAGAGGAAAGATAAAAAGATGAAAAGATTTCAATATATCTCCCTAGATCCTCTGGTAATGAGTTTTGAGAAATATAAGAGTGAAGTATCTCATTATGCTCCTGCAATTAATGTAACAAAAAAGAAATTAAAACATAAAGATTTTGGCCACCTTTACTTGCTAAACGCTAATAAATGGGAAATTTATAGAAACATCAAAAATGACACTAATTTTATAATGCCAATAGAAGTAGTATTGTCTAATTAATAATTATTTACTGCACTCAAATCTAATTAAATCGCAAAATCAACTAACCATATTAACCTGTATAATTCAATGCAGTTTTTAGTCTACTTTTGTAATTTACTTTAAATTCTCTACCTTCCCTAAAGAAGGTTAGTCTATAATTTGTGTACTCTATTAGTTACTGAAACAAGCAGCGAACCTTAGCGCAATCGTTAGCGAAAAACTCAAATTATCGATTTTATTTAGGTGTTCTAATCATCATTTTTCTTCCGTACTATTTTTACTCTTTCATGCCTGGTTGCGTCAATTTCCAATTTGTTTTTGCTTTTTCAGCTTCAACCATTTTTTGAACATCAGCAAGTAATCTTTTAGCATCATAAATAACACCATCTTTTATAGTATACTTTACACCACCAGCTCTAATAACCTCATTATCCTTTGTCAATTTTACAGCTCCTGTTCCATATAAAACTTTCAAATTAGCCAAAGGATTTTCATCAACAATTACAAAATCGGCCAATTTACCTATTTGGATAGAACCAATTTTATCATCCCAACCTAGGGCTTCTGCGCCGTTTAATGTCGCTGCACGAATTACCTCTAAAGGATGGAAACCTGCTTCCCGCAACAATTCCAACTCTCTTATGTACGCAAACCCATATAATTGATAAATAAATCCAGAATCTGATCCAGCAGTAACTCTACCTCCTCTATTTTTATATTCGTTTATAAACGTCATCCATAATTGATAATTCTTTCTCCAAGAAACTTCTTGTTCTGTTCCCCAATCATGCCAATAAGAACCGTGCGATATTTTACTTGGTTCATAAAATTTCCATAAAGAAGGTAGCGTATATGCTTCATGCCATTCCGCTCTTCTTGCTCTATGTAAATCTCTACTTGCTTCATAAATATTAAAGGTAGGATCTAATGTAAAATCCAATGCTATTAATTCATTCATTACATTATTCCAATGTTTTGAAAAGGGTTTTGCCGCTTGTGCCCATAATTTTCCTGCTTCTTCAAAACGATGCTGTTCATTTTTATAATTATAATCTAAAGGATAATTTTGAACGGTTCTATCTTCAAACAACGCTTCTGGCAAACCGTACCAATGTTCCATAGATGTTAAGCCTGCTCTTGCAGAATGCAATACATTCCAACGCGCAACACTTAATTGTGCATGATGACAAGCGGAACCCAAACCTAACTTTTGATTTTCATCTAAGGCAGCTGACATAATTTCTGGTTCCGCGCCAAAAAACTTAATACCATCTGCACCATTTTTTGCATTTTCTCTTACCCATGCTCTCGCCTCTTGTTCGGTAGAAATTGTTTTTTTAGCACCCTGTCCAAAACCTGTATAACCAAAAATTCTTGGTGCTACAATTTCATTATTTTTACTTTTTCTCTTTAACTCATTTACTTCCTTTACGCCTCTTCCGCTTGGTTGTCGAACTGTAGTAATTCCATGAGCCATCCATAATTTAAAAACATACTCTGGATTTGCTCCTTGAGATGCTCCTCCAATATGACCATGCATGTCTATAAAACCAGGTAATAAATACATACCATTTGCATCTAACTCTTTACCGCCTTTTTTTAATTTAGGACGATCACTTTCTTTAATTTCAATGCCTGGATAGCCAACACCGTTAATACTTAAAATTGTATTATTCTCAACGACAATATCAACAGGCCCCATCGGTGGTGAACCATCTCCATTGATTAGGGTTACTCCTCTAATAATTAATTGATCAAAAGGACCTTCTCCCAAATAGTTTTCTTGAGAAAATATATTGATAGTAGAAATTAAGCATACAAGGATACATAGTTTTTGAATGTTCATTGGATATGGTTTTAACATGTTTAAAAGTACTTATAAAAAATGAAACCATAAAACGTAATACAATAGGTGAATATTTATTTGCTTTTAGACGTTATATGATGGTTATTGTGAAGAAGTTTGGTTTGTTTCTAAACTTAAAAAAGTATAACTTCGTTAACATCTTAAATTATATAGTATATATGAAATATATAATGATAATAATACTTCAACTAGTAAGTTGTCTTTCGTTAACAGCCCAAGGTATTGAAGATTTATCATTTGGAACCGAGACTACATTAGAAATAATGACATGGAATATTGAACATTTTCCTAAAAATGGTCAGACTACCATAAATTATCTAGTAGACATAATTGAGGCTTTAGATGTTGATATATTAGCCATACAGGAAGTAGATAATGTAAATTATTTTGAACAAATGATTGATAGTTTGAGCTCATATGACGGCTATCTAGAATCTGTTTGGTTTGCTGGTTTGGCATATATTTACAAGCCTGATATAATACAAATCAACAACATTTATGAAATATACACTTCTTCAGAATATTGGAATTATTTTCCAAGGTCTCCAATGGTGATGGATTTCAATTTTAGGAATGAGAGGTTTATTATAATAAACAATCATTTTAAATGCTGTGGTGATGGAGTTTTGGATTTAAACATTACAAATGACGAAGAAACAAGAAGATATTTTGCTAGTTATTTGTTAAAAGAGTATGTAGACACTTATTTTCTTAATGAAAACGTAATCATATTAGGTGATCTAAATGATAGCTTATTAGACGACCCTCAAAATAATGTGTTTCAGACGATTCTAGATGATCAGGACAATTATTTATTTGCAGATCTTGAAATTGCTAATGGTAACAGTTCTGAATGGTCCTTTCCAACATGGCCTTCACATCTTGACCATATTCTTTTAACAAATGAATTGTTTTTTGAATTTGAAAATACTAGTTCTGATATTCAAACTATTAAAATAGAAGAATATCTACCGGGAGGTTGGTCAGAATATGATGAAAACATATCTGATCATAGACCAGTAGCAATAAAATTATTACTTGACAGTAATTTAGATGTTGCTAACTTTACTAAACCAAAGACCGTTTTTTTTAATTATCCAAATCCTTTTAGTTCTGAAACAACGTTTTCTTTTAAAAGTTCAGCTGACCTAAATAAAATTGTAATATTTAATTTAAATGGTCAAAAAATAATGTCTCTAAATGTCCACCAGGGACAATCCTCTATCGTTTTTAATGCTAAAAATTTTCCAAATGGAATTTATATAGCAAAGTTCCTGTCAAATAATAACAAAATGGCCACTAGAAAACTTGTATTGATAAAATGATTGAGCTAGCAACAAAAACTATTTTTGTTTCATGAAAAAACAAATTTCGATTATAGGTGGTGGTCCATCAGCTTTTTTATTGGCTGCTTTTTTAGACCCTAAAAAATTTACGATTACCATCTATGAAAAAAACAAAACAGCGGGTCGTAAATTTTTAGTTGCCGGAAAAGGCGGATTTAATTTAACGTATTCAGAACCGATTCAGCAGCTTATTAAACGCTACACAGCAAATGATTTTTTAGACAAATCGTTACATCATTTCACCAATACTGATTTTAGAGATTGGCTAGATAAAATAGGAATTCCCACATACATCGGAAGCAGTAAAAGAGTATATCCTAAAGAAGGAATTAAACCGATTGAAGTGCTAAATGCAATTCTAAAACATCTCAAAGAAAAAGGAGTTATCATGAAGTATGAACACACTTTTTCTAGTTGGGATGCCAATAATAATCCGATTATTAATAACCAAACAATACAAACAGCTTATACAGTTTTTTCTTTAGGCGGAGGAAGTTGGAAAATTACGGGTTCTGATGGAACTTGGCTCGATACTTTTTCTAAAAAAGAAATTGAAACAAAAGTATTTCAAGCATCGAACTGCGGATATCAAATTGATTGGAAACCTAATTTTATTAAAAACCACGAAGGAACTCCTTTAAAAAACATTGCGATTTCCTGTAATAATAGTAACCAGAAAGGAGAAGCTGTTATTACGAAGTTTGGATTAGAAGGGAATGCAATCTACGGATTGAGTCCACAAATTAGAGAACAGCTGACTGCAAATTCAACAGCAACCATTTTTATCGATTTTAAACCTTCATTAACAATAGAAAATGTTCATTCTAAGGTGAAAAAATCTATTTATAAAAATACAACTCAGATTTTAAAAAAGGAACTCAAACTAAGTGTTGCTCAAATTGATTTATTAAAAACATATCTTTCTAAATCGTCTTATTTAAACACAGCGTCCTTAGTAAAAATTATTAAAAGATTCCCTTTAAAAATAATAAATACAGCAACTATTGACGAATCAATTTCTACAGTTGGAGGAATTGATTTAAATGCAATTTCTAAAAGTTTTGAACTCAAAAAAATACCGAATCAATTTTGTATTGGTGAAATGTTAGATTGGGACGCTCCAACTGGCGGCTATCTATTGCAAGCTTGTGCAAGCACTGGTGTGTATTTAGCACATCATTTAAATAAAAACAATTAGCGAAACGAGTTTATCAAACATTTGGATACCCTACATTGCAAAAACCTTGTTTTATCTCCTGGTCTTTTTAGGAGCTCTACTCACCTTCTTCTTTCTCTTATTAAAAGGAATCGCATCATCAAAAGTATGTTGTGCTGTTTTGTGTGAAGTTTTATTCTTTTTCCAAGAATTATTTTCTGGCAATAAAACCTGTAATAAATCAGATCGTCCAACTTTTGTTAAGGTATTTCGAATCCAATCTTTGTTTTCTTTTTTGTACCAAAAGAAAAATTTATGTTGGTCGTCACGCTCCTTTTTTGTTTTCGGAGTTCTTGTTGGCTTTAATGTATACGGATGAAATCCTGAATAATAAATAACCGTTGCAACCGTCATTGGTGTCGGTGTAAAACCTTGCACTTGTTCTAACTGAAAGCCCATATCTTTCGTCTCAGCAGCTAAATTTGCCATATCTTCTACCTCACTAGCAGGATGACTGGAAATAAAATATGGAATTAATTGTAAGTTTAATTTCTTCTTGATATTTATTTTATCAAAACGCTCTTTAAACATATGAAAATATTTAAAAGACGGTTTACGCATCAACTTTAAAACAGGATCTGAAGTGTGTTCTGGAGCGACTTTTAAACGTCCAGAAACATGTTTAGTCATTACTTCTTCAGTATACGCATCTAACTCTTTTGGATCTGCATTTTTATTAAATTCAGGCACCAACATATCATGTCTTATTCCACTTCCAATAAAAGATTTTTTAATCTTTGGATGTTTATCAACTGCCTGATATAATTCTGTTAATGGTTTATGAGACGTATCTAAATTAGAGCAAATTACTGGAGAAATACAACTTGGTGCCACACATTTATCGCAAATAGATTGTACTTTTCCTTTCATCTGATACATATTAGCAGAAGGTCCGCCAATATCTGATAAATATCCCTTAAAGTCAGGCATATTTGCCACTTTATCAATCTCTTTTAAAACAGACTCTTGACTTCGACTCGCAATGAATTTTCCTTGATGCGCAGAAATGGTACAAAAACTACACCCACCAAAACATCCTCTATGAATGTTGATAGAAAATTTTATCATTTCAAACGCAGGAATTGGTCCACGTTTATCATATTTAGGGTGTGGTAATCTCGTAAAAGGCAAATCGAAAGAACCATCAATTTCTTTTTCCGTCATTGTTGGAAAAGGTGGGTTAATCACCAACGTTTTTCCTTCAACATCTTGTAAAATTCTTCTTGCTTTTAATTTATTCGACTCTTGTTCTATTACTTTAAAATTAGAAGCAAATGTTTTTTTGTCCCCTAAACAGGCTTTATGAGAATTAATGGTTACATCTTCCCAATCATTTACAACAGGCAACTTCTCTTCTTTTTGATCAATAAAAACAGCTGTTTGTTTGATGTTTTTTAAACTCGAAAAAGGCACCCCTTTTTGCAATAATTCTACAATTTCTCGCAAAGGTTGCTCTCCCATTCCATAGACCAACATGTCTGCTTTAGACGTTTCTAAAATAGTTGGTAATAGCTTATCTGACCAATAGTCGTAATGCGTTACACGTCTTAAAGATGCCTCAATTCCTCCAATTAAAACAGGAACATCTGGAAATTTTTCTTTTAATATTTTTGAGTATACGGAGGTTGCATAATCGGGTCTAAAACCTTTATCTCCGTTTGGAGTATAGGCATCTTTATCTCTACTTTTTTTACTTGCAGTATAATTACTCACCATAGGATCCATACATCCACCAGTTGCTCCAAAAAACAAACGAGGTTTACCTAATTTTTCGAAATCCTGCAAATTATCGTTTACACTTGGTTGCGGTACAATTGCCACACGTAAACCATAACTCTCTAAAATACGCCCAATTACAGCAGGTCCAAATGAAGGATGATCCACATAAGCGTCTCCACTAAATAAAATAACATCTAACTCTTCCCAACCACGAATTTTAACTTCCTTGTTTGTAGTTGGTAACCAATCGGTTAGTTGATGTCTTTTAGTATTCTCCATATTTTGCAAAAATACCCATTTTAAATGGATTCCAATACTTTTCTAATCATTTCTATCTTCATCATATAACACAAATCATATGTTAAACATCTTGACTATTTAAAAGGCTTTAAAACTAGTAGCCTTTTAAATTCTTGTTTTTTCACAAATAAATATTTTTTTTTAAGAAAACAAAGGATACTATGAGATGTACAATAGTCATATCTTACTATCTAGAAATTTAGTTTCGCTAGTTATACACCTCATCATCTTAGACATAAGCTTTTACTTTACACCTTTTATTTTAAAATTCTAAAGTAATAATTACTTCTTGAGTCTTTTTATAATGACCTGCAACATTTGAGTGTAATCCATCAGAAAAACTTGTTTAAATAGTTTTTAAAAAATTTGTTTAAATAATTCAATTCTTTTAATCTATTATAATGATATATTAGCCTTTTTTAAAAAAAAATCATGAAAAAAAAAGTCTTCTGCACCTTACTATTACTAGTTAGTCTTGTTACATTTTCACAAAATTTTGAAATTACAAAAGGAAAAATATTTAAAGATAAGAAAAAAAACAGTTCCTTACTTTTTGCTTTAAATGATGAAAATGGTGGTCTTATTACCATAAGAAGTTTTTACAGTGGGTTCTTAATTAAAACACTAAAAGGGTATTATATTCAACATTTTGATGCAGATTTAAATCTAAAAAAAGAGCATGTTCTAAATGTCAAAGAAAATAGAATTGAAAATGCATTTATCAAAAATGATAAACTTCATCTGATAGAGTTTAATAAATCAAAAAAAAATAAATCTTTAGTTTACACCATCTTAACAACAAGTCTAAATGCCTTTGATTTTACATCAAAAAAACTACTCTCTATTTCAGAAAAAAATTCCAAAAAGTATTTTGAAATCATGATTTTTCCGTTTTTCATAAATAATGGTCTAAACCAATTAGACTCTGATCATATGGGAAGTGTTTCTATGTCTGAAAACAATAAGTTCTTCGCCATTAACTTTGATATAAAAAACAAAGAAAAGGAAACACATAAAGTATTTGTTTACAATGATCGTTTTGAGTTAGTTTTTGAAAAATTAATTGTAAAAAAAATTAAGGATCGCTTTTTTGATTATAATACGATTGAGGTAGATGATAACGATGGTACGGTATATTTTCTTGGAAAGTCTTTCGAAAATGAATCAAGAAAGAAAAAGAAAAAAGGAAAAACAAACTATCATTTTGAATTAAGTAAAATTGACGCTAACGGAGAACAGACGGTTAGTTTTAAAAATCCAAATAAATTTATAAGTTCTTTAAGTTTAATTAAAAATAAAGATAATTTATCTTGTATTGGTTTTTACGGAAATAAAGATGAAGGTCGACTAAATGGCGTTTGTTTGATTAATATAGATACCAAAACCTTTGAGGTTGAAACTAAAAAATTTAACCCATTCTCAGACACTTTCTTAACCGACAAATATGGTAATAAAGAAAGAAAAAAGAAAAGAAAGGCTAAAAAAGGGCTGAGAAATATGGAATTTAGAAGTATTGAAATTCAAGAAAATGGAGATTTAATAATCAGTGCAGAAGAAGATTATATTACAGTTCACACTAGCATGGGGCAAAATGGTTCTATGTCCACACATACAATTCAACATTATGATGATATTATTGCATTAAGATTAAGTAATAAAGGAAACTTACTTTGGTCTCGAAACATAAATAAAGCGCAGACTGGCTATGCTAATAGCTCTTTTACAACTATTTCTTTGAACAATAAAACGCATTATTTCATGAATTGCTCAGACAATATTAGAAAATTAAGTGATGATAGAATTCAATTTAGACAAACTTCATCAAAAAAATCTAATCTCTATGTGATAACCTTAAATGATGAAGGTATTTTTGATTATAAAAAATTGATAGATGATAAGGTATCTAAAGTTTTTTACAAAGTTAACCAAGGAGTTATTGCTCCGAGTAAAGATGAAGTTATCCTATTAGGAAAAAAGAAAAAAAACTCTAGAATAATTAAGATAAAAATATAAAATATTTTTATCTATTTATTTTTGGCTGTTAATAATTAAATGAGGAACAGTGCTTAAATTCCAATCAATAACCAAACCACCCGCTAAAGATTTTGCAACTTTTTTTCCATATAAAAATTCGCATACATACAAAGCAGCTTCAAAAGATTTTGCCCCTCCAGCAGAAGTAATGTATTTTCCATCATGTACAAATAACACATTTTTTCTGATGTCTAATTCTGGAAACATTGCGCTCATTTTATCAATATCTGAAGGAAATGTAGTAGAAACTTTACTTTTTAATAATCCCGCTTTTGCCAATACAAAAGCACCATCACAATGAGAAGTTATATAGGTTGCCTCTTTATCGACTCGTTTTACAAAGTCAATCATAGCAGTATCGTCTAAATCAGAATCTAAATGATGTTCAGCAGAAGGAACTACTAAAATATCAATTTTTGGGATTGAATCTTTTAGGTAATTATAATCTGGAAGAATTCTCATTCCTTCAAAAGTAGTAATCGCTTTATCAGTATTTGCAACAGTAAATACATTCATGGCTTTAATGTTCTCTCTAAAAATAGTGTGTTGAAAAATATCAAAAGGAGCCGTTAATTCTGTATTGAAGGTTCCATCCATAATTAAAAAAGCTACATTATATCTATCTTCTTGTAACTTCGGAAATATTTTTCTTAAATGAACTTCTTTCTGAACCTCAATATTACTTTCTATGTTTTTAGATTGACAACTGATTACTCCAATCACTACTAAAGACAATAAAACTCTTTTCATTATATAAATTTTAAATCCATTATAAAAGTATCCATAATCATTTTAACAGTTCATGTATTTAGTAATTCTTTTTTGTTTTGTAATTTTATAAAAAAATAATCAAATTTTTACAATGAAAAAAAATATACTTTTAACAATACTCAGTATTTTCTTCCTTACTTCTTGTGATTCTAAAATAGAAAAAACACAAAATAATGACACTTATGTAACTGATAATTACACGAAAAAAGAAGTAGATATTGTTATGAGAGATGGTATTAAACTGCACACAACTATCTATTTGCCAAAAGATAAAAACAAAAAATATCCTATCTTAATGCAGAGAACTCCTTATAGTTCTGCTCCTTATGGAAATGGTGAAATGAAGACTAAAATTAGTCCAAATATTCATTTAATGAAAGAAGGAAATATTGTGGTATATCAAGATGTTCGTGGTAGATGGATGAGTGAGGGTGTTTATGATAATATGCGTGCCTATATCCCAAACAAAACAGCAAATGAGTCTGATGAAGTTTCAGATACTTATGATACAATTGATTGGTTAGTGAAAAACGTTGACAATAATAATGGAAATGTTGGTACTTGGGGAATTTCGTATCCTGGACATTATGCCACAGTTTCTACAATTGATGCACATCCTGCTTTAAAAGCAGCTTCTCCACAAGCATGTATTGGAGATTTTTTCTTTGATGATTTTCATCATAATGGTGCATTTTTATTGAGTTATTTTAGAGCAATTTCTTTATTCGGAACCTACAAAGACACACCAACAGATTCTGCTTGGTATTCTTTTCCAAAAATGAATTCTCAAGATCAATACCAATTTTTCTTAGACAAAGGTCCTTTAAAAAACTTAAATACATATTTTCAATATGACAAATTAGACATAAGTGTAGCTGCGAACAAAGATAAGATTGATGACTTTTTCTGGAAAGAAATTGTAGAGCATCCTAATTACGATTCTGTATGGAAAAGCAAAGGAATTATACAACATATGGATAAAGTTCCATCTACAGTAGCAACGATGATTGTTGGTGGTTTCTTTGATGCTGAAGATTTATATGGCCCTTTAGAAACGTATAAAGGAATTGAAAAAAACGGAAAAGAAAACTATAACACACTTGTTTTTGGACCTTGGGATCACGGTAAATGGGCAAAAAATACAGTAGAAAATTCTGTAGGTAATTATTATTTTGGAGATTCTATTTCTTTAAAATTTCAAAAAGAGATTGAAACAAAATTCTTTAATCATTTCTTAAAAGGAAAAGGTGATAAAAATTCTGGATTACCAGAAGCTTATGTTTTTGATTCAGGAAAAAAAGAATGGAAATCGTATAATTCTTGGCCTCCAAATAATGTGGTGAAAGAAAACTGGTTTTTAAATAAAGATCAAGGTTTAGCTAAACATCATGATGGTAAATTAATACGAGATATTAAATTTATTAGTGATATTAAAAGACCTGTTCCGTATTCCGAAGATATAAAAACAGTATTTACTCCTAGAAAATATATGACAGATGATCAACGTTTTGCCGCAAGAAGGCCAGATGTTTTAGTTTTTGAAACAGCTGCTTTAACGGATGATTTTACATTAGCTGGAGATATTTTAGCTAAATTAAAAGTCGCAACTACGGGAAGTGCCGCAGATTGGATTGTAAAAGTGATAGATGTTCACCCTTCAGATACTGAAGAAAATAACGACAAACTACAAGATCATTTAAAAATGAGTAACTATCATTTAATGGTTCGAAGCGAAGTTTTACGTGGTCGTTTTAGAAATAGCTTTGAGTTTCCAGAACCTTTTATACCAAACAAAAAAACGAATGTAAATATTAAATTGCAAGATGTTTTTCACACGTTTAAAAAAGGACATAAATTACAAATTCAGGTCCAGAGTACTTGGTTTCCTTTAATTGACTTGAATCCGCAAACATATGTGGATAATATATACAAAGCAGAAGAAACTGATTTTAAAACTCAAACTCATACTGTTTTTACCGATTCTAGTATTATCTTTTCAGTGTTGAAATAAAATCATCTTTTTTAAACTTTTTTCCGTCTTTTATATACACAACAAATATGAACACAAATTTTACAGAGATAATTATAATTGGTGCTGGTCTATCTGGAATTGGAGCTGCTTGTCATCTACAGAGAAAAAACCCAACTAAAAAGTACAAAATTTTAGAATCTAGAGAAGAAATTGGCGGTACCTGGAGTTTATTTAAATACCCAGGAATACGATCAGATTCTGATATGTACACTTTTGGATATTCTTTTAAAACTTGGGATGATGACAAATCTTTCGCTGATGCTACATCGATTTTAAAATATGTACACCAAGCTTCTGAAGAGTATCATGTAAAAGAAAAAATTATTTTTAATCAAAAAGTAGTTTCTTATAACTTTGATTCTTTACAAAATTTATGGACGGTTAAAACCACAAACCCTAAAACAAAAGAAGAAACGTTTTATACATCACAATTTATTTTTAATTGTAGTGGTTATTATAATTACGATCATGGTTATACACCAGAATTTAAAGGCTTAGAAAATTTTAAAGGCATGTTTATTCATCCACAAAATTGGGATGAAAATTTAGACTACAAAAACAAAAAAGTAGTCGTTATTGGTAGCGGAGCTACTGCAGTTACTATTGTGCCTTCAATAGCAAATGATGTTGCTAAAGTAACGATGTTGCAAAGATCACCAACTTACATTGCTGCCCTACCAAATAAAGATAAAATTGCTGGTTTTATAAAAAAAGTTTTGCCTCGTAAAATAGCGCATAGATTAATAAGGACTAAAAATATTTTTGCGGGGATGCTCTTTTTTAACCTCTGTAAAAAATGGCCAAAAACTATGAAGAGCTATGTTTTAAAAGGAATTAAAAAAGAGTTAGGAGACTTTCCTTTAGAACCTCATTTTTCTCCAGATTACAAACCTTGGGATCAGCGATTTTGTTTGATTCCTGATGGTGATTTTTTTAAAGCTCTTAAAAAAGGAAAAGCAGATGTAGTTACTGATTCTATTGCTGTTTTTACAGAAAACGGAATCCTTTTAAAGTCAGGGAAAATATTAGAAGCAGATATTATTATTAGCGCAACTGGCTTAAAGTTATTACCCTTTGGTGGTGCAAAAATAACACTAAATAACAATCCTTTTGATATTACAAAACAGTTTATTTATAAAGGTTTAATGTTAAGCGAACTACCTAATTTTTTCGTTTTTGCAGGATACACGAACGCTTCTTGGACTTTAAAAAGCGATTTAACAAGCGAATACATTTCAAGACTTTTAAAGTATTTGGATAAAAAAAACTACAAATCAGTTAACGCAAAAGTGCTAGAGGAAAACTTAGGTGAATTGCCGTTAATTGATTTAGACTCTGGCTATATTCATAGAGCTAAAGATACGCTTCCAAAACAAGGAGATAAATTTCCTTGGAGGTTATATCAAAATTATATTTTAGATTTTAAAGCTTTAAGAATAGATTCTGTAAAAGATAAAAGATTACAATTTAGATAATCATTTTTAAATCGTTTATTTTTGCAATATGTTAAAACCTAGAATAGAAATAGATAAAGACGATTTTTACCTTACTGAACAAGGCTATAAAGTTTTTACTGAAAAATATCACCTAAAAAGAGGATACTGTTGTAAAAATGGTTGCAAACATTGCCCTTACGGATATGATAAAAAAACAGATAGTTTTAAATAATTAAATACTTTTTCTGTCAAAATGTTTCAACGGTAAAAAATATAAATTTAGTAAAAATGATAAAAAGAGTTCTAGTCTTAATCGTTCTAATGATATTTACAGGTTGTGCCGAATTACAAAATGTTATTCGTCAGTTACCAAATGGAGGTAGCTTATCTCAAGAACAAATTGGAAATGGTTTAAGACAAGCTTTAGATAACGGAATTAAAAATCAGGTTTCTAAATTAACTTCAAAAGACGGTTTTTATAGAAACGATTTGGTGAAAATTTTATTACCTAAAGAATTACAAGTAGTAGATAAAGGTTTAAGAAGAATCGGTTTAAGTAATTTAGCAGATGAAGGAATAAAAGTTTTAAATAGAGCTGCAGAAGATGCTGTAAAAACAGCAACTCCTATTTTTATAAATGCCGTAAAAGAAATTACGTTTGCTGATGCTAAAAATATTTTATTAGGAGAACAAGATGCTGCAACTAGTTATTTGCATTCTAAAGCTTCAGAAAGCTTGTATAATAATTTTAGCCCTGTGATTAGTAATTCTTTTTCTAAAGTTGGCGCAGATAAAATTTGGTCTAATTTAATTACCAAATACAATTCCATTCCTTTTGTAAAAAAGGTAAACACCGATTTAACTAACTATGTTACAAACGAAGCTCTAAAAGGTGTTTTTATAATGATTACAAAAGAGGAAAAAGCGATTAGAGAAAAAGTAGGTCTTCGAAACACTACTCTATTAAAACAAGTTTTTTCATTACAAGACAAAAAATAATCACAAAATAAAATCGTTTTAAAAACCTCTAGGCATTTAATGTATGGAGGTTTTTTTTATTTAATGTGTATGGCTTTTGTATGGGGGGTTATTTTGTTAAATACTTGCAAATAAATTAATTTCGAAAAAAAATAACTCATGAAATATTTATTCGGAATATTAATTTCGTCAATCACATTATTTTCTAGTGGGCAAACTGTAGAGGATGATTTTGAAGGAAATGGAACGATCTCTACTTGGTCTGTAGATGCTTCAGAAATGAATATCTCTTTTGCAAATCCATATATGGAGAGTATAAATACTTCCAATACAGTATTAGAATACAAAGATAATGGAGGCCAGTATGCTAATATATTCTTTGATGTTTCTAATACATTTGATTTATCTACATATCATACATTTACTTTAAAAATATATGTTCCTTCTTCTAGTCTTATAGGAGACCAAAACAACCAAATATCCTTAAAGTTACAAGACAATACGATAGGCAATAGTTGGATTACACAAACAGAAATTATAAAGGCGATTGTTTTAGATCAATGGCAAACCATCACTTTCGATTTTAAAAATGATAATTTTATAAATTTTGATAGCAATTCAAATGATCCAGAAGATAGAACAGATTTAAATAGAGTTTTAATACAAATAAATGGTGAAAATAATAATGCTAAAGTAACAGCTTATATTGATGATTTTTTATATGATGGAACCATTAGTGATAACGATAATACTGATGACAACCCAGTTTTTAACAACTTAGTTTGGTCTGATGAGTTTAATGGTACAGGTACTATAGATGCTAACAAATGGTTTCAGCAAACAAGACCAATTATAAATGGGCAAAGTTGGGCTAATGGAGAAATTCAGCATTATACAGATAGAAACACTAATTCTTTTATGGTAAATGGAGCCTTAAAAATTTTAGCAAAAAAAGAGACATACACAAACGAAGGAGTTACCAAACAATATACTTCTGCAAGACTGAATTCTAAATTTGCGTTTACGTATGGAAAAGTTGAAATTAGAGCAAAAATGCCTTTTGGAGTTGGTACTTTTCCAGCCCTTTGGATGCTGGGTCAAAATATTACAGAGACAGGAGGCTATTGGGCAGCTACACATGGAACTGTTGGTTGGCCAGATTGTGGCGAAGTAGATATTATTGAGCATTGGGGAGACAATCAAAACTTTATGCAAAGTGCTTTACATAATCGATCAAGTTACGGAGGTACCATTAATAAAGGAGGAAGGATGATTAATAATGCATCTTCAGAATTTCATATCTACACATTAGATTGGAACTCTAATAAAATGACTTTTAGCATCAATGGAATCATTCATTATATTTATAATCCAGAAAATAAAAACATCCAAAACTGGCCTTACGATGCGCCTCAATACTTATTGTTTAATGTTGCTATTTTACCAAACATTACATCTAGCTTTACCGAAAGCGCTATGGAAATTGATTACGTTAGAGTATATCAAGAAGCAACAGCATCTATTTCTGAAATTAATAATTTGTTAAATGTTAAACTTTTCCCCAATCCATTAAATAACAAATTAAATATTCGATTTTCATCAGATTTAGGTAAAATTACAGGAACTATTTATTCTTTAACAGGGCAAAAAATTCAAGTATTTATTCAAAACAGTTTAGAGAAAACGATAGAAATCTCTAATTTATCAGATGGTATTTATTTCTTAAAACTAGAAACGGAAAAAGGAACATCAACTCATAAGATTATTAAAAAATAACTTTAACAATTTTGTAAGTATGAACATTTAAATAATTGTGTATATTTAAATGTTCATAAACACAGTCTATGTCCCGCCTAAAACAATTAGATAGCTACAAAAAACACCTAAAGGAAAGATATATCAAGTTAATTGAGAAATCTAACAGCTATAGGTATGTAGATGAATCAATGAGTGATATAGCTGCATTTAAGGCTATGAAATTGCTTGAGAAGATTAATCAACTTCGTTATTTAGACAGAAAACTTACTATTTAAATTTACTAAAATATTTAGGATCTATTTTCTAAAATAAGACTCATTTCTACTTGTAACTCTTTAGCTTTTATGGCAGCAACCTGTGCAAAATCATCAGAATTTGATGCATAAATTATTCCCCTTGAAGAATTAATTAACAAACCAATATTTTCTGATAAACCGTATTTACAAACATCTTGCAAGTTTCCTCCTTGTGCTCCAACTCCAGGAACTAGCAAAAAAGAATTAGGAACTATTTTTCGAATTTCTTTAAAATATTCAGCTTTTGTAGCACCAACAACATACATTAAATTTTCTGAATTTGCCCAAGATTTTGACACTTGTAAAACCTCTTTATACATTTCTTGACTATTGACAGTTAATGTCTGAAAATCAAAAGCACCTTCATTTGAAGTTAGTGCCAACATAATTGTATGCTTGTCTTTAAAAGCTAAAAAAGGCTCAACAGAATCTTTACCCATATAAGGTGCAACGGTGACAGAGTCAAACGCTAAATCTTTAAAAAAAGCTTTCGCATACATTGTCGATGTATTTCCTATATCTCCTCTTTTGGCATCAGCAATTGTAAAAATTTCTGGATGTTCTTTATTTATGTAAGCAATCGTTTTTTCAAGAGCTTGCCAACCTTTAATTCCATAAGCTTCATAAAAAGCAGTATTAGGCTTGTAAGCTACACAAAGGTGATGAGTTGCATCAATAATGGCTTTATTAAATTGAAAGATAGGATCCTCAAATTTTAATAAATGAGCAGGGATTTTATCAAGATCGACATCTAAGCCAATACATAGAAAAGATTTTTTTTGCTTTATTTGTGATACAAGTTGTTCTGTTGTCATTACTTTTGCTTAATGTTATACAAAAGTACTATTTTTAACTTTCAACATTTGTAAGTTATTTCTTTTTTAATTGACATATTTAATATGAAAAAAACATTTCTTTTATTAATAATTATTTTTATAAGTTGTAATTCAGAGAAGCCTAGACAATTTACTGACGAAGCATATAAAGAAATGCTGGTTGACTTAGACAATTCTAAAATAACTCTAAGAGAAGTTTTATATTACAATAAAGGAAAGAAAACCTTAATAGATGTTTGGGCATCTTGGTGTAAAGATTGTATTGTTGGCATTCCTAAAATAAAAGAATTACAAAAAGAATTTCCTGATGTGATTTTTTTATTCTTATCAGTAGATAGAAGTACTCCATCTTGGAAAAGGGCCATTACTAAATACAATTTAGTAGGACAACATTATAATTTACCTGAAGGGATGAAAGATGGTGAATTTGTAGATTTCATCAATTTAAATTGGATTCCAAGGTATATGGTTATTGATGAAACAGGAGAAATAACATTATTTAAAGCTACAAATATATCAGATAAAAAAATAAAATTAGCCTTAAAAAAAATCGAATAAATCGTTATAGTAACTATTTCTTTTTCTCAACGCTTTTTGATTTTCCATTTCTTAAATTTACATCAAAATTAAATATAGAATAATGAGAACAAAAATAGTAGCAGGAAACTGGAAAATGAACAATGACAAAAAGGAGAGTAAACAACTGATTAAAGATTTGAAAAAATCTATTAAAGCAGAAAAGTTAGAAAATACTCGTGTAATTGTTGCTCCTACTTTTGTAAATCTTTCTTCCTCTATAAAAGCAGCTAAAAACTCTAAAATTGAAGTAGTTGCACAAAACATGCATCAAGCTAAAAATGGTGCTTATACAGGTGAAATTTCTGCTAATATGTTAAAAGCAATCGGAATTAAAACTGTTATTTTAGGCCATTCAGAAAGAAGGACTTATTTTAATGAAACAGATAAAGGTTTAGCTGAAAAAGTAGATGCTGTTTTAGAAAATGAATTAGAAACTATTTTTTGTTTTGGAGAACTATTAGAAGACAGAAAATCTGATCATCATTTTACCGTTGTAAAAGATCAAATAGCAAATGCATTATTTCATTTAGATAAAGTTGCTTGGAAAAGCATTATTTTAGCTTACGAGCCTGTTTGGGCAATTGGTACTGGTGAAACTGCAAGTGCAGAACAAGCACAAGAAATGCATGCATTTATTAGAAGTATCATAGAAAAAAAATACAATAAAGAAGTCGCTGATGAAGTTTCTATTTTATATGGAGGAAGTGTAAAACCTGCAAATGCAGAAGAAATTTTTTCTAAACCAGATGTAGACGGAGGTTTAATTGGTGGAGCAGCTTTAAATGTAGCTGATTTTACAGGAATTATTAAAGCTATTTAAGCATCGTATTTAAAGATATTTACAATAAATTTGCATCAAGATTTAAAAATCTTGATGCATTTTTTTTACGACACATTTATGGACAACATTTACATAGAATATAACTTTACCGTAACACCAAAAGAACCGGCTACAGAAATTTTAATTGCAGAATTAGGTGCTGTAGGCTTTGAAAGTTTTGTTGAAAATAAAAATGGCGTAACAGCGTATATCCAAAAAGAAGAATGGAATTCAAGTATTTTAGATGCTATTTTTGTTTTAAACTCTAATGAGTTTTCAATTGAATATAATCAAAATGAAGTTGAACAAACAAATTGGAATGCAGAATGGGAGAAGAACTTTACCCCAATTCAAGTTGATGAATTAGTGAGTATTAGAGCTCCTTTTCATAAAAACCCCAATTTAAAATACGATATAGTTATTGAACCAAAAATGAGTTTTGGTACAGGTCATCATGAAACTACGCATATGATGGTTCAACATTTATTACAACTAAATTTAGAGAATAAAAAGACTTTAGATATGGGCTGTGGAACTGGTATTTTAGCCATTTTTGCTGAAATGAAAGGTGCCAAACCAATTGATGCTATTGATATTGATAATTGGTGTTATGAAAATTCCACAGAAAATGTTACTCGCAATAATTGTCATAACATTTCCGTTTATGAAGGAGAATCATCTCTCTTAGTCAATAAAAAATACGATGTTATTATTGCGAATATCAACAGAAATATTTTATTAATGGATATGAAAATTTACACAAACTGTTTAAATGAAGAAGGTGTTCTTTTATTAAGTGGATTTTACGAAGAAGATATTCCTGTTATTGATGTTGAAGTTTCTAAATACAATTTAAAATTAGAAACATTTATTCAAAGAAATAATTGGGTTGCATTAAAATACAATAAATTGTAATTTTATGATCATGAGTACCAAAGAAAAAATTAAAGAAGAAGTTGATGTCTTAGAACAGGAAACACATCAACATGAAATAGTACTTCATAATGATGAAGTAAATACTTTTGATTTTGTAATGGAATCTTTAATTAGTGTTTGTGAACATACTTTAGAACAAGCTGAGCAATGCACTATTTTAGTTCACTATAAAGGAAAATGCACAGTTAAATCTGGAGAATATAAAGATTTAGAACCTAGATGTTCTAAATTATTGCAATTAGGTTTATCCGCAGAACTAATATAATTTATGGAAAATGTTTTAAAATATTACGAATTCTCTCTTTTTATAAAAGATGAATGCAATACCTTTTCTGGAAACGAAATTGCTTTTACAGAATTGAATTCAACACATTTTTTGATTTTTGAAAAAAAAGGGGATAGCTATAATTTATATGTTTCAAGATATTCTCATAAAAATGAGATTGGTGTAAAACCCCCAGAAATACTTGAATTATTGGTAGAAAACTATAACAAAAGTATTCCAGAACATCGAAAAGCAATCAAACAATATTTGAATTAAACTCTAGAAATTTTCCTTTTTATTTTTCTACAAACAATTATAACTTCATAAATTTTGTTTTGCATTACTAGTAGAAAACCCAAAAAAGTTTATAATAAATATTTAAAAAAAATCGTATTAATTCGTTTTTGTGTTAAGATTTCTTAGAGAAGAAAAGCTGAACATGTTCAAAATCTATTAAATTTCTTTTCGTTAGTTATTTTATTGATGTAACATCTATGTTTAATGGTAAAAGTTCTTTTATCATACCATAAATAAGAGTGTCCTTATTATCTTTAATATATCTCCACTTAATGACTTTTGCTTTTCTAATATTACCGTCTTTATCAACAATATTTTCAACGACATTTAAATCTTCACCAGTAATAGATACAGCAATGTCATTTTCATAATAAAGTTGGGCGATATTTTTAGGAAATAACTCGAAATCATTTTTACCCATAATTTCATACTCGTTATTATTAAAATCATGACCAACCATTTTTAAAAACTCAGGATTTATATAATTCATGATAAACTTATCACCTCTCTTAACCTTTTGCCATATCGGCAAAGGAAACCCTTCATAACTTCTATTAAAAATAATTAAGTTTTGTTTTAAACCTATATTTCTTTGTTGTAGCGTAGCAAATTCAATCTTTACATCTTCATTTTCACTTCTTAAAAAATAAGTGGAAACAGTTAGAAAGAGTAAAGAAACATAAGTTATAATTTTATGTTTTTTTTCTAAATTAGAAAATACAAATAAAATTTGTTTAGATTTTATTGTTAATTTATTCATGCTTTTTTATTTATAGAGTTAAACAAAAAAGGATTATTGGAGTATAAAACTGCTATTGAAGGGGCAAAAAGATTTAACTTTAAACCATTTTTTATACTTTCTGAAATATTTCTAAATTTAAAACCTATATTTTTAGAAACAAAGGAATAAAATAATCTGGAAATAAGAAAAATTAATTTTTTTCTTGCTCTAAAATAAATCAGAATAAACAAAAGGTTTTTAATTGATGAAAAAATACTTAACTTAATATTAGTTTTTATCTTATCCATTATAGGGGGCTTTGGATTAATTAATAACTAATTATCTATTTTAGTAGACAAATGTATATAGACAAATATATAAATTAAAAGTTATACTAAAAACTTTTAAACACTATAAATATATAATAAATCAAAGGCTTACGATTGTTACAGGCTAATGTTTAATAGCGCTAACATTTTATCGAAAGGTAACTGTTATCATTAAAAGTTTATAAAAACTGGTTGGTCAGAATATTATGAGTAAGTCATATAATAGTAAGATCAAAAAAAAACATATTAGAAGAAATTCTAGTCATCTATTTTAAAAGAGATAAAATAAAATTAATATTGGATAATTATTCTTACTTATCTCTGAATAAGGATTAACATATCTTATTTAGGGTTAATTATGAAATTTGATGTTTTAAAAAAACCAATATTAATTATTAACGATACTAAAGCACTTAGGAATTGTATTGTTTTACTTCTACATTCTGATTAAATAAATACACTTTCTTGTTATTCGTATTTAAACATTCAAATCTTGTTCTACGTTTGTTTCCTCTCTTATAAATGATATTTTTAAATTCAAAGAAGCTCCCAAAAGGAATTTCAAAAATAAAATTCTTTCCTGTTTCTGCTACATTCCCTTTTAAAACTAGAGATAAGTTTACATCTGCATCTGTACTTGCTTTTGGATTTTTTAAATATGCAGCTAGAAAAGGCAAAATTTCGGAAGGATAAATTTCTGGCCTTAAAAAAGGCAACATCATATGCTGAAATACCATTTTCCATTCTTTACCATGAGGTTGTACTCTTCCAAATTTTTGGTGTGTAACATGATGTGCAATTTCATGAACTAAAGTCAATAAAAATTGATACGTATTAAGGTTGTTATTAACCGTAATTTGAAACCTACCATCTGGAAGTTTTCTAAAATCACCATGCTTTGTTTGTCTTTGATTTACAATTAAAAGATCAAAAGAATGTTCATCAATTAAAAATTGAACAAAAGGAATTGCTTTTAGTGGAATGAAATTTTTATAATCTGTATTCAAGAAATTTAGGGAGTTGTAGATGATACTTGTAACACTTTACCATTATAAAATTTATTTCCTGTTAAAGAAAAGTCATAAATATAATTTGCCATTTCTTCCGCAGAGAGTGGTGCTTTATAATCAGGAAAAGCTTCTGCTAACATTTCGGTTTGCACAGCTCCAAGTGCTAAAACATTAAATGCAATTTGTTGTTCTTTATATTCTTCAGCCAACAATTCAGACAAAGTTATAACAGCCCCTTTTGCAGATGAATATGCGGATAATCCAGGAAATTTCATACTTCCTTGAACACCGCCCATAGAACTAATCGTTACAACATGACTTCCTTTCTGTAAAAAAGGAATTAAATTCTTAGTCAACTCTGCGACCCCAAAAACATTTACTTTATAAACTTCTAAAAAATCATTAGAAGTTAAATCTGTAAACGGTTTGTTAATTAGTTTTCCTGCATTATTGATTAAAATATCAACTTTTTTCCAATTATTTTTGATAAAATTTGTTACTTTTTCAACATCAGAATTTTTAGAAATATCAACAGAAATAACAGAGATATTTTTATGATTTATTACTAATAAAGGCTTAGTATTCCTAGAAATTGCTAAAACTTGATGTCCTTTATCAGCAAACATTTTTGCTAATTCAAAACCAATCCCTCTACTAGTACCTGTAATAACAACATTTTTCATTTAAATCTAAAATTTTGAAGAAGCAATCTACTTAAATTTTCATAAATTCAGGAATTAAAAACAAACAAATGAAAAAATAACTTTTCTTTTTATTGCATTCACTTTAATAAAAAAAAGAACAGCACAAACCACTTATACTTCATATGAAAATTTGATTGATACTAAATCATGAAAATTAACACAAAAAATACAATTATTATTAATAAAATTCAAGCTGTTTATTTAAAATAAGAAATCAAAACACTTTATTGTATCTTTCGCATGTTGTTTTTAATTAAAAGAGATGGAAGAAAATAATATAAAGGAAGATACCGTAGAGCAATCTAAAAATGAAGTTAAAATTGAAGCTAAGGGGTTATTTTTGAGTGTTAAAAAGTATTTAAAAGAATTGTTAGATTTTAGAGACGATACAGACCATGAAGCTACAATAGAGGCTATAAAAGCTGATATTTCTGTAAAAGGAGCAACTGCTTGGATTCTAATTTTCGCAATATTTGTGGCGTCAATAGGATTGAATGCAAACTCAACTGCAGTTGTAATTGGAGCAATGCTAATATCCCCTTTAATGGGACCTATTCTTGGAATAGGAATGTCTTTTGCCTTAAACGATATAGATACTTTTAAAAAATCGTTAACAAACCTTGGAACCATGATTGGGTTAAGTTTATTTGCCTCTTTTATGTTCTTCTACCTTTTTCCTTTAAGTGAAGATACTTCTGAGTTATTAGGGCGTGTTAGACCAGATATTAGAGATGTGTTAATAGCTTTCTTTGGTGGATTAGCCTTAATGGTCGCAAGAACAAAAAAAGGGACTATTGCTTCTGTAATTTTTGGTGTAGCAATTGCCACAGCTTTAATGCCTCCACTTTGTACTGCTGGTTATGGTTTGGCAAAAGGAAATTTTTCTCACTTTTTTGGAGCCATGTATTTATTTACGATCAATACTATTTTTATTGCTTTAGCTGCTTTTATAGTCTTGAAGCTCTTAAGTTTTCCAATGCATAGATATGCAAATGCTGCCAAAAGAAAACGGTATGCAACGATCGCTTCTATTGTAGGATTAGCTGTTATGATACCTGCTATATTTACATTTATTAATGTATTTAAAGAAAGTAGAATTAATAGTCAGATTGAGGTTTTTATTAAAACTGAAATTAAAAATAACGCTTCTTTAACTTTGATAGATTATGATCCAAATCTTGAAAGAAAAACGTTAAAACTTAATTTCTTTAATGAAATAACAGATGCAACTTATAACGATTTGAGCAATGAAATAAATAGTAATATTTCTTATCATAGTTTAAAAGACTTTAAGTTAGTAATAAAAGGCAGTGATACCAAAAGTTTTGAATTAATTACAACAGCATACAAAGAAAAACGTGAAGAATTACAAGAGAGTAAAAACATTATAGATGGTTTGCAAAAACAAATTACAGATTTACAAATTACAATTTCTTCTTTAAATCAGAGAATAGAACAAGACGCATTAAATAAAAATCAAAAAGCAATAGCTTTTAGTAGAATTGCTAAAGATGCAAAAATTAGATATGTGGATATAGAAGCCATTGGTTTTGCTAATGTTTTGTCATCAAAAGATTTTATTAAGATCGATACAATTTCTGTTGCAACGATTAAATGGAATTTAAAACTATCGGATAGTATCCTAAATCTAAAAGAAAAAGAACTAAGAGGCTGGCTTCAAAAAGAAATGGAATTAGACACGCTTTTTATGAAAAGAGAATAACAATAAAAAAAGTACCCGATAAGGTGCTTTTTTAAGTTTAAAATTGTCTGGTACTGAAAAGCTAAAATCCTACACAATTATCTAAATGCAAGAAAAAAAGACTAAAACAGAAACTTATTATTTAAAGAGTGAAAATAAGGGGCAAATAAAAAACCAGTATTTCCAAAAATTATTGAAAAGTACTGGTTTTAATTGTGACCCTGACAAGATTCGAACCTGTAACCTTCTGATTCGTAGTCAGATGCGCTATCCAATTGCGCCACAGGGCCTTTAAACGGCTGCAAATATAATAGCATTTTTTAAATTAGAAAGGCTATTTCTGTTTTTTATGCGTTTATTTTTTCTTTATAAGTTTCTATAATTGGTTGTGCTTTTTCTAAATCGATATTTAGAACAAATAATTCTACTGAATTTATGGGAGCACCAAAGCCCGCTAATCTAGCGGATTCAACACGGTCTAATATTTTAGAATCAATTCCTACCTCATTTAATAATGAATGTAATCTATTTACTAATAGAGAATTATCTGTAAACACATTTGTATATTCTTCTGACATAATTTTATATTTTATTTAAGTGATTTCATCGTTACAAAAGCTCTCCATCCAATAATAGCCAATTGTAATTTTGATGCTTTAGAGATATCTAACTGCTTTTTTGTAAAAGAAGGTAAAATGGCTTTATTAATTTTTGCCAATACCTTAAAAAGTTGTGTGTTCATTTTGGTTTGATTATTTATCAAATTTAATGAAAAATAAACAACTAAATTAGTTCAAGAAATAGTTGTTCTTCGTTTTGCTTAGAAACAAGCATTAATTATAATTTCAGAAATGGTTTCAATAATTTTTAAAGCAATAATGATCATAGTAAATGGTTTTAAAAAGTTAATAAATTAAAGTCAATTGCGCAATTGTACTTTCAATATAGAAGGATGCCTGCTATCTACCAAAAATTAACAAGAAGATTCTTTAATTTGATTTAACATGTAAAACAAATAAGATACATTAGGTTTTAATAATAAACCAACTTACTACAAAAATGTTATATTATATAACAACATTAAATATAAAACAATAAATACTGTTAGCAAGTAAAGGGTATATTTTATCATTTTAAATAAAGTAAAGGAAAAATCATCTTTTAAAACGGTAAAAAAGGCTTATGCTTATTTAATTTCTCATAAAGTGATAAAAATGTATCTTTGCAAAAAATTAAAATAGATGAATTTTTTACTAATAATCAGTGGTTTAATTTTATTGGTTCTAGGTGGAAACTGGCTACTAAGGTCGGCAGTAGCTTTATCATTAAAATTAGATATTCCAAAAATTGTTATTGGAATGACTGTGGTTTCTTTCGCTACTTCTGCTCCAGAACTTATAGTTAGTATAAACGCTGCTTTAAATGGCTCTCCAGATTTAGCTTTGGGTAACGTTATTGGCTCTAATATTGCTAATTTAGGTTTGGTTTTAGGAATTACCCTTATACTAGGTAATATGGAAGTGCAAAAAAGTTTTTACAAAACAGATTGGCCAATAATGATGGTTGCCTCTGCCCTACTTTACTTTTTTTTAGTTAACGATAAAGTTATTACACAATATGAAGGCATTGTTTTGTTTTCTTTTTTAATCTTCTTTTTAATATTTGTTTTGCGGTTTCAAAAAAAACCTATTGTTGATGAATTGTCTGAAGATGAAGAACCTTTACCTAAATTTAAAATTGCTTTATTATTAGTCTTAGGAGGTCTAGGACTTTGGGGAGGCTCAGAATTATTAATAAAAGGTGCAACAACTTTGGCAAAAGATTTTGGTGTTACAGAACGTGTTATTGGAGTTACTATCGTTTCTATAGGTACAAGTGTACCAGAATTAGCAGCGTCCATTATTGCAATAATTAAGAAGGAAAAATCAATTTCTCTTGGTAATTTAATAGGATCTAATATCTTTAATATTTTAGCAGTTTTAGGTATTACCTCTATGATAACGCCTATTAATGTTGTAGATGAAAGATTGTTAACTAGTGATCTTTTTTGGATGCTAGGAATCTCATTTATTATTTTACCTTTGGTTTTTTTACCAAAAAGGTATCTATTAAACTGGAAAAATGGCTGTCTTTTATTGATCGCTTATTTCGTATTTATTTATTATACTTTATAAATAAGTAAACCCATCAAATTTATGGATTTTACTTTGTACTGCTTTTTCTTTTTTAAGGAATACAATACATAAAAATAAAATAGCGATTTATGTGAATTCAAAAATCACGATGCGCTTTTAAGTAAATTCAAACCTAAATTCACTAACCATTTTCACCTATGAAGCTGGGCATTTAGTAAACATACAACACACCTCTTAAAGGGCGATTTTTATGCTTTATAAACAATCATTGAGATAGAGCTGTAATGACAATTCTCATCTTAATTTTATTGTAAAAAAGATAAATCTTTATAAGATATTTGAATGTTGTATTTTTATAAAATGAATTTTAAAAAAAGAATTTTATACGCAGGACTTATTCTACTGTTATTATTTATAGGTAATATTTTTATGTCTACGGGCTATTTTAAAACCATCAAAAACAATTTTGAAGGACAGATTATTCAAAAAATAAAAATTGATGGAGCAGAGGATATTACTATTAGTAAAAAAGATAGTTTTGCTATTATTTCAGCTACTGCAAGAAAAAAAATACCAAATAAAGCTCAAGAGTTTGGTGGCTTGTATTATATAGATTTAAAAGTGGATAATTTTAAACCAATCCATTTAACAAAAGATTTTAATAAACCGTTTGCTCCTCACGGAATCTCTATATTTCAAAAAGATAGTATAACTACAATTGCAGCGATCAACCATACAATATCAGGCGAGTTTATTGAAATTTTTAGGTTGGTTGATCAAGAATTAACTCATGTAAAAACATTAAAAAACGAAAAAATATTCAGTCCGAATGATATTGTTTTGTTAAATGAAAATACGTTTTATTTTACAAACGATCACAAATATAAAGATGGTATTCAACGTTTGGCTGAGGATTATCTTGGACTTTCTGTTTCTAATGTCATCTATTTTGATGGTACAAATTACACGGAAGTTGCTGATGGAATTGCCTACGCAAATGGTATTAATTTTGATGCTAAACGTAATCTAGTTTTTGTTGCTTCACCAAGAAAATTTCTGGTAAAAGTGTATCAAAAAAATAAAAATGGAACGCTGATCTTTGTCGAAGACATCAACTGTAAAACTGGAGTTGACAATATTGAATTTGATGAAAATAAAGATTTGTGGATAGGTGCTCATCCTAATTTATTACATTTTGCTGCTTATGCAAAAGGGGATAAAGAAACTTCTCCGTCAGAAATCATAAAAATAAAATACATTAAAAAAGGGGCGTATTCTATTGAACAAATTTATATGGAAGATGGTACAAATATGTCTGCGTCAACGGTTGCTGCACCCTTTAATAATTTAATTTTAACCGGGAATGTAATGGACAATCATTTTCTGATTTTAAAAAGAACATCAAAGTAATTTTATACTTTTGCAATTATGAAAAAAATCACAATACTTTTCTCTTTTTTGTTAATTGTAGCCTGTAATTCAAAAGACAAACGCCCTTTAATCGGGGATACTGAATATCAGCAAAAATTAAATGCAAGTTACAAAGACGCTACAAAATCACCCTTAAAGAAGAAGGATTTAAAAAAGTTTAAAGGATTGGATTTTTTTCCAGTTGACTCAACTTTTATTGTCATTGCAAAATTGACAAAAATAGCAAACGCGCCCACTTTTGAAATGGCAACAACCACAGATCGGAAACCATTGTATAAAGAATATGGAGTCTTAAACTTCCAATTAAAAGGTAAAGATTGTGCAATAACAATTTACCAAAGCCAGGATGATTTACGTGATGAAGAATACAAAGATTACCTGTTTTTGCCTTTTACGGATGATACTTCTGGAAATGAATCTTATGGCGGCGGACGTTATATGGATGCGATGACTACAGATGAAAAAGCGGATGGAACTATTGAATTAAATTTCAACAACACCTACAATCCTTATTGTGCTTATAATGACAAATATTCTTGTCCTTTAACTCCAAGAAAAAATCATTTAGATCTTGAAATTAAAGCGGGTATTAAAGTTTTTGAGAAGCATTAGTTTATGAGGCTATTTCCTACTTTTCGTTTTATCTTTTTTTCCTAAAAAAGTTTCAAAACATCAACAGTTATTCAAACGAATACAACCAAGGCTAACCTAGTTTATAAATATTTTGATATGCCTAATAAACAAGAAATCATATAATGTGCTGTCATTCCTCATTTTAAAATAGAATAAAAATTTTATTTCATATAAAAAAGAAGAATTATCGATTGAGAGATCTCACCGTGAGATTCTTCCTCATTCTTTATCAGAATGACAAACCTAACTATGAATCAATAGAAATATCTGCAGCTAAATCCAATTCAATCGCATTTACTAAAGCATCTAAATGAGGTTTTCTAACTTTTAACTTCGTTTCAGCGTGTGCTTTTTTATTTAGTTTAGAAAACATCTCTGCTACTTTAATTGCATTTGGTAGTAGATGATCTTCAGGGACAATCAAGTCTAAAAAACCAGCTTTTACAGCATCTTTAGTGTTAAATATTTCTGCATTGTTTACACTTCTATTTAAATACACTTCAGACAAACGCGCATTTGCTATGGCAATCCCTGCATTGTGCATCGTCATTCCAATCATTACTTCATTTAAACCAATTTTAAAATCTCCTTCTACCCCTATTCGATAATCAGTAGACAATAATAAAAATGCTCCTTTTGCAATAGCATGACCATTACAGGCGATTATAATTGGTTTTGAGAAAGACAACATCCTTAAGGATAACGTAGAACCTTTTGTAACTAATTCTTTGGCAGATTCAGGTGATTTAGTCATCACTTTTAAATCGAAACCCGCTGAGAAAATTCCATTTTGTCCCGTAAGAATTACCACCTTATTTTCTTGTTCAGCTTTGTCTAAACTGGCATTTAACCCTTCTATTACTTCATGGGAAATCGCATTCGCTTTTCCGTTTTTGATAGTAATAATTGCATAATTCTCTTCTGATTGATAACTAACTACTTCGTTCATTATTTTAATTTTATATAAATTTAACAAGATACATTCCTGCAAAAACGGCTAAAAACCCAACTATAAAACTGGCAATAGTATAGATTGCAAAGGAAGTAAAATCTCCTGATTTTAAAAAGATATGGTTTTCATAAGCAAAAGTTGAAAATGTTGTGAATCCGCCACAAAAACCTGTTGCTAATAACAATGTAGTATTTTGACTTAAAGCATCATTTTTTACAGCATACCCTAGAATAAGACCTATTAGTAAGCTTCCTAAAACATTGACTACAAAAGTTCCGTAAGGAATTCCATTTTCAGAATTGTTTAACCATTTTCCAATTACAAAACGTAAAACACTACCAAATCCACCACCAATAAAAACAAGTAATAAATTTTTCATTATAATTTTATATCTTCAATATCTACCCAATTTTTCTTTTGTGTGATGGTACCTTTATTTAAAATGATTACACCTGGGTTTGCTCTAATCATTGTTTTTAAAGTCGTTTCGTCACAAAACAAAAAGTCAAAAGGTAAATTGTGTTTTTCTTTAGCTATCAGTAAATCATCTGTAAATGATGCTGAAACACCATATACAGTGTATCCCTTTTTGGTTGCTTTTGTCGTAATTTCTTTAATTGCTGGAAATCCTTTTACATCTATTTTATCTAAATTATAAACAATTACTAGCATTACTTTTTCTTTCTTTAACAACTCTGGTGCTAAATCTGCTTGTGCATCCTCTAACATAAAATCGTGAACAGGAGGAATACTTCCATCTTCGGGATATTCCATTCCATCAGAAATATTCTTACCAACTGCATATGCTCTAAAGTCGATCATTGGTAAATGCGTTAGCACGTGCTGAACGATAAACATAAAACCAGCCAAAGAAACCAGGGTAATTACTTTTGGAATTTTTCCATTAAAAATGGGTTTAATAAGTTTAACTTTCATCAATAAAATGATAATTAACGCAATTAAAATAACATTTTTATAGAAAGTCTCCCAAGTTGATAGTTTTATCGCATCTCCAAAACAACCACAATCTGTAACTTTATTATAATACGCTGAATACCAGGTTAAAAACAAGAAAACAAGTGTTAAGAAAAACAAACTCCAAACTGTAAACTTGGGTTTGTAGCCGATTAAAATCATAACTCCTAATAATATTTCTGCAACAATTAATAGAATTGCAAATGGCAATGCATATGGAATTAAAAACTCTAGATTTAAAACATCCGCAGAAAAATATTCTTGAAACTTGTACTTAGAACCTATTGGGTCAATCAGTTTTACAAAGCCTGAAAATATAAATAAGGCTCCTACTAATATTCTTGAAATTTGGGTGATGAAATTTTGTATCATTTTATGTGCAAATAATTATGTTCTTCAATATATTTATATCTCTGTGACAGCGTTTTTGAAACTATTTGATAATTTTATTCCTCTTAATTTTAATAGAAAATCCAAACAATGAAGAGACTGATTCTTAATTCTCAATAACAAAATATTTTCAATTAGCCCCTTTGAAACTTTAAAAACTTCTAACTATCGAGGTGAATCATCGCAAAAACAGCATAATTAATCATGTCTTGATAGTTCGCATCTATACCCTCAGAAACTAATGTTTTTCCTTTATTGTCCTCAATTTGTTTAACGCGTAATAGTTTTTGTAAAATTAAATCCGTTAAACTAGAAACACGCATTTCTCGCCAAGCTTCTCCATAATCATGGTTTTTATCCATCATTAATTCTTTGGTAATCTTACTATGTTTATCGTACATAACTGTTGCAGCTTCAGTATCTAAGTCCGGGTTTTCAACAACCCCTTTTTCTAACTGAATCAACGCCATTATAGAATAATTGATAATACCAATAAACTCAGGTTTTACTCCTTCATCTACTTTGCGCACCTCATTTTCTTGTAACTGACGAATTCTTTGTGCCTTAATAAATATCTGATCTGTTAAAGAGGGCAAACGTAAAATACGCCAAGCACTTCCATAATCAGACATTTTTTTGATAAATAAACTTCTGCAATCTTCAATTACAGCATCATATTCTTTTGAGGTATCTTGCATTTTTTCGAAAAACTATTTCTTCAAAAACAATCATAGACTGAATTATTTTTAAAGGATTATTGAACTCTTTGTAAAAGTAGTAAATACAATATAATTAGTCTTTATTTTTTTGCTTTTTTACACTTTCTTAAAAGCAATTTATTTATTTTTACAAAGAATTAATCAACCAAATAAATTATTAAAGATGAAGAAAATTGTTGTTTTTTGTGGCTCAAGTCTAGGCTTTAATCCTGTTTACAAAGAGGCTGCTATTGAACTTGGGAATTATTTTGTAAATAACGAAATTGGGTTGGTTTATGGAGGAGGAAAAATAGGAATGATGGGTATGCTTTCTGATACAATTGTTGCGAAAGATGGCGATGTTATCGGAGTAATTCCTAAATTATTAGAAAAAGAAGAAGTTATTCATTCTGGAGTTGAAGAAATGATAGTTTGCAAAAACATGAGTGATCGTAAAGTAATTATGAGCAAATTAGCAGATGGTTATATTTCACTTCCTGGAGGTTTTGGTACTTTAGACGAACTTTTCGAAGTACTTACTTTAGGTCAGTTACATATCGAACAAAAGCCTATCGGACTTTTAAATGTAAATGGTTTTTTTGATGCAATTTTACTTCAACTAGATAAAATGGTAGAAGAAGGATACTTAAAACAGACGAATAGAGACATGTTATTAGTTGACAAATCTGTTGATGAGTTACTACATAAAATGAATAATTACAAAGCACCTGAAATCACACATGTAATTAATAAAGTTGTAAGTTAATGACTATAAATTGCAATCAAACTTTAGTCGACTTATCATCCCCAAAAGTAATGGGTATTTTAAATATTACAACAGATTCCTTTTTTGATGGAGGAAAATATAGAAATGAGTCTGAAATCCTGAATCAAGTTGAAAAAATGCTTTTTGAAGGGGCAACTTTTATCGATGTTGGTGCGTATTCTTCAAAACCAGGAGCAAAACATATTTCAGAAAAAAAAGAGCTCCAACGAATTGTGCCCGTAATAAAATTACTGACAAAAAACTTTCCTGAAATTATTATTTCTGTAGATACTTTTAGAAGTAAAGTGGCGAGAGAAACCATTAATGCTGGAGCTGCAATTATCAATGATATTTCTGGAGGTAAAATGGACGAAAAAATGTTTGAAACTGTTGCAGATTTTCAAGTTCCTTATATTTTAATGCACATGTTAGGCACACCTCAAAACATGCAAATAAATCCTATTTATACAGATGTTACGCAAGAAATTATTTCGTTTTTTACTGAACAAATTTTTAAATTACATCAACTAAAACTCAATGATATTATTATTGATGTTGGTTTTGGTTTTGGGAAAACTAGCAATCATAATTTTGAAATATTAAAGAATCTATCCCTTTTTAAAAGTTTAAATGCACCTATATTAGCAGGAATTTCTCGTAAATCGATGTTATATAAAACGCTGAATATTTCTGCACAAGAAGCATTAAATGCCACGACTTCTGCAAATACAATTGCCCTTTTAAATGGTGCTAGTATTCTTAGAGTTCACGATGTAAAAGAAGCTGTAGAAGCTGTGAAAATTGTAAATCAACTTTCTTCTTAGAAGCTATTTACTGCTCTAAACTATATCTTTTTTTTATAAAAAATAAAAAAAATGTCCCATTTCAATCAGGGCTATACTTATTTAGGTGCTAATCAACTTAATTAAGAGTTTACTTCATTTATATAAAAAGCAGTAATGACAAAACTCAAAAAAAAGTCAGTTATTTTTGGCATTCTTTTTGTATAATTAGATCTTAATAGCAAAAGTCAACTTATCTAAACTTTATAAAACTGCTTGATTTTAATCAAGAAGAAAAATCTAATTTATGAACTTTTAAAACTAGATGTTATGAGTAGAAAAGAATCACCAGAAATTAATACTGGCTCAATGGCTGACATCGCATTTTTATTATTGATCTTCTTTCTAGTGACTACAACTATGGATGTAGATTCAGGAATTATAAGAAAAATTCCTGAAAAACAAAAAATAACAGAAAATATTCTTATCAAAGAAAAAAATATTTTAGAGGTAAACATCAATTTAAAAAACGAATTATTTGTCGACGGAAAAATTGTTCAACTAAAGGATTTAAAACAAATTGCAATGGATTTCATAGACAATGGCGCAGGCTTCGACATCAATAAAAAACCTTGTGATTGGTGTCAAGGAAAACAAATTATTACGTCTTCTGATCATCCATCAAAAGCATTTATTTCTGTAAATGCCGATAGAAATGCAAATTATAAGACCTACATTTCTGTATTAGATAATTTAAATACGGCCTATACCACCTTAAGAAATAGATTATCTGTTAAATTGTATCAACAAAATTATGTGAGTTTTGTCGCTGATTTTAAAAAATCGAATAATAAAGACAAATTGATCTCAGCAAAAATTAAATTAATTCGTAAAAAATATCCTCTTTTACTTTCTGATGCAGAAATAAAAAACTGATATTGTACTCACAAAATTTATTAGTACTTTTACCTAAATCAGTATATTTTTTTATGTTAGATTTTATTCCTTTTTCTTTTTTAGATGTACTAGATATTTTACTAGTTGCAACACTACTCTTCTACATTTATAAACTATTAAAAGGCACTGTAGCCATTAATATTTTTATAGGAATTGCTTTTATATTTTTAATTTGGAAAATTACACAAGCCTTAAATATGGAAATGTTAAGTGGTATTCTAGGCTACTTACTTTCTGGAGGGGTTATAGCCTTAATCATTGTTTTTCAACAAGAAATTAGAAAATTCTTGTTAATGATCGGAACTACAAATTTTTCAAACAAAAAGAATTTCTTAAATCAACTGAAATTTTTGAAATCAGAAATTAGTTCAGAAATTGAAACAGATAAGATCTTAAGAGCTTGTTATAATATGTCTAAAACTAAAACTGGGGCTTTAATTGTTATTGAAAGAACAAATAGTTTAGATTTTTTAATAAACAATGGAGACGCTATGAACGCCCTTGTGAATGAAGTTATTTTAGAAAGTATATTCTTTAAAAACAGTCCTTTACATGATGGAGCAACAATTATTAGGGATAATTATGTAGTTGCAACAAGGGTTGTTTTACCAATTTCTGATAGTACAAAAATACCTGCTAGGTTTGGGTTAAGGCACAAATCTGCTATTGGCGTTAGTGAAAAAACAGATGCAGTTTGTTTGTTAGTTTCCGAAGAAACTGGAGAAATTTCTTATATAAAAGATGGTGAATTTGTTTTATACTCTACGCCTGAAGAACTCAACGAAAAACTTAAGAAAGACATGATGTAAAGAATAAACTACAAAAAAGGAATCGCTTTTTACTGTTTATTTAATAAATCTTACTCTTTATGAAGCCTGATCTAAGCTAAACTGTTTGTCGTATAAATTTTTATAATACCCATTTTCTTTTTCTAACAATTCTAGGTGAGAACCTTCTTCAACAATCAACCCTTTATCCATTACAATAATTTTATCAGCTTGCTTTATAGTTGCTAATCTGTGTGCAATTACAATAGAAGTTCTGTCTTTTGTAATCGTTTCTGTAGCATATTGTATCATTTGCTCTGCATGTGAATCGACAGATGATGTTGCTTCATCTAAAATTAAAATACTTGGCTTACTTACATAAGCTCGAAGGAAAGCAATTAATTGTCTTTGACCTGATGAAAGCATTGCGCCTCTTTCTTTTACATTATAATTGTAACCTCCAGGAAGTGTCATTATAAAATCATGGATCCCAATTTGTTTAGCAGCTTTCTTTACTTCTTCGAAAGTAATTTCATCATTTTTTAGTGTGATGTTATTCAAAATAGAGTCTGAAAACAAGAACACATCTTGTAAAACTATTGCAACTTGATTTCTTAAACTTTCTAAAGTATAGTCATCAACAGAGATGTCATCAACACAAATAGTTCCACTATCAATTTCGTAAAAACGATTTATTAAATTGATAATAGTGGATTTTCCTGCACCTGTTGCACCAACAATAGCAACAGTTTGTCCACTTTTAACATCCAAAGAAATTCCTTTTAAAACTTCTTCATTTTTCACATAACTAAATCGAACCTCTTTAAAACTGATGTCTCCTTTTAATCTCTCTGCTTTTATTGTACCACTTTTAGCAATACTACTATGTGTATCAATTACTTTAAAAACACGCTCTCCCGCAACAATTCCCATTTGTAATTGGTTAAATTTATCAGCAATTTGACGCAAAGGTCTAAACAACATTTGTGCATATTGTATAAAACCCATAATCATTCCAACTGAAATTCCTGAATTTTGAATTGCTTGTCCTCCACCAAACCAAACAATTAATCCAATACCAATAGATGATAAAATTTCTGCAATAGGGAAGAAAACTGAATAATACCAAATTGTTTTTACATGTGCTTTTTTGTGCTTATCATTTATTTCTTTAAAATTCTGATATTCGATATCTTCTCTATTAAATAGCTGCACAATTTTCATTCCTGTAACTCTTTCTTGTACAAAGCTATTTAAGTTTGCAACTTGGTTTCTTACTTCCTGAAAAGTAGCTTTTATAGCAACTTGAAACAATTTTGTTGCGTATACTAGGATGGGTAAAATAGCCAAAGTAATTAAAGCTAATTTCCAATTTAAAATAAGCATTACAATAGTTACAGTGAACATTTTAAGAATATCACTTAAGATTGTAAACACTCCATTGCTAAAAAAAGCTGCAATCGTTTCTATATCAGAAACGACTCTTGTTACAAGTTTTCCAACAGAGTTATTATCAAAATATGTCATTTTGAATTGCAAAATATGTCTAAATATTTTTGCTCTAATATCTCTAATAATATGTTGTCCTACCCAATTTGCAAAGTAGATAAAAGTAAATTGAAGCAATACTTCTATTAATAAAATACCCAACATTAATAAGGTGTAATTTAACAGACCTACTTTATCTTTAGATAAGATATAATCATCTACAGTATTTATTAAAATATAAGGTGATAAAACAGAAAATAATGCTAAAAAGATGGTAGAGGAAGCTGCTATAAAAAAATACAAACGATAGCGTTTTGCAAAAGACATAAGTCTTGAAAAAATTTGCATATCAAAGGCATTTCCTGATTTTTCTGTCAAAATTTAGTATTTAATTTTTGTTAAAAACAAGCCCTTTGCAGGAACCGACAAGCCTGCATTTCCTCTATTTTTACTTTCTATAATACTTCTAAAATCTTCTTTAGAGATTTTCCCCAGGCCAACATCTACTAAAGTACCAACAATAGCTCTAACCATATTTCTAAGGAACCTGTTTGCTGAAATATGGAACGTTAATTCGCTTCCTTCTAACTTCCAAAAAGCTTCTGTAATATCACAATTAAAAGTATAAACATCTGTTTTTACTTTAGAAAAAGTCTGAAAATCAGTGTATTCTAAAAGTAATTTTGCAGCTTCATTCATGAGGTATACATCTGGTTCTTGAGAATGAATTTGCCACGAAAAATCTAGTGAAAAAGGATTTCTACCCAAACAGATTTTATATTCATAACTTCTTGAAATTGCATCAAACCTTACATGCTTTTCAGTATCCACCAAAAACACTTTCTGAACAGAAATATCATTGGGTAAAATTGAGTTCAATTTAAAAATAACATCCTCTTTTAAATTTTTATCAATATCAAAATGTGCAAACATTTGAGATGCATGTACACCTGTATCAGTTCTCCCTGCTCCAACAACTTTAATTTGTTCTTGAAATATTGTACTTATTGCGTCATTGAGTTTTTCTTGCACAGAAATAGCATCTGGTTGGATTTGCCAACCATGATAATTTTTTCCATTGTAAGAAAGTTCTATAAAATACCTCAAGAATAATAATTTTTGTAGTGATCAAAATTACGGAATTTATTTTGTTATCATTACATTTGATCCTTGAAGAGAAGTTAAACTTTTCTTACTTTTTTTTAGCATGAAAAAAATCTTATTATTATCAGATACTCATAGTTATATTGATGACCAAATTTTAAAGTTTGTAAAACAAGCAGATGAAGTTTGGCATGCAGGTGATATTGGCAATTTAACTGTTACTGACACTATAAAAAAACTAAAACCTTTAAGAGCTGTTTTCGGAAATATTGATGGAGAGGATGCAAGAAGTGAATTTCCTTTAGACGCTAAGTTTTCTATTGAAGATGTA
>CEST01087289.1_pt1 | contig 41723 bp, 39 predicted proteins | sample 326921 | NCBI WGS metagenome assembly CEST01 (sample SAMEA2621509, study PRJEB7988) | marine metagenome | biome: marine biome (ENVO:00000447); feature: surface water layer (ENVO:00002042); material: "saline water (ENVO:00002010), including plankton (ENVO:xxxxxxxx)" | depth 5 m
TTTATCTCCATATTTTGCTTGAAATCCACCCGCAGAAAAATTAATATTTTGAACCATAGAGGAATTTACAAAACTCAATCCCTCTTGCTGACCAGAGCGAATTAAAAAAGGTCGGTATACTTCAATTCCATTAACATACACTAGGTTTTCATCGAAATTACCACCACGTACATTGTATTGAGTACTTAATTCATTATTATTACTAACACCAGGCAAAGTCATTAAAAGAGTTTCTATTCCTGAGTTTGCTCCTGGAATTCTTTTTAACTTTTCAGCTTTTAAAGAAGTAATACCCATAGCATCTTTTGTGATGTTTTTTATGACAACTTCTTCTAAAATCTCATTATTTAACCTTAAAATAGGAGAGAAACGAATAGTAGTTCTCTTTTTTGTAAAGAATTCTTTCGAGAGTGTTTTAAAGCCTATGTAACTAAATTCTAGAGTGGTTTTTTTATTAATAGGAATACGTATTTCATAATACCCTTTGTCATTAGTAGTTGTTCCTGTTCTACCAAAGTTAACAGAAACATTTTCAATAGACTTATTCTCAGAATTCTTAATAAATCCCTTTATAATTGATGTTTTTTGTGCCATGACTAATGCTGGAAACAAAAAGAAAACAAGTATTTTTTTTTTCACTTAGTGTCTGTTCTTTATTTTCTATAAAACGTAGAATTATAAGTATTCGTATTTCCAACGTTATCAGAAAGTACAAGTTTAAAGATATGTTTGCTACCAACCAATTTTTTATCGCTAAAATCATAGGATAATTTTTTCTTTTTCACATCGTACTCCATTAATATCCATTCATCGTCTATAAAGGCTTCATAAGATTTTATACCAGATTGTGAATCTGATATTTTGACTGTCAAATATTGTAAACGACTAACCCAATCATTATTTTTAAAATTAGAATTATATATCTTGGGTTTTTGAGTATCTGTTAATAACTTGTATTTACCTAAAGCTTTCGTAGTTGTAAACAATTTGTCAGATTTTTTTCTTGTGTTTTGATAATATGGATATTTTTTGTTATTAAAATTAGCAATATAGATGTAATCCAAATCTGCTTGCTTGTACATTGTGCTATCAAAAGTAATTGTAAAGCTTTTATTAACAGGAATAGTAGGTTTGTGAATTGAAGCAACTTTTTCATTAATTGAAAAATTTATATAAAGATCTTTATAAAACGTGTTTTTAGGAAAAGCAACTGTCACACCATTTTTACTGAATTTTCGAAATTCACCTTTAATAATTTTATAATTAGTAGTATCTTTTACTTGTCTGACTATTGATTCATTTTTTAAACCAATAATGGGAATTCTGATTGAAGAACTATTTCCTTCAAAATCTTTAGCGATGATTTCAACTTGATAGTTTAATCCTTCCTTTACATTTATAAAGCCTTCATTTACTAATTTTTTATATATACTGAGTTTATTTCCGTTTTCTTTAAAGGTTTTTTGAATTCTACTTTTATAGGTTGTATAGTGAGGGTAATCAATTAGAAGATTTATATACTTACTTTCTGCGAAAGAAAATGTAGATACATCATGGTAGTAATGTCTTTTTCCGTTTACAAGCATTTCAATGCTATAAACCCCGTTTTTATTTAATTCTTTTCCTAACAAATCATATACATTAATACCAAATCCAATTTTACCAAAAGCACTTACTCTACTTGTTTTATAGTTATTTAGGGAGTCTTTTTTTATTGGTAAAATTTGGTTTTTATTACTTTTGTTAATTCTTGAGTTAAATTCAATAGGGTAGGCCATTAGTTTTTTTATTACTGGGGCAATTGAATCTTGAACTTTTAATCCTAATAACATTGGATTTATAATATTTTCTGTTTTTGTATCTCTAATTTCATAATGTAAATGAGGAGCAACAAACCCACCAGTTCTTCCAGAATAAGCAATGATTTCCCCTTTTTTGACTAAGAGTTCATTTTCTTTAGGATATATATTACCTGTCTCATAACTCTTTTTTTTGTATTGAATATTTTTCACATATCCCTGAATAGTTTCCTCATACTTGCTTAGATGCGCATAAACAGAAGTATATCCATTAGGATGAGTTATATAAATCGCTTTTCCATACCCCCAAATTGCGACTTTAATTCTTGAGACATATCCATCTGCAGCTGCAAATACTGGTAAACCAGTTCTTCCTTTGGTTTTAATATCTATTCCTGCATGAAAATGATTATTTCTTAATTCTCCAAAAGTTCCTGATAATTTTAAAGGAATTTCTAAGGGGTTTATAAAATCATTAGTTGGATACTTTTTTTGAGCAACTATTATAAAACTTGCTAAAAAAAGTAAAATAAAAATATTTTTTTTCAATTTTTTTCAATTTTTCACCAAAATAAGAAAACTATTTAAACCTTTATGTTAAGAACTTATTTAATATTGTGTTCATAATTTATTAAAGGCACAAATAGTTGTTAGTTATGAAACAGAATGCTAACTTTGTAAGTATAGTTTTATAACTAAAAGTTTAATGAGTAATACTATTGAAGCAGTTTATCTATTGGAAGTTAAGTTAAAAAGCTTGCTCTCAAACTATGATTTTTTATTAAAAGAAAACGAGCTACTACTTCAAAGTTCATCAAAATTACAACATCAGCTTATAGAAAATCAGCAATTATTAGAGCAGCGAGAAAAACAATTTAACCTGTTAAAAATTGCTAAAACTATAGAAGGCAGTGATAAAAGTACAAGAGATACAAAGTTTAAAATAAATGCTTTAATTCGAGAAATCGATAAATGTATTGTTCAATTGAACGAGTAATAATATTTATTAGTATTGTGGGGAATTTAAAGATTAATTTAGTGATAGCAGGAAGAACATATCCTTTGAGTGTTAATAACACAATAGAAGAAGAAGGAATGCGAAAAGCTGCAGCCAACATTAATCAACTTATTAGCATGTATGAAAAAAATTATGCAGTAAGTGATAAACAAGATGTTTTAGCCATGTGTGCCTTACAGTTCGCATCAAAACTAGAAATTTCTACCTTAGATATTAAAGAAACAAATACAGAAGTATTAGATAAAATAAATGAATTAACCAATTTGGTTAGCGATCATCTAGAATAAGTTCTCTTACATACAATAATATACTGCCTACATTAGTTATTTGTTTGATAAACTCAACACGAATCTATTATGAAGGACAAGTCTTAGTTGCTAAAGTAAGCCTTAGGTATTGAATTTATTTCATTATCAGGAGGATCCTTGATCAACTAGTTAGTTCTAAAAATGTCATAATGGAGTTTATATAAACCTTACTAGTGTAGGTTTTTTTATACAACTAAATCAAAATTATGGACGAAATGATATTTCCTGCCTTAGCAGGTTTAGTCGGTTTAATAGTCGGATTAATAATTGCAAAATTATTAGAAAAAACTAAAGCTAATAAAGTTTTAAGTGCAACAAAGAAAGAGAGCATTGCTCTAATAAAAGATGCAAAAATAGAAGCAGAATCGCTAAAAAAAGATAAAATATTACAAGCAAAAGAGCGGTTTATCGAATTAAAATCTGAGCATGAAAAGGTAATATTAAGTAGAGAAAAGAAAATTTCTGATGTAGAAAAAAGAACAAGAGATAAAGAGTCTCAAATTCAATCTGAAGTTGACAAAACAAAAAGATTAAACACCTCTCTTGAACAAAAAGAAAATGATTTTAACCACAAATTAGAACATTTAGATAAAAAAGAAGACGAAGTTTCAAAATTACACAAGAGACATGTAGATCTTTTAGAACAGATTTCTGGATTTTCTGCAGAAGAAGCTAAAAAAGAATTGGTAAATACTCTAAAAGATGAAGCAAAATCTGATGCAATGGGGTTTGTTCAAAACACATTAGAAGAAGCAAAACTTACTGCAGAACAAGAAGCTAGAAAAGTTGTTTTAAGTACCATTCAAAGAGTAGGAGTAGAACAAGCTGTAGAAAACTGTGTTTCTGTCTTTAATTTAGAATCTGATGATGTTAAAGGAAGAATTATAGGAAGAGAAGGAAGAAACATTAGAGCTATAGAGGCTGCTACTGGAGTAGAGATAATTGTTGATGATACACCAGAGGCAATTATTCTTTCTTGTTTTGATCCGGTTAGACGAGAAATTGCTAGATTATCTATGCACAAATTGGTTACAGACGGTAGAATTCATCCTGCAAGAATTGAAGAAGTAGTGGCGAAAACAGAAAAGCAAATTACTCAAGAAATCATTGAAGTAGGAAAGCGTACTGTAATAGATTTAGGAATTCATGGATTACATCCAGAATTAATCAAAACAGTAGGAAGAATGAAATACAGATCTTCTTATGGTCAGAATCTTCTTCAACACTCTAGAGAAGTTGCAAACCTTTGTGGTATAATGGCTTCAGAATTAGGTTTAAACCCAAAACTAGCCAAAAGAGCAGGGTTACTTCATGACATAGGAAAAGTGCCAGATGCAGAGAGTGAATTACCTCATGCTTTATTGGGAATGCAATGGGCTGAAAAATATGGGGAGAAACAAGATGTTTGTAATGCTATTGGAGCACACCACGATGAAATTGAAATGAAATCACTTTTTGCTCCAATTGTCCAAGTGTGTGATGCTATTTCTGGAGCAAGACCTGGGGCTAGGAGACAAGTACTAGATTCCTATATACAAAGATTAAAAGATTTAGAAGAAATTGCTTTTGGTTTTTCAGGTGTTCAGAAAGCTTATGCTATTCAGGCAGGACGCGAATTACGTGTTATGGTAGAAAGTGGTAAGGTAAATGATACAAAAGCAGCTGAGTTATCTTTTAGTATCAGTCAGAAAATACAAAATGACATGACTTATCCTGGTCAAGTGAAAGTGACAGTAATTAGAGAAACTAGAGCTGTAAACGTAGCTAAATAAACAAAAAAACAAGAATAATCTCTATGAACTTCTCTTGGAACGGTAAGAGTGGGATTTTTTTTATCAACTTCTGGGATGATATTTTTCAACAACTTTTTTCAGGAAACTAGTATCTAGATGTACATAAATCTCTGTTGTGGTTATACTTTCATGGCCCAACATTTGTTGTATAGCTCTAAGATTAGCACCATTTTTTAGCAGATGAGTAGCAAAAGAATGTCGGAAAGTATGTGGGCTTATTTTTTTATTGAGGTTAATTTTTATAGATAGATTTTTTAAAATTATAAAAATCATTTGTCTAGTTAATGTTTTTCCACGTCTATTTAAAAACAAAGTATCTTCAAATCCCTTCTCTATAGATAAGTGACTTCTAATATCTTTAAGGTAAAGAACAATAAATTGCTGAGCTTTAAAATGAATAGGTACAAAACGTTCTTTATTTCCTTTGCCAACAACCTTAATAAAACCCTCGTCAAAAAACAAATCTGAAATTTTTAAACTTATTAGTTCACTGACTCTTAGTCCACAACTATACATAGTTTCTAGCATAGCTCGATTTCTATCTCCTTCAGATTTGCTAAGATCTATAGCAGCTATTAGGTTATTAATTTCTTGTTCCGATAAAGTATCTGGTAATTTTCTACCTATTTTTGGAGCTTCTATTAAATCTGTTGGATTAGATTCTCTATAGTTTTCAAAAATTAAATATTCAAAAAAACTTCGCAAACCAGATATTATTCTAGCCTGACTTCTAGGGTTTATTTTCTTTGCAATATCATAAATAAATTGCTGTATTAGATCTTCTGTTAAATGTATTGGAGAAATAGAGATTTCATTGTTTTCTAGAAACAATATTAACTTTTTAATATCTCTAACATAGTTTTCTATCGTATTTTTGGACAGCCCTCTTTCTATTTTTAAATAGTATTGATAATCTCTTATAGATTGATTCCATTTCACATCATGAAGGTAGTGTTTTACTTAATTTTATTCAAATTATAACTTTAAATAATGATATATAATTATTTTTTTTTTGAAATTAATATTTTTATCACTATATTTTCTCTGATTTGCCAAAAGGAAAATATAGCCCAATGTTTGGGTTAGACAAAGCAGAAATGGCCGGTCTTAAAGTGATTAAGGTTAGGTTACCTAAATAATTTAAACCTTTATTTGTTTAATTCTTTACCTATCCAAGGTTTAGAAATAGCTGAATTGAAAGAATATAAGATTTACATAATATTTTAGATAATATATTTTTAGGTGCTAGATATTCATTAGTTTTTGATAGACTTGATGATATAGGACAAGATGTTGGAGACGCTACTATCAAATTAAATGTCCTTCAAATAGTTTTAAGCTACTTGTTTTAACTTATTAAACTAGTAATTTTGCATAAAAAAAGTGGACTTTTTTAGTTCACTTTTTTTGTGTAAAATAATTTGTATTTTTACAGCATGAAAATAATGATTATTAATGGACCTAATCTAAATCTTCTAGGAAAAAGAGAGCCTGAGGTATATGGTTTTTCTTCTTTTGAAAATTATTTTGAAAGATTGAAAAATAAATATTCAAGCATTGAACTTACTTCTTTTCAATCAAATATTGAAGGGGAGATTATTGATAAAATACAGGAAGTTGGCTTCACTTTTAATGGAATTATTCTCAATGCAGCAGCCTACACTCATACTTCTATAGGTATCGGAGATGCTGTAAAAGCAGTGGAAACACCTATTGTAGAAGTACATATCTCAAATGTACATGCTAGAGAAGAATTTAGACATAAAAGCTATATTGCAGTATATGCAAAAGGAGTGATCTCTGGTTTTGGTTTAAAAAGTTATGATCTTGCTGTTGAAAGTTTTTTATAACCCTTTCATTATTCTTGGAAGATAAAGAAACTACTGATTGGAATATTTAAACTGAGTACTTATAGGTACGCTATATAAAGACTCTAATTCACCTATATTTTTCTTATAAAATTTAGTTTCTGGTGGTAAACTGATACCTTTCCAAAAATCAGCATTGTAAGGAACTTTATAAAGCGTCATATCCATCTTTTCTAATCTTTGTGATGCTTCAAACTTTTTCTTATCCTCTTCTAATTCTAACACAAAAACTTCATGTCTGAAAGCTACAGGTAAATAATCTCCAATATCTTTATTTTTTTGAGAGAGAAGATCTTTAATGTTTTTCGGTATTTTCCATGTATCCTTAAACTCTCTAGTATGATAACTTAAGTATAATTTACCATCTTTATTTTTTTTGTAAAGATAAATGGCCTTTAAAGACCTACCCACTTTAGGTGGTTTTTTGAAAACTTCAAATTGATAAATTTTAAAACTATCATATCCAATATATAATGTTAGTCTATTGGCGTCTACATTAGATCCCTCTACAACTAATACATCTTCTCCATCATAACTTGAGTTCTTAATTTTTTTCCATTTGTAATCATTGTAATAAACACCTCGGCGAAGAGGGTTATTAATTTCCATATATTCAACTGCATGTCGGTTCTGTAAGTCTTTTATAAATCTATATTCTGAAGATTTTCTACTTTCTTGAATTGAATATTTAGTGATGTAAGACGATGGTCCCTTATCGATTACATTCATAAAATGTTCTATATAAAAACGACAAATATTGTCTTCTACAGACCATCGTCTATATAATATTTTTAGTTGATGATTTTTACTTATCGTATTTTTTTTTAAGTTTTTTAATGCATTTTTTATGTAGTATTCAGTTGTTTTTAAAGAAATTTCAGAAAGTTCAGTTGTCTTTTCTTTCAGAACAATCTTAATCCTTTTTTGAGATAAAAAATCTGTAATAAGAATTTTAGACGTATCGTACCCCATGGATGAAATTTCTAGAGTATCATTTACTTCGTTATCAGTAACCACAAAGTAAAAGGTGCCATCTTCTGTAGATGTAATTCCAATATTTTTATTGATAATACCAATACTAGCATAGGGGATTGGGAGATTTTCTTGATCAACGATAAGCCCTTTTATAACTATTTTTTTTTGAGAAAAAGATGCTGTTACTACTATCATTAAAAATAATAAAACAAGAAATTTATTCATGAAAAATATTTTTTAATATTTAAATTACTTTTTTAAAACTAATTCCATTTTAATATTACTTCTTTTGTAAGGACTATTTTCTTCGACAGGAACTTCTATAAACCCATTTTTTTTATAAATATGAATAGCATTTTTTAATATAGTATTTGAATATAAAACTAATTTTTTAAAATTATTTTTTTTACCAAACTCTATACAGTATTTCATTAATTGTTGACCAATTTTATTTCCTCTTTTTTTAGGAATTATAGCCATTTTAGTGAGTTCAAAACTATTTTTATTGTTTTTTATAAGCGCTACAGTCCCAATTATATTTCGATTTTCAATTACAAAAAATATATATCCTCCTTTATCTATAATATATTTTTTAGGATTACTTAAGACTTCTCTATCAAAATCTTCTACATAAAAAAATGTTTCAAGCCATTCTACATTTAACTTATAGAACTCTTGTGCAAAAATATCATTGTATGAAATAATTTTTTGATTCATTACATTTTAGAATCTATGTATGAGATTATTTCTTGCTCTTTTGCAAGTGTGTTTTGATAAATACTTTTTGCATCAGAAAGTATTTTTTCAGCAAATATTCTATCTTTTATGTCTTTTGCATTGATGCGAACATTGAAATAAGCTCCTATAACTGCTGTTCTAGCACATAAAACCCCGACACCAGCATCAGATAAAGAGTTCTGTAGCCCATCTTTTGCCATTGCAATCATCACCTCCATAGACTGATAGGAAGTTTCCATAACTTTAAAAGGAATTTCAGTTGCATATTTCGTAGCATTCTCAATCGCTTCTTTTCTTAATATAACTTCTGCTTCATTAGTTTTTGGCATACGAAACCCTTCAATTATTTTGTTGAATGCATTGGTGTCTTCATCAACCAAAAAAAGTAATTCATTTTTATAAGTTTGCCCTTTTGCTGCCCAGTTAGAGAAGAAACTCCATTGGTCGTCCCAACCGGGTTTATGAGCAGATAAGTTAGCTACCATAGTACCTAAGGAAACACCCAATGCTCCAACATAAGCAGCAATAGAACCTCCTCCAGGGGCCATGGATTCTGAAGCTGTTTCATCAGCAAAATCCTTTACAGTAAAATCTACTAATTTTTTATCAGTGTAGGAATTCATAACATACTCTATAATTCTTTCATGAGGATTAAATGGCTTTAAATCATCTAAACCTAAAGACTTTATAGCAATTTTAATTTTCTCAGATTCACTTATACCAATTGAACGCTCCTGCTTCAATAAAAAATAATCAGCTGCATCTAGCATTGCTTGTAAAGGAACTAATCCAACCAATTCAGACCCCGTTACTCTAATCCCTCTTTTGTCCGCAGCTTTTAAAGTCTCATCAAATGCTTTATGCATAGATGTAATTGAAATATTGGTTAGATTGTAAGAAATTTGAGCAATTCCATATTCTTCTATATACCAACCGATTCCTTTTACTGCCTTTAATTTTCCGGGAATTCTAACGGGTTCTCCATGTTTGTCAAAAACTTTTTTACCAGTAACAGGATTTCCTTCACGCTTTACCCTTCCAGCCTCACGGATGTCAAAAGCAATTGCGTTGGCGCGTCTTGTAGAGGTAGAATTTAAATTAATATTATAAGCAATTAAAAAATCTCTGGCAGAAATTGCAGTTACTCCAGCATTTTTTGTTTTTGCAGTATATGTAGTTGGGCCATAATCTGGTTTCCAATTGGGATCTAATAATTTATTTTCTAAGCCCTCATATTCACCAGAACGCACTGTAGCTAAATTTTTTCTTTCTTCTTTCCTAGCTGCATTTTCGTAAAAATAACCAGAAATACCAAGGTCTTTACCAATTCTTTTACCTAATAGATGTGCATATTTTGCAGTTTCTTCCATAGAAATATTAGCAATAGGTATTAACGGACAAACATCAGTAGCTCCAAACCTAGGGTGTTCCCCTGTTTGTTTACTCATATCTATTAATTCTGCTGCTTTTTTAATCAATCTGAATGCAGCTTCTATAACTTGCTTTGGCTCACCAACAAAAGTAATGACAGTTCTATTGGTAGCTTTCCCTGGATCTATATCTAAAAGTTTTACTCCTTCTATTTCTGTAACAACATTAGCAATTGTATTGATTTTTTTTAAATCTCTTCCTTCACTAATATTAGGTACACATTCGATGATTTGTTGTTTCATTTTCAATTATTTATTACAAAAGTAAAAATAATACGATTAAACTAAAAAACATGATATATAAAAAAATATGTTTTTTGATTTATCTTAAGATCATTAATTAGAAAGATTATTATTATTTATTTTTCAGAATTTAATAAGCGAGTTAGGTATAAACTCCTTACAAATAACATTGTAATAATAGGTATGATAGCAATAGAAAACTGCTGGATGCCAAAAATCCAAACAGTTGCAGTAAGAACGAGTAATAATAAATAAAACTTAATATATTTAGATAACCAACGGGGTAATTTTTCTTTTAATATTACAAAAGAAATAAATAAATTTAGAATAAATGCCCACAAAAAATTAAAGTTATTAGGTGCAGTAAAATGGTCTGTAAAAAACCATAAAAAACAGATTAACAATCCAAGAAGTCCAGTAACAAAAAATAGTATAAAATCTAACCATCTAGATCTCTTATTTCTTTTTTGATCTCTGAGGGTGATAATTATAGTAATTAATAATAATAGAGAAAAAATAAAAAATGGATTATACCATTTATTTTGAATACTTTTCTCTTTGTAGCTTAGAATTACATTTTCTTTTTTAACAAGGTTATAAGTAATGTCATTTTCAATCTTTTTAGCGGTTTTAAATGCTTCATAAACATAATCGGGTAAGTACATATACTCTTCTGCAGATATGTCTTCATCTAAAGTATTTCCTAGGGCTAGATTAATTCCAAAACTACCCCAAGTATTCCAAGAAAGTTCTTTATTCATTAATTGCCTTAAGGTATATTTTTTATTAGAATATGAAGTTGGAAATTTGACATTAGTTCCAAGAATTTCTTTGGTTATATCTCTTAGTTTTGTAGCGCAATTATTAAAATAAGGATCGTATAAATACGCTGAGTTTATTGATAAAGAATTTATTTCTAATAGTTTATAAAGATCCTGTCTCTCTATTTGAGTCAAGTTTAGTATTTGAGCTTTCATCCATCTTTTTTGGTAATTATTACTAGCAGCAAAGTTTTGAAAAGATTGTTTACCTAATTTATATAATAATTTACCTTTCACGAAATTGAGGTAAAAATTAGGTTGATTAAAATCAAATGTTCCATAATTGAATATAATATCCATTTTTAAAACAGGATCTTTAACTCTTATAGCACTATGTCCAAAGGCTTCATAAAGAACTTCTCCCGGGCCAACAGTAATAATACTTATTTCTGAATATTTAGATAGCTGAAGGTCCTGAGATTTTATGTTCTGAAATGAAACAAAAAGGAATAAAATAAAAAAATGAATTTTCCTCATGAGTTATAGTCTAAAAAAGCTGTAGTCAATTTTGACTGAAAAAATATTAGAAAACAATGCATTTCCAACACTACCTATATTTGTCAGTGCGTAGTCAATTTGAATTCCATTATATACAAAACCAACTCCAAAATTAGGTTGTAAAGATAAATTTTTACTACCATCAAACTCAGTTGTATTTTGAAAATTACCAACTCCTGCTCTTAAAAAAACAAAGTTATCATAATCTAATTGTAAGCCCAAAGCAGGATCTATACTTGCAACATCTGTAGAAATTAGATCGTTTGTTCTGGCAAATCTCATATTTAAGTCAGCTTCAGTTAATAAATGAAAAAAACGCCCCAAATTAAATGCACGGGCAACACCAAACTGAATCTTAGGTTTTGTGATTTCTGTGGCTTCAGGTAATTCTTGATTTTGTCCTGGAATAGCATTTTGAATAGCAGCAAATGCCTTTGTGTCTACTGACCATATATTAAAAGTAGTCGAAATATCTCTAACCATCAATCCAAACTTCCAATCCCCTCTTTGGTACTGAATTCCAGCATCCAAACCAATTCCCCAAGAATTTGCAAAATTACCAATTGTTCTTCTGACAACTTTGGCACTTAAACCTATATAGACATCTTTAAAAATTAAATTCCTAGCATAAGATATATTCAACGCATAATCTGCAGCAGAAAATAAACTAATTCTATTGAAATCTATATTTCCTTGATTATCAATTAGTTCTGTAGTATTTAAAATATCATCAACTCCAAATCTAATAATTGATATACCTAACGCACTTTTTTTATCTATTGGCATAGCAAACGCAGCATAATTAAAACTAGCGATCCCAGCAAAGTAGGAAGAATACATCAGTGATCCTTGGTAGTCTTTAATATTCACTAAACCAGCTGGATTCCAGTATCCAGCATTTACATCATTAGTAGTCGCAACTACAGATCTACTCATACCTAATGCAGCTGCATCAACACCTATAGTCAAAAATTCATTAGAATAGTTTCGTAAAGCTTGTGCATTTATGAGTATTGGAAATAGTAGAAAAAATAATACTTGTTTTCTTTTCAATGTAATTTATCTATTATGCTAGCAAATATCTATATATAATATTGAAATAACTTTACATTTCAACAGATATTGCATTCATTAGCTATTGTCTTCCAGAAAATTAAGTATTCTATTTTCTAACCATCTATTTTCTTGCGGTAAAAAGCTAGAAATAAATCCAACATGACCTCCGTATTTGGTTACTTCTAGATGGAATACATTAGACTCTTTAGCTTCCTTATATGGGTAACATTCTTTGGGTAGGAATGGGTCATCTTTTGAGGAAATTAATAAAGTTGGTTTTCTTATTTTAGGTAAATAAGGTTTTGAACTTGCTTTTTTCCAATATTCTTCTGGGCTAGAAAAACCAAAAATAGGAGCAGTATATAATCCATCAAAATCTTTAAATGTTTTTGCTTTCGTCAATTTATTGATGTTTAATTTATATTGAGGGTGTTTTTGTGATTTTTCAAAGACTTTTAATCGTAATGATTTTAAAAATTTATCCATGTATAGCTTATTCTTTAAGCTACTCATTAGCTCACTAGAGAAAGCTAAATCTATTGGTACTGAAACCGCGATCCCACAACTTACTTTATCAGAAATAGAGAATGCATATTCTCCAAAGTATTTTAATGTGATGTTTCCCCCAAGACTATAACCAACAATCATTATTTTATCATATGAATAGTTTTTTAACAAATAAGAAATAACAAACTCTAAGTCTTCTGTTTTACCACTGTGATAAGTAGATAATAATAAATTATCATCTCCGCTACAACCTCTGAGGTTAAATGAAACCGTATCAAATCCAGAATTGTTTAATTCTGTTGCTGCAGAAAGTATATATTTAGATTCAGAACTTCCTTCTAAGCCATGAATAAGAATGACTATTTTATTTGAATTAACTTCTGAGAAGTCTAAATCGATAAAGTCATTGTCCCAAGTAGTAATTCTTTTTCGCTTATAGTTATGTGTTTCCTTCATAAATAAGGGTCTGTAAATAGTATTAAAATGACTATTTTTAAAAGGAAGAGAAGGAGTGAAATTAGATTCAATTATAGGCATAAGGTATGTTTAACTAACAATTATTTGACAAATATCCTTAAAATAACGTGATATTAAAAATCACCGCATAGGATTTACTATTTTAGCGGAAGAATTGATAGTTATGAATATTAAAAAACACATTCCAAATTTATTCACTCTTAGCAATCTTTTTTGTGGAACATTTGCAATAATTTTTGCTGTTAACAGTAAATTTGAGCTTACCGCAATATTTGTTGCTTTTGGTATCTTTTTTGATTTTTTTGATGGTTTTTTGGCTAGAATTCTGAAAGTTTCTGGAGAATTAGGGAAACAATTAGATTCGTTAGCAGATATGGTTACTAGTGGTGTTGTTCCGGGAATTGTGATGTTTTACTTATTAGCTAATAAACAAATTGGAATAATCGATTTTAAAGACAATTTTTTCAACTCCTCCTATATACCTTTATTTGGGTTTCTAATAACTTTAGGAGCTTGTTATAGACTGGCTAAGTTTAATTTGGATACTAGGCAGACAGAATCTTTTATTGGTTTACCAACTCCGGCTATGAGTTTGTTTGTGGTTTTTTTACCAATAGTTCAAATGCATACAGAGATTGATTTTGTGAAAGAAATAATTAGCAATAATTATTTTTTATTAGGAGTTACCATTTTCTTGACTTATTTAATGAATGCAGAGCTTCCATTATTTTCGTTAAAGTTTAATAATTATGGTTTAAAAGAAAATAGATATAAATACTTTTTAATATTGACTTCAATAATTTTGCTTTTAGGTTTTAAATACTTAGCGGTGCCTATTATAATTATTTTTTATGTGCTTCTATCTATAATTAAGAACTTTAGGGTAGGAATAAAATTAAGTTAAAAGTTTTTTTTTCTTTTTAATTCAAAATCTTTTCCAAGATACACCTTACGAACCAATTCATCTTTTGCTAGATCTTCAGGAATCCCTTCCTTCAAGATACCACCTTGATACATTAAATAAGTTCTATCTGTAATGGCCAGTGTAGCTTGAACATCATGATCTGTAATTAAAATACCTATATTTCTATCTTTTAAATGTGCAACAATACTTTGAATATCTTCTACTGCAATAGGGTCTACACCAGCGAAAGGTTCATCTAATAAAATAAAGTTTGGATCTGAAGCTAAGCAACGGGCAATCTCAGTTCTTCTACGTTCACCACCAGATAATAAATCACCTCTATTTTTTCTAACATGACCTATATTAAATTCTTCAATTAAAGACTCTAATTTAATTTTCTGTTGCTTTTTTGATAAATCAGTGAATTGTAATACAGACATAATATTGTCTTCTACTGATAGTTTTCTGAAAATAGAAGCTTCTTGAGCTAAGTACCCAATTCCTTTTTGAGCTCTCTTATACATTGGATAACTAGTGATTTCTTCATCATTTAGAAAAATTTTTCCACCATTTGGTTTTATCATTCCCACAATCATATAAAATGAAGTAGTTTTCCCAGCTCCATTTGGACCAAGTAAACCAATAATTTCACCTTGCTTTACTTCTAAAGAAATCTCTTTGACTACTTGGCGACCACCATAGCTTTTAGCAATATTTTCAGCTTTTAAAATCATTTTTTAATATATAATTACATGTTCTATACTTACTCAATAAATAAACTTTGTAAAAGTAATAATTAGAATCTTTATAAATCTTAATATGTTCATAAATAGAAATGAAACATAGTAATTAGCTGTTTTTCTCTATAGCTTCCCAAAATTCATATGCTCTTCTAAGATGAGGAATCACGATGGTTCCTCCAACAAGAGTAGCAATAGAAAGCGTTTCCATTACTTCATCTTTAGAAACTCCTTCTTTATAGCACGACTCTAAATGATATGCGATACAATCATCACAACGTAAGACAGTAGAGGCCACCAATCCAAGTAGCTCTTTAGTTTTTATTGGTAGATGACCCTCTTTAAAAGCATTGGTATCTAAATTAAAAATCCTTTTGATAACTTTATTATCACAGCTTAGTATTTTATCATTCATTACTGAACGGTAATCGTTAAACTCTTGAACTTTATTTACTTTCATTTTTTTGCTGCTTTTTAATAACTATTTTAGAAACTTTGATACTAATTTCATATAAAATCAATACAGGAATAGCAACTATAACTTGACTTGCTACATCTGGTGGAGTAATAATTGCAGCTAGTATTAAAACAACAACTAACGCATGTTTTCTGTATCGTTTTAAAAATTCAGGGGTAATTAGACCAATTTTAGTTAAAAAATAAATAATTACAGGTAGCTCAAACATGATAGAAACTCCTAGGAGCATATTTGTGATTAAACCAATATGAGACTCCATTGTAAATTGATTTACTAATTTATCGCTTATTTGATAGGTATATAAAAAATTTACAGAGATAGGAGCTATAACATAAAAACTAAATAGTACTCCAATAAAAAAAAGAAATGATGCTGTAAAAATAAAACCTCTAGATTTTTTAATCTCAGTGATATGAAGACCAGGTGAAATGAATTTCCAAAATTCCCATAACATATATGGAAAAGCAACTATAGCCCCTAAAATAAAAGAAGACCAAATAGAATTCATCAATTGTTGTGTAGGTTTTAAAACTTGCAGTGTATCAGGGTAATCTAATGTGCAGAAATTACTTTCTAGTCCAAAAAAAGAAAAGAAATCACAAAATAATCTGTATGTAATAAAATCTGGATCTATATGAGCCAATAGAAATTCATTGTAAACGAATTCTTGAATCGAGAAAAGACCAATAGCAATTACAAAAATTGCGACTATACTTCTTACCAAGTGCCAACGGAGCTCTTCTAAATGAGCTAAAAATGACATATCTTTTTCTTGAGTCATTAAAAAAAATCATTAAATTATTACTATGAGAAACACTTTTTAATAAAGCTTTTAAATTTGAAAATTCTTTTAACTAATGATTTTTATTTTCATTTAAAATAAAAAAAAAGTTATATATTTAGTTTATTAAACTTAAATACAAATTTACTATAAAAATAAGATTTCTCAACAATTTGTATTAGTATTGTTTACCCCCAAAACATTAGCTCTATAATGATGAATAATTTACAATGAATATATACCCGCCTTTAAAAAAATTTTTCGGTTTTTCTCAATTCAAAGGTTTACAAGAAGATGTTATAAAAAGTATACTCCAAAAAAAGGATACTTTTGTAATAATGCCTACAGGAGGAGGTAAATCTCTTTGTTATCAATTACCTGCTTTGATGAACGAGGGTACTGCTATTGTAATCTCTCCTTTAATAGCCTTAATGAAAAACCAAGTAGATGCCATCCGTGGTATCTCTGAACATGAAGGGGTAGCACATGTTTTAAATTCTTCTCTAAATAAATCAGAAATTGCTCAAGTAAAAAGTGATATACAGGATGGAGTTACAAAACTATTATATGTAGCTCCAGAATCTTTAATTAAAGAGGAGTATGTTAATTTTCTAAAACAACAAACAATTTCTTTTGTAGCGATAGATGAAGCTCATTGTATTTCTGAGTGGGGTCACGATTTTAGACCAGAATATAGAAATTTAAAGCATATAATAAAGCAAATAGACAATGTGCCAGTTATTGGATTAACCGCTACCGCTACTGAAAAAGTTCAAGAAGATATATTAAAAACATTGGGTATTAGTGATGCTAGAACTTTTAAAGCCTCATTTAATAGGCCTAATTTATTTTACGAAGTAAGACCTAAAACAAAAGATGTAGAAAAAGATATCATACGTTTTGTTAAACAACGTATGGGTAAATCGGGTATTATTTACTGTTTGAGTAGAAAGAAAGTCGAAGAAATAGCTCAAGTTTTACAAGTTAATAATATCAAGGCTGTGCCTTATCATGCAGGCTTAGATGCTAAAACCAGAGTAAAACATCAAGACATGTTTTTAATGGAAGATTGCGATGTTGTTGTTGCTACGATTGCTTTTGGTATGGGAATAGATAAACCTGATGTTCGTTTTGTTATTCATCACGATATCCCAAAAAGTTTAGAAAGTTATTATCAAGAAACGGGTAGAGCGGGTAGAGATGATGGAGAAGGTTATTGCTTGGCTTTTTACGCTTATAAAGATATAGAAAAACTAGAGAAATTTATGACTAGTAAGCCTATTGCAGAACAAGAAATAGGTCATGCATTGCTTCAAGAGGTTGTTGGTTATGCAGAAACTTCTATGTCTAGAAGAAAATATTTATTACATTATTTTGGAGAAGATTTTGATGAAGTAAACGGTGATGGTGCTGAAATGGATGATAACACAAAAAACCCTAAGAAAAAACACGAGGCTAAAGAAAATGTAATTAAACTATTATCTGTAGTAAAAGAAACAAGAGATAAATATAAATCTAAAGATATCGTAAATGCAATAACTGGAACAGAAAACGCATTACTCAACTCCCATAAGACCAATCTAAAACCATTTTTTGGTTGTGGAAAAGAAAAAAACACTTCCTATTGGATGGCACTATTAAGACAGGTGTTAGTTGTAAACTTCATTCGAAAAGAAATAGAACAATATGGGGTTGTAAAACTCACAAAAGCAGGTGAAAACTACCTATCTAATCCCACATCATTTATGATGACTGAAGATCATATTTATTCTCAAGAAGCAACTTCAGATATCATTACCAATGAACCTAGTTCAGGTGCTTCTGCAGATGAAAAACTAGTTAGATTTTTAAAAGATCTTCGTAAAAAAGTTGCAGTAAAGCAAGGGGTCCCTCCATTTGCAGTATTTCAAGATCCATCATTGGATGATATGGCTTTAAAATACCCTATAACCTTAGAGGAGTTGTCTAAAGTTCATGGTGTAGGAGAAGGTAAAGCTAGAAAATTTGGAAATGAATTTATTGCTTTAATATCTAAATATGTAAATGATAATGATATTATTAGACCAGACGATTTAATCGTAAAAAGTACAGGAGTCAATTCCGGACTAAAATTATATATCATTCAAAATACAGATAGAAAATTACCTCTAATAGATATTGCTAAATCAAAAGGTTTAGAAATGGAACAATTAATAAAAGAAATGGAGGTTATTATTTTTTCTGGGACTAAGCTAAATATAGATTATTCATTAGATGATTTGTTAGATGAAGACCAGCAAGATGATATTCATGAGTATTTTATGGAGGCGGAAACAGATAAAATTCAAGATGCTTTAGATGAGTTTGATGGTGAATATGACGAGGAGGAACTTAGATTAATGAGAATTAAATTCATCAATGATGTTGGGAACTAAAGTGTGAAAATAGTTAATAATATTCCAGAAATAATAGCTAAAAATTTATGTAAATTAAAGTTGTGATTCTCAGAGCTTTCAAAAAGAATAATAGTAGAAATATGTAGAAAAACTCCGATAATCAATGCAGTTATTTCAGTACTATATTTCTCAAATATCACAATATTTTCAGATAGTAATACACCAAGCGGGCTCATCAGTCCAAAAACAGTTAAAAAAATTACAATAGTTTTTTTTGAAAAATTACTGTCTAGCAAAAAGGTTGTTAAAATAATAGCAATAGGTATTTTATGTACTATAATTGCCCATAATAAATTTTCTCCGGCATGATGTATTGGTAGCCCTTCAGAAAAAGCGTGAATACATAGACTCACAAATAATAATGTTGGAAAGGCTTTTCCACTTGTGTGAATATGAATGTGGCCATGTTCTGCACCCTTAGAGAAAGACTCTAAAACAGATTGTAAAATAACACCGATTAGAATACATATACCTAATATTTTAGTATCATTAGTACCGTCATACACTTCAGGTAATAAATGTAGAACGGCTACTGATAATAGATATGCACCACTAAAAGCCAGCAATAAACGAACTGTTTTTTTGATTGGTTTTAATATAACAACCATTAACACTCCAAATAAGACAGATGCTATTAATAATAAATATATCATGAAGCCACGAATATTAGTCTATCAGAAGTTTCTGGATTGAATTCAGTTAACTGATAATTTCCAAAAATATGATTTATTTTTAATCCAGCAGCAGAAAAGTAGGTTTCAAACTTTTCTAGATCTAGATATTTTACTTTTTCTGTGTATGAATACTTTACACCTTTATCAGTAAAAGAAATATGTTTTAAAATAAAACCGTCAGAAATTTCCCGTTTTAAATTAAATTTAATTCCATCTACAGTTTTTACCTCTTGAGTGACTAAATTCTTTTTGACATTCACAACATTTAAGAAATCAAGAACTACAACTCCTTTATTTTTCAATCCATTCTTTATGTTTTTTAGCACTAAAATATCATCATTGTCATTTTCAAAGTAACCAAAACTTGTAAATAAATTAAAAATAGCATGGTAAGTATCTAAAAAGGGTTTTCGCATATCTTTTACTTCAAAACGTAAAGTATCATTCTCAAACTTTTTTACGGAAAGTATACTATTTCTGGATAAGTCTGCTCCTGTAACGTTATACCCTAATGAATTTAAATATACTGAATGTCTTCCCTTGCCACAAGGTAAATCTAACAAATGAGATGGTGTTGGAATTTGTAGGAACTTTGTAATATTCCTAATAAAAAGTTGTGCATCTTCATCATTTCTATTTTTGTAGAGTGTATGATAATAAGAGGTATTAAACCAATCTGTAAACCAATCTGATTTCTTCATATATCGAATAAGTACGCAAAAATAAACTTTTCTAACAGATAAAGAATCAAACTACAAAGTATTACAAGAGGAAGCCTCTTTACTTCTTCTTATAAGAGTTATTAAAGTGTACTTTTGCAAAATAAACAGAATACAATGAATAAGGATTTTAAAATGACGGCCACTACCTTAAAAGGTCTGGAAGGTGTTTTAGCTGAAGAACTAAAGAAACTAGGTGCTCAAGATATAAAAGAAGGAATAAGAAGTGTTACTTTTAGAGGAGATAACGGTTTTTTATACAAAGCAAATATTGCTTTAAGAACAGCCATCCGTGTTTTAAAACCAATTAAGACTTGTAAAATTTATGATGAAGAAGATTTATACGAAGCCATTCAAAAAATCAAATGGGAAAAGTATATAGATGTAGAGGGTACTTTTGCAATTGCTGCTGTTGTAAATTCAAAGAACTTTACCAGTAATTCTCATTATATAGCCTTAAAGTCTAAAGATGCTGTTGCAGATTATTTTAGACATAAATACAGCAAAAGACCCAATGTAGATTTAGACTATCCAGATGTAAAGATTCATGTCCATATTCAGAAAGATTGGTGTACTATTTCTTTAGACTCTTCTGGAGATTCATTGCACAAACGAGGGTATAGAAGCGCTACCAACATAGCTCCAATTAATGAAGTTTTAGCAGCAGGACTGGTTTTACTATCAGGGTATACAGGTGAAGAGAATTTTATAGATCCAATGTGTGGTTCAGGAACAATTTTAATTGAAGCTTGTATGGTTGCTTGTAATATTCCCGCAAATATTAACAGAAAACAATTTGCTTTTGAACGTTGGAAAGATTATGATGAAGATTTATATTTTACTATACAAGATTCTTTATTAAAGAAAATAACCAATTCTCATTTTAAAATAATGGGATTTGATAAAGCACCCTCAGCTGTTTCCAAGGCACAGCAAAATGTAATTAATGCCAATTTAGATGAGTTTATTGGTGTACATCATGTAAATTTTTTTAATTCTACAAAAGAAGTTTTCGGGAATACTACCATATTATTTAATCCACCCTATGGTGAACGTTTAAATATAGATGTAAATGAATTCTATACTAAAATAGGAGACACTTTAAAAAACAACTATCCTAATTCTACAGCTTGGATGATAACTTCAGATATGCAAGCTTTAAAACATGTAGGTTTACGAACTTCTAAACGAATCGAATTAAAAAATGCCGATTTAGACTGTAAGTTTGTGAAGTATGAACTGTACGAAGGAACACGAAAAATAAAAGAAAATAAAGAAAATCCTGTTCTAGAAAATCCTGATTCAGATACTTTGGATCAAGATTAGTTTTTTAGCAGCTAATTTCCTTTTAATACTGTAGGTAAAGTAGCTATCAAATTTTTTAAAAATATTTATTTTGTTAAATGTTAATAGACATTATAATACCAAATATTTTTATATAAGATGTAGTTTAATCATTATTTAGGACTCTCTAACGTTGAAAAATACCCCGTATTTTCTATCTAAAATAATTGATTATTTGAGATTTCTGTAGTCACAGAAGTTCCATAATCGTATGTAAATAAGTGTATTATTTTTAAACCTAATTGGTGCCATAATTTTAAGGTTACTTCAGCTTGATGAATTAAAGAATAGTAGTAATCTAAAGATTTTTAAGAAAAACCAAAGCCTAAATGATCATGAATGATCACACGATAATACTTGCTTAATTCTAGTAAAACCTTGTAATAATCATAAGAAGAAGTTGAGTATCCATGAAGAATAACTAAGGTTTGTTTATTTTGTATTCTTTTGGAAAGAATTTGGCAGTATCTATGAGAAATAGTTCTCTGTCATTTACAGAAATAAACTCTCCTTTAGATTTCCAATCATTTGCAGTCATAAATCGATTTATATTTCTCTATACAATGTACTAAAAATTCAGTAGTTTTGAAGCAGGTATCTTGGCTTAGCTAAGAGCAAGTAAGACAAGTTAAAATCATCTTTTTTCTTTCAGGTAAAAATTAAAGGAATAAAATTAGATAAATCAAGTGCTAGGATATTTTATAGACGTCATAATACCCATTCCAATTCAGAAAACATTTACGTATTCTGTATCTAAGTTGGAATATGAATTCCTGCAAAAAGGAATGCGTGTAGCAGTGTCTTTTGGAAAAACAAAAATGTATACTGGTCTTGTGTTCAAGCTACATCAAATACCTCCAGATATCTATGAAGCTAAAGATATTCTTCAAATTTTAGATGAGAAACCAATTGTAACTGAACATCAATTAAAACATTGGGAGTGGATTTCTAACTACTATATGTGTGGTCTGGGTGATGTGTACAGAGCAGCTCTGCCATCAGCATTTTTATTAGAAAGTGAAACGATAGTTTTTAATAATGAATCATTTAATAATGAAGATACTTTAAGTGATGAAGAGTTCCTTATTTATGAAGCATTACAACATCAATCGCAACTAACAATTCATCAAGTTTCTGATATTCTTGGTAAAAAAAAAGTATTGCCTATTATAAATGAGTTGATTCATAAATCTGCGATTTATATCAAAGAAGAAATTTACGAACAATATAAACCTAAATTGATAAAATATGTAAGATTGCATGCTGGTTATAGCTCCAATAATTCTCTAGAAATTTTGCTAACTGAATTATCTAGAGCTAAGAAACAACGTGATGTAATACTTTCATATTTTCAACTTGAAACCTCTAAAAAACCAATCAAAGTAAAAGATTTGGAATTTTCTTCGGATGCTTCATTAGCTACTATTAAAGCTTTGGTTGATAAAAACATACTTGAGCTGTATCTAATACAAACAGATAGAATTTCTTACAAAGGAGAAACGAACGATTTAAAAGCTTTGAATGAATTTCAAGAACAAGCATTACAAGAAATTAAAACTTCTTTTGAAACGAAAGAAGTAACCCTATTACACGGAATTACTAGTTCTGGCAAAACGGAAGTCTACACAAAACTCATTCAAGACACACTAGATTCAAAAAAACAAGCACTATTTTTACTACCTGAAATTGCGTTAACAACTCAAATTATTGTTAGATTAGAAAATTATTTCGGCAATCAAATTTCTGTCTTTCATTCAAAATACTCTATGAATGAACGAGTAGAAGTTTGGAATAATGTTTTAGAAAATAAATCAAAAGCACAAATTATTTTAGGGGCACGTTCTTCCATCTTTTTACCATTTAAAAATTTAGGTTTAATAGTAGTAGATGAAGAACATGAAACTTCATACAAACAGTTTGAACCTTCTCCAAGATACAATGCTCGTGATGCAGCAATTGTATTGTCTCACTTACATCAAGGGAAAATACTTTTAGGTTCTGCAACACCTTCTTTAGAAACCTATTTTAATGCAAAAGAGAATAAATATGGATTTGTAACATTAAATCGTCGTTTTGGAGATGTTCAATTGCCTCAAATTCATTTAGTTGATATTAAAGAAAAACAGCGTAAAAGAGAAATGATAGGTTATTTCTCAGACACTTTACTCAAAAATATACAAGAAGCATTAGATCAAAAAGAACAAGTAATTTTGTTTCAAAACCGACGTGGGTTCTCTCCTGTTGTAGAGTGTAAGACATGTGGGATTTCACCTCAATGTCCTAATTGTGATGTAAGTTTAACTTTTCATAAGTTTAAAAACGAACTAAAATGTCATTATTGCAATTATCAACGTTCTATGCCAAATAGTTGTGGAGCTTGCGGAAGCAATACATTAAATACAAAAGGTTTTGGAACCGAGCAAATAGAATTAGAGCTCAAAGAATTATTTCCAGATTATACTATAGGAAGAATGGATTTAGACACCACTCGTGGTAAATACGGATATCAGAAAATTATAGGGGCTTTTGAAGCTAGAGAAATAGACGTTTTGGTAGGTACACAGATGTTATCTAAAGGGTTAGATTTTGATAATGTTTCTTTAGTAGGAGTATTAAATGCTGATATGATGCTGAATTTTCCAGATTTTAGAGCACACGAACGTGCTTTTCAACTTATGGTTCAGGTTTCAGGTAGGGCAGGACGTTCAAAAAAACAAGGTAAAGTACTAATTCAAACCTACAATCCATATCATCAGATTTTACAGCAAGTTTCTTCAACAGATTATTCCGCTATGTACAAAGAACAATTGGAAGATAGATGGCAATACCATTATCCTCCTTATTATCGTTTGGTGAAAATAACCTTGAAACATAAAGACTATCAAAAAGTAGATGCAGGAATTGTTTGGTTGTCGAAAGCATTACAAAATACTTTTAGAGAACATGTTTTAGGTCCTTCTGAGCCCTCTGTTTCTAGAATTAGAAATCAGTATATCAAAAATGTAATGGTTAAGATTCCACCTAAACAATCATTAGGGAAAACCAAGAAAGAGATTTATAAAATAAAAAACACATTTCAAGCAGTGTCAGACTTTAGACCCATTCGCTTCATAATAGATGTAGATGCTTATTAATTTATTGAAAAAGGGTTTTTAAAACCTATTGTATGGTATTCTGATTTTCACCTGATAAATATAGATTGATAATTTTATTTATCGTATTAATTTGTTATTATTTCTATCTAAAAGATATATTGATATAATAAAAAAAGTCACTATATTTGCACCCTTAAAATAAACATTAATAAAACAACTATTATGAATCATTACGAAACTGTTTTCATTTTGAATCCCGTTTTATCTGATATACAGATAAAGGAGACAGTACAAAAGTTTGAGGACTATTTGGTTTCTAGAGGTGCCGAAATGATTTCCAAAGAGGACTGGGGCTTAAAAAAATTAGCATACCCAATCCAAAAGAAAAAAAGTGGGTTTTACCATTTACTTGATTACAAAGTAGCAGGTGAAGCAATTACATCGTTTGAATTAGAATTCAGAAGAGATGACAGCGTTATGCGTTACTTAACGGTAAGGTTAGATAAACATGCTGAAGCTTGGGCTGAAAAAAGAAGAGAACGTGTTAAATCTACAAAAAAATAAAACATGGCATCATCTATAGAACAACAAGCTAAAGGAAACAATCAAGGTGAAGTAAGATACTTAACACCTCTTGATATTGAAACTAAAAAAGAAGCAAAGTATTGCCGTTTCAAAAAGAACGGTATGAAATACATCGATTATAAAGATGCTAACTTCTTAATGTATTTAGTAAATGAACAGGGTAAAATTTTACCAAGACGTTTAACAGGAACATCACTAAAATATCAACGTAAAGTTGCGCAAGCTATTAAGAGAGCTCGTCATTTGGCATTAATGCCTTACGTTGGAGATATGTTGAAATAATTAAAGAAGTAGAATTATGGAACTGATTTTAAAACAAGACGTAGAAAATTTAGGATTTAAAGATGATGTTGTAACTGTTAAGAATGGTTATGGTAGAAATTACTTAATTCCTCACGGACATGCAACTTTAGCTACTTCTTCTGCAAAGAAAGTATTAGCTGAAAATGTAAAACAAAGGGCTTATAAAGAAGCTAAATTAATTGAAGATGCAACTGTATTAGCTGAGACAATTAAAGGATTAGAAATTAAGATTGCTTCTAAAGTTGGATCTGGAGATAAATTATTTGGATCTGTAAATAACATTAATTTAGCTGAAGCTATTGCCAAATCTGGAACTAGCATTGATAAGAAATTTATCAAAGTTGTTGGAGGTTCTGTTAAAAGATTAGGTAAATACGATGCAACTGTTAGATTACACAGAGAAGTAGTTGCAGATATTACTTTTGAAGTTGTATCAGAAAAATAACGATTGTTAACTTTTTGTTAATAACAAAAAAACTCAAGCAAAGCTTGAGTTTTTTTTATGATTAATTTTACAGACCTAATTAAAAAAAAACCATGAAAAAAACAACATCTATTTTTGCTCTCTTTTTATTGATCAGTTTAACCACTTTTGCACAGGTTACAACATCAAAAATTAAAGGGACGGTAACAGACAGCAAAGGAGAAGCCTTATTTGGCGCAACTATTGTTGTATTGCATGTTCCAACAGGCACAAGCTCGGGAACTATAGCCCAAGAAAACGGTAAGTTTACCGTACCTAATTTGCGAGTAGGAGGTCCATATAAAGTTACTTTTAGCTTTGTTGGTTATGCTTCTAGTGAAGTAAGTAATATTTCTTTAATATTAGGAAAAACTACCAATGTAAATGCTACACTAGCTCAAGAAGGAACTACACTAGATGAAATTGTGATATCATCAAAGGGTAAAATTTTTAATAATGACAGGACTGGTGCTCAAACAAGTATTACTTCTCAGCAATTAAAAACCCTACCTACTATTTCAAGATCACAGTCAGATTTTACAAGATTAGAGCCAACCGCAAGTAACGGATCTTTTGGAGGAAGAAATGATCAGTTTAATAATTTCTCTTTAGACGGATCAATTTTCAACAATCCATTTGGATTAGATGCAGCTACTCCGGGTGGTCAAACCAATGCTCAACCAGTTTCATTAGATGCAATTGAGCAGGTTTCTGTTTCTGTTGCTCCATATGATGTTACCTTGTCTGGGTTTACAGGAGCATCTGTAAATGCTGTAACTAAGAGTGGGACTAATAAGTTAACAGGAACTGTTTATGGTTTCTTTAGAAATGAAGATTTAACAGGTGGTAAGATTAGTGGAGAAGATGTTTTTAGAGGAAAGTTAAGTCAAAACCAATACGGAGTTAGTATTGGAGGAGCGCTAGTAAAAGACAAGTTGTTCTTCTTTGCGAATTTCGAAAAAGATGAGACTATTGAATTAGGTTCTGGATTTATACCAAATACAGGAAGCGGTGCTATTAATGAATCTAGTGTTTTAGCTTCAGATTTAGCCTTGGTTAGTAATATACTATCTCAAGTTAATATTGGTGGATCAAACACATATAACCCCGGTTCATATGAAGGATTTACCTATGATGCTGAATCTACTAAAGGGCTTTTTAAATTAGATTGGAATATTAATGATAAGCATAGAATGGCTTTCGTTTATAATTTTTTAAACGCATCTAAAGAAAAACCAGCACATCCTACAGCTTTAGGCTTTAGAGGACCCAATGCATCCACATTACAATTTGAAAATGCGGGATATCAAATCAACAATAATATCAATTCATTCTTAATGGAATTGAATTCAACTTTTAACGAGACTACTACTAATAAGCTGCAAATTGGATATACACATTTTGATGATTTTAGAAGCCCTCTTTCAACTCCAGCACCAACAATTACCATTCAAAACAACGGAGCAAATTATATCATAGCTGGTCATGAACCATTTTCAATTAACAATAAATTAGATCAAAAAGTCTTTCAAATAACCAATAATATGAATTTCTATAAAGGAGACCATACGATAACAGTTGGTGTCTCCTTTGAGAAATTTATGTTCGACAACTCTTTTAATCTAGGGTCTTATGGACCTCAAGGTGTATTTTTTCCATCAGGAGATATTAACGATTTTAGAAATACAATAGGAAACCCTGCTTTAGAAGCTGAATTAGTAGCAAATTATCAAGCGCAATTTGATGATGCTATCGCTATAGATAATGGACTTTTATCTAATGAAGTTGGAACAGCTGGAGGTTTTGCTTTGGCAGAAACCAATGTTGGTCAATTGGCTTTTTATGTTCAAGATGAGTGGGAGGTAAATGATGATTTTAAATTAACCTATGGTGTTCGTTTTGACAAACCTTTATTTTTTGACACATCAGATAGAGCGCAAGATGTTATAGATACAGCTTGTTGTTTTGATCCAGATATTCAATATGTAAACCCTAACACAGGGGAAACAGTCTTATTAGACAATAGAAAGATGCCAACAAACAAATTATTGTTTTCACCAAGAGTTGGTTTTAACTGGAATGTAAAAGGAGACAATACATTACAAGTAAGGGGAGGAACAGGAGTTTTTACAGGAAGACTTCCTTTTGTATGGCTCGGTAACCAAATTGGAAATCCAAATTCTTTTTTCTATCAGATGGTTGATCCAGATTTTAAATTTCCACAAGTTTGGAGAACTAATATTGGTGTAGATTTTAAATTAGAATCTGACTATATAATTTCTACGGATGTTTCATATACAAAAGACATTAATGGAGCTCATGTTCAAAATTGGGGATTAACTGAACCTTCTGGTAACTTATCAGGCGCAGACAATAGAGAATATTATTTAGAAGGTGATTTAATTAACAACGCATACGTTTTTACAAATTCTGATAAAGGAAGAACTTTTAATATTGCTACCAAAGTCGAAAAAACATTTGACAATGGTCTTTATTTAAATCTTGCCTATAGTTATTTAAACTCAAAAGATGTCAATTCTATAGAAGCTGAAATTACTGGAGATGCATTTGCTTTTAATCCGGTAGTTGGAAATGCTAATAATGATATTTTAGCATATTCTAAATATGGTGATTCTCATAGAGTTATTGGATTAGCTTCCAAGAAATTTAATATTTTTGGAGAAAATGCACCAACAACAATAACCACTTTCTTCGAATATGCAAGAGGAGGTAGATTTAATTATACTTACGGTGGAGATATCAACGGAGACGGATCTAATTTAAATGACCTACTTTATATTCCAACACAAACAGAACTTGGACAAATGGTGTTCTCTGGAGCTGGCCAGTCAGATGCTTTCAATGCATACATTGAACAAGATGATTACTTGAGTGGAAGAAGAGGTAACTATGTAGAACGCTATGGAGCTTTAGCGCCATGGAGAGGACGTTGGGATGTTAAAATATTACAAGATATTACAGTAGTAAAAAATAACACCTTACAAATAAGTCTAGATATTTTAAATTTCGGAAATTTAATAAGTTCTGAATGGGGTCTTGTTAATCAACCAAGAAACCTTCAACCTATTGGAGTTATTGTAGATCAAGCTACTTTTTCACCAACATACACATTTGATCCTAATTTAACAGAGACATTCTCTATAAACTCTAATCTTTTGTCTAGATGGCAAGCACAATTTGGAGTTAGATATAGTTTCTAATGAATTTTTACATGTTTTTAAATCAAGATAATATGTAAAGTGTCTTTCTTAATTTATGTCAGGATAAAAATAAAATGATGATATTTGAGCCGCCCTAATTGGGCGGTTTTTTATTTATATCAAGATGAAATATAGACAACTTACAAAAGAACAATTTGAGTCTTTACATGAAGATTTTGCTGAGTTTTTAGCAACGCAGAAGATTGATGCTAATGAATGGAGTAAAATCAAAGCTAAAAACCCTAAATTAGTTCAACAAGAGTTAAATCTTTTTAGTGACTTAGTTTGGGATGATGTATTAACTAAAGTTGAATATTTAGAGCATTTTTCTAAGACATCTGTTAATTTTTTTAAATGTGAAAAAGAAGCTATTTATAGAATAGTAGTTACTATTGATAAAGAAATAGACTTACTAACTGAAGAAGGGTATAAGTGGTTGCTTCAAAACCCCAAAGACGCTGCTGTAGATTACTTAATAGGAAGTAAACAGTACGTTACTGAAAGAAATCAAGAACTCTTTGAATTAATTGAAAAAGGAAGTCAGATTGCTAGAGGAGATTTGTTTGAATATTTTAAAAGATTAACTTCTTAAGTAATATTTCGGTTCCTATTACTGCACTTTCTGCTATAATTTTAAGATTAGTATATTAAATTTCTAGGATACTTGGTTTCGGATCAATAAAGTAGATTGGAGTATTTTTACGGTTAAAATTTATCAAACTAGCTGCCGGATGAACTTGCATAGAGGTTCCGATAATTATTAAGATGTCGACCATTTCTGTTATTTTAATAGCAATATCTAATTTTGAGACAGCTTCACCAAACCAAACTATATGAGGTCTTAATTGGTAACCAAGCTCACATTTATCACCTACTAACAAATCTTTTTTTCAACTATATATAAGGCTCTCATTAAATGTACTTTTCACTTTTTTTAGTTCACTGTGTAAGTGTAAAATATTTGAACTTCCTGCTCTTTTATGTAAATCATCTACATTTTGAGTAGCAATATGAACATTAAAATGCTTTTCTAGCTCTTTTAAGTTAAAATGTCCTTCGTTTGGAGATACTCTAAGTAATTGTTCTCTTCGTTGGTTGTAGAAGTCTAAAACAAGCTCTAGATCTCTTTTAAAAGCTTTTGGCGAAGCAACTTCCATAATATTAAACCCTTCCCCAAAGCCATTGGTACCTCTAAATGTTTTAATGCTGATTTCAGCACTCATTCTAGCTCCAGTAAGTACAACAATATTTTTCATAGATATCAATAAAGATATTTTAGTATGTTTGTTCTATAATGATAGACATAGACACAAAATTACGCACATATTTAGAGGGTTTTATTACTGAAAACAGAAAAGATCTTTTTAAAAAAATCTTAAAAGATAGAACTAGACATTTTACAGTAGTATTAGAAGATATTTATCAGCAACACAATTCTAGTGCAGTGATTAGAAGTTGCGATATTTTTGGAATACAAGATGTTCATGTGATTGAAAACAAGTACAATAGTAAAGTATCAAGACACGTTGCCAAGGGGTCACAAAAATGGTTATCATTTAATAGGTATAACCAAGATAAAAATAACACAATAGATTGTTTAGAGAGTTTAAAAGTCAACGGATATCAAGTAATTGCCACAACTCCACATAATGATTCTTGCGTTCTCCATGATTTTGATATTACAAAAAAAACAGCTTTTGTTTTTGGAGTAGAGAAAGCAGGTGTTTCTGAAGATGTTTTGAAAAATGCTGATGGTTTTTTAAAAATCCCAATGGTAGGTTTTACAGAAAGCTTAAATATCTCTGTAGCGGCAGCCATTATCTTAGAAAACCTAACATCTAAACTAAGGAATAGTCATGTAAATTGGCAATTAACAAAAAAAGAACAAGATGTTCTCTATGGGAATTGGATAGAAAAGACTATCAAAAATATTGATCAAATAAAAGAGCATTTTTTAAGACAAGATACTTAGTCCTAAAGTTTACTATTTATGCTATTCTTTAAGTACTTCAATAATTTCTATAGTTGAAGTAGATTCACAACGAATAATCCAAAGATCAATTCTTCTATCTTTATACTCTCCAGTAACTGAATATTCTGGACAAGGTTCTTTGTGTTGATTACTCTTTCCGAAATTTACATCACCTTTCGTCAAAACATATTGAATAGCAAGAGAATCAATTTTAAATTTCTTCATATAAGAATCTGCAGTTTCAGAATAAATAAGTGCTTTTGTTCTGATGGTTTTTAAAGTTCTAGCATCCATCCCATAATCAAAAGAGACCTCTTTACCTGTCCAAATAAAGTAAACAATTATACTACCTAAAGAAACCCCAAGTAAATAGTAAATAAATCTTTTAAATAAACTCATATAGCAAAATTAGGAGTATTTTTTTAATTTAATGAAAATAAACATCTGTTCTTGAAGAAATATTTCATCATAGTTTAACATGTACTAATCTTTTTCTCCAAAAAGGTTTTATACTTAATTTAATCTATTATTTGTCATTATCTTTTTTTGAGTTAAAACTTATAAAATTAATAAATTAATATCTCTAAAAGGAAGGTCAAACCACTCTGCTACGGTTCTGTTTGTTAAAATCCCATGATAGAAATACATACCGTTTCTTAAGCTTTTATCAAAACGAGCAGCATTTTCAAATCCACCTTCCTCAGCAATGTCTAATAAATATGGAGTAAACATATTACTTATTGCAAACGAAGCTGTTCTGGCATATCTGGATGGAATATTTGGCACACAATAATGAATTACTCCATGTTTTTGAAAAGTTGGTTTAGAATGTGTAGTAACATTTGAAGTTTCAAAACATCCTCCTCTATCTATGCTAACATCTACAATTATAGAACCTTCTTTCATACCCTCTACCATTGCTTCACTCACAACAACCGGCGAACGATTTTTACCTCTAATAGAACCAATAGCAACATCACATCTTCTTAATGATTTTGCCAATGTTTTTGGTTGGATAGTTGAGGTATAAATAGGAGCATTTAAACAATGTTGAAGTTTTCTCAATCTAGTAATCGAATTATCAAAAACTTTTACTCTTGCACCCAATCCTAAAGCAGATCTTGCTGCAAATTCACCAACAGTTCCGGCACCTAAAATAACAACATCAGTCGGAGGAACACCACCAATATTCCCTAGCAGTAATCCGTTTCCTTTGTTTAAATTACTCATCAATTCAGCAGCAATTAAGACAGCAGCTGTTCCAGCAATCTCACTTAAAGACTTTACAACAGGATATACTCCGTGTTCATCTTTGATATAATCAAAAGCAAGTGCTGTTATTCTTTTTTTTGCTAAGGCTTCAAAGTATTTTTTTGTTTGAGTCTTTAGTTGAAGAGCAGAAATTAAAACACTTTTTGGATGAATCATTTCAATTTCATCAAAAGTAGGTGGCTCAACTTTTAGCACAATATTACACGCAAAGACTTCTTTTGTATCATGTGATATTTTTGCGCCAGCTTCAGAATATTCTTTATCAGAATAATTAGAACCATCGCCAGCTCCAGACTCTAAAACTATTCTATGTCCGTTTGCACTTAAAGCTCCAACAGCATCTGGGGTTAAACAAATTCTTTTTTCTTCAAAATGTGTTTCTTTAGGAAGACCAATAAATAATTCTCCTTTTTCTTTTTTAATTTCTAGCATTTCTTCCTGAGGAAGTAATTCTTCTTTACTAAACGGCGAGAATTGGCTCATAAAGGTTGTTTTAGTTGAATGTTACGTTGTCCGTCATCTAATTGTGTCAAATGAATTTCAACTGAGTTTAAAGGTAGTAAATTTTGAACATTCTCGGGCCATTCAATTAAACTCCAGTCTGCTGAATCAAAATAATCTTCTAGACCAATATCATAAGCTTCTTCTTCGTCTTTAATTCTATAGAAATCAAAATGATATATAGTTTCATTAGAATTTGTAATATATTCATTTACGATAGAAAACGTAGGAGAACTTGTCACACTATCAATACCGAGAATTTTACAAATTTCTTTAATTAAGGTTGTTTTACCAACCCCCATTTCTCCATAAAACAATAATATCTTGTGAGTAGAATTTATAATAATTTCCTTAGCAACATCGTTTAATTCTAATAATGAGTACGTTTTATTCATAGGAACAAAAATAGAAAACTATAATTTTATAAATAATTACTTTTTAGTTTTAAAAAAGGACTTCCATTTTTGTTTAATTTTATTCACCAATTCTTTTCCTAGAAGCCAAAATCCAGCAAACATAAAAAGATAACTTAGGATATAAAATAATGCGGCAAACTTAAGTCTCACAGAATTAAAAACCTCAAAAAATGGCAGTAAAAATATTATTGCATACAATAAGGCGCTTATTCCTAAAAATATATAACCTAAAACCGTTTTCATTAATTATTTTGGGGTGTAAATTGCACAAGGAATTATCATTTCTTCTAATGAAACGCCACCATGTTGATAGGTATTTTTGAAATAATTCACAAAGTGATTATAGTTGTTTGGATAAGCAAAAAAGTAATCTTCTTTAGCAAAAACAAACGGACTACTAAAACTAATACTTGGCAAGAATATATCTTTTGGATTTCTTACTGCAAAAACATCTTTTTCTTCATATGAAAGACTTTTTCCAGTTTTATATCTAAGATTAGAACTGATATTTTTATCTCCTATAACTTTAGTTGGATGCTTACAATTAATAGTTCCATGATCTGTAGTTATGATTAATTTTTGTCCTAATTGCTGTGCTTTTTGAAGAATCTCAAACAAAGGCGAGTTTTTAAACCAACTTACAGTCAGAGACCTGTATGCCTTATCATCTCCAGCCAACTCTTTAATTACTTCCATTTCTGTCTTAGAATGCGATAACATATCTACAAAATTATAAACTAAAACAGTAAGATCGTTTTGTTTAGTACCATTGTAATTTGTTGCTAATTCTTTTCCATCTTTTAAAGAAACAATTTTATAGTACTCATGTTTTATAGAAAGGTTTAGTCTTTTTATTTGAGCATTTAAAAATTCATTTTCAAACATATTTTTTCCTCCTTCATCTGTATCATTCCTCCAAAACTCTGGGTGCTTCTTTTCCATTTCTAAGGGCATTAATCCAGAGAATATAGCATTTCTAGCATATTGAGTAGCTGTAGGGAGAATACTATAATAAGAATATTCTTCCTCTTTCTTGAAGTGATTATTGATAAATGGTTCTAACATCCTATACTGATCATATCTAAGATTGTCTATAACAATCCAGAGAACACCCTTATCCGATTCTAAGTTAGGAACAATATAATCTTTAAATAGTGTATGAGAGAATGTTGGTTTATCATTTGAAGTTAAGTACTCTTCATAATTCTTTTTTATAAATTTATAGAATAAAGTATTAGCTTCTGATTTCTGACTTTCTAGAATCTCTAGCATTCCGGAATCATTAATATCTTCTAGTTCAAGTTCCCAATGAACTAGCTTTTTATACAGGTCAGACCATTCTTCATGTGAATTCACAGACATTAAATCCATAGAAATCTTACGAAACTCTTGTTGATAGCTAGAAGTAGTTTTTTCAGAAATCAATCTAGATAGATCTAAATTCTTTTTTAAACTTAATAAAATCTGATTTGGATTTACTGGTTTTATGAGGTAATCAGCAATTTTAGAACCAATAGCTTCTTCCATTATATATTCTTCTTCACTCTTAGTTATCATTACTACAGGTAAATTAGAATTTATTTGTTTAATTTCTGCTAGTGCTTCTAACCCATTCATTCCAGGCATATTTTCATCCAAGAAAACGATGTCAAAGTTTGTTTTTTCAACTAAATCTACGGCATCAGTTCCGTTGGAGCATTTGGTAACAGTATATCCTTTTTTTTCAAGAAATATAATGTGGGGTTTTAATAAATCAATTTCATCGTCTACCCATAAAATTTTAATGGCACTCATAAAGCTAGATTTTCTTTTAAAACGTTAAATGTATTTATTTGTTATGTTAAGAATGCTTAGAAAATGATAAAATATTCTTAATAAATATAGAATCTACTTTGTAAAGAGCAAATTTAGCCTTTAGTTTGTAATTGTAACATTAAAACTAAGGCTTGAAAAACTCTTCAACTAATAAATTAAAAATCTTAAATGATCCTATTTATGGTTTTATTAGAATTCCAAATAGTTTAATTTTTGATATTATTGAGCATAGTAGTTTTCAACGCTTGAGAAGAGTTTCACAAATGGGATTATCAAATTTGGTCTATCCAGGAGCTAACCATACTCGTTTTCATCATGCTTTAGGTTGTTTGCATCTTATGCAAAAATCAGTTAATGTTTTAAGAGTAAAAGGAGTTGAAATTTCAGAAGAAGAAGAGAATGCAGTATGTATTGCTATTTTATTACATGACATAGGTCATGGGGCTTTTTCTCATGCACTAGAGCATAGTATCGTTACTGGAATTACACACGAAGAAATTTCATTAAAGTACATGTACAAACTTAATAATGAGTTTGATGGTCAATTAGACTTATCTATAGAGGTTTTTACTGGTAAGTATCATAGATTTTTTTTACATCAATTAATTTCAAGTCAATTAGATATAGACAGATTAGATTATCTAAAGAGAGATAGCTTTTATACTGGTGTAGCAGAAGGTAATATAAGTTCAGATAGATTAATTACAATGATAAATGTTGTAAATAATGAACTTGTGATAGAGAAAAAAGGGATTTACTCTGTAGAAAAATTTCTGATTGCTAGAAGACTAATGTATTGGCAAGTTTATTTACATAAAACTAGCCTAGTGGCAGAACAAATGTTAGTTAAAGTCCTAATGAGAGCAAAAGAATTAGCAAATAATAATGTAAAACTATTCTGTAGTTCTTCGCTACGATTTTTCTTGTATAATAAAATAGATAAAAATAATTTTGATGATAGAGTTTTAAAGTTATTTTCAAAGTTAGATGATTATGATATTCTTTCAGCAATTAAAGAGTGGACTAACCATTCAGATAAAATTCTTTCTAATTTATCTTTAATGATTGTTAATAGAGATCTTCTTAAAATTGAAATTTTTGACAATGAAATTTCAGATGATTATTCATTAAATGCTATCAAATATTTCATGAAGGAATCTAATTCATCAGAAGAAGAAGTGAAATATTTTGTATTTACAGGGGAGATTTCAAATCAGGCATACAATAAAAATCAACCAATTAAAATTTTAAGTAAAAAGGGAAATTTGAAAGATATCGTTGAAGCATCAGACCAATTAAACCTTATGGCACTATCAAAACCCGTAAGAAAGTACTTTATATGCTATCCTAAGAAAATGGAATTAGCCTAATCTTACATTTTTTTATACTTTTGCACAAGATGAAATTTACAGCCAAACAAATCGCTCAAATATTAGATGGTGAAATAGAAGGAAATCCTAATGAGGAAGTTTCTAAACTTTCAAAGATAGAACAAGGTGAAAAAGGCTCACTTACTTTTTTATCTAATCCAAAATATAATTCTTTTTTGTACACAACAGAAGCTTCTATAACTATTGTGAATGAAAACTTTCAATTAGAAAAAAAGGTTTCTACGACTTTAATTAGAGTAAAAGACGCTTATAATTCTTTTTCTAAATTGTTAGAATTTTATAATCAAGTTAAAAACAACAAAGAAGGAAGGGAGGACCCACATTATATTTCATCAACTGCATCGATAGGTAAGGGTGAATATATTGGAGCATTTAGCTATGTAGGTGAAAATGTTATTATAGGCGAAAATGTTAAAATTTATCCAAATTCATATATAGGAGATAATGTAATCATAGGTAACAATTGTTTGATTTTTGCAGGAGTAAAAATTTATTCTGAAACAGAAATAGGAAATAATTGTACATTTCATTCAGGCTGTATAATTGGTTCTGATGGATTTGGTTTTACACCAAATGAACAAGGAGAGTTAATGAAAGTTCCTCAAACTGGAAATGTAATTATAGAAAATAATGTAGATATCGGATCTAGTTCAACAATAGATAGAGCCACTTTAGGTTCCACAATTTTAAGAAGTGGTGTGAAATTAGACAATCAAGTACAAATAGCCCACAATGTAGAAGTTGGTAAAAATACAGCAATTGCAGCACAAACTGGAATCGCAGGTTCAACTAAAGTTGGTGAGGGATGCATGATAGGTGGACAAGTTGGGATAGCTGGTCATTTAAATTTAGGTAATTTTCTAAAAATTCAAGCACAGTCTGGAATTTCAAAAAACTTAAAAGATAATGAGGTCGTTCAAGGATCTCCTGCATTCGACTATTCAGATTATTATAAATCATATGTATATTTTAAAAATCTTCCTAAGTTAGTAGAAAAAATAAATAAATTCGAAAAAGATTATAAAGCTCAAAATAAAAATAATGAGTAAAAAACAAAAAACAATCCAAAATGAGGTAAGTTTATCTGGTGTCGGATTACATACTGGTAATGAGGTTAAAATGACTTTTAAACCAGCTTCTGCAAACCATGGTTTTGCTTTTAAAAGAGTAGATCTAAAGGGATGCCCAACTATAGAGGCGAAAGCCGAATATGTTGTTAACACTCAAAGAGGTACTAATCTTGAGAAAAATGGTGTTTTAATTCAAACATCTGAACATGTCTTAGCTGCTGCCGTAGGTTTAGACATAGATAATTTAATTATTGAAATCAATGCTTCAGAGCCACCTATAATGGATGGATCATCTAAATTTTTTGTCAAAGCGCTAGAAAAAGCTGGAATAAAAGAATTAGACACAGACATTGAAGAGTATGTAGTCAAGGAAATTATTTCATATAAAGATGATGTTACTGGGAGTGAAATTATTTTAATGCCTTCTGACGAATATCAAGTTACTACAATGGTCGATTTTGGAACTAAAATTTTAGGAACTCAAAATGCAACTCTAGATCATATTATAGATTTTAAAAAAGAAATAGCTGATGCCAGAACTTTCAGTTTCCTTCACGAAATAGAGATGTTATTAGAAAACGATCTTATAAAAGGTGGTGATTTAAACAATGCAATTGTTTATGTAGATAAAGAGCTTTCTAATGCTACCATGAAAAAATTAAAGAAAGCATTTAAAAAAGATGATATAAAAGTTAAATCAAATGGGATTTTAGATAATTTAAATTTACATTGGGCAAACGAAGCTGCAAGGCACAAGTTACTCGATGTAATTGGAGATTTAGCATTAGCCGGTACTAGGATTAGGGGGAAAGTTATCGCAAATAAACCAGGTCATATGGTAAATACTCAATTTGCAAAGAAATTAGCTAAGATCATTAAGCTAGAAAAAAGAAACAATATTCCTCTAGTGGATTTAAATAAATCTCCATTAATGGATATTTATAAGATCATGGAAATTTTACCACATAGGCCTCCATTTTTATTAGTTGATAGAATCATCGAACTATCTGACAAGCATGTTGTTGGTATGAAAAATGTAACAATGAATGAGGATTTCTTTGTTGGGCATTTCCCAGGTGCTCCAGTTATGCCAGGTGTACTTCAAGTTGAAGCATTGGCACAATGTGGAGGTATTTTAGTTTTAAGTACAGTGCCAGATCCAGAAAATTACTTGACCTATTTCATGAAAATGGACAAAGTTAAGTTCAAACAAAAAGTATTACCTGGAGATACTCTGATACTTAAAGCAGAATTAATCACTCCAATAAGAAGAGGTATCGCTCATATGCAAGCTTATGGTTATGCCAATGGTAAACTAGTAGTTGAAGCAGAATTGATGGCTCAAATATCTAAAAGAACAAAATAATGAATCAACCACTAGCATACGTTCATCCGCAAGCAAAAATAGCTAGAAATGTTGTTATAGAACCTTTTACAACTATACATGCAAATGTCCAAATTGGTTCAGGAACATGGATAGGATCCAATGTAACTATCATGGAAGGTGCTAGAATTGGTAAAAATTGTAGAATTTTTCCAGGAGCAGTAATATCTGCAATTCCTCAGGATTTAAAATTTGAGGGGGAAGATTCATTAACTATTATTGGAGATAATTCAACTATTCGTGAGTGTGTTACTATTAATAGAGGTACCAGTGCCTCTGGTGAGACTAGGATAGGGAGTAATGTGTTAATTATGGCAACGGTTCATATTGCACATGATTGTATAATTGGAGATAACGCCATTATTGTGAATGGAGTGGCATTAGCTGGGCATGTAATTATCGGAGATTACGCAATTGTTGGAGGTTTGGCTGCCATACACCAATTTATCCATATTGGAGACCATGCTATGGTCTCTGGGGGTTCTCTTGTTAGAAAAGATGTCCCTCCCTATACAAAAGCCGCCAAGGAACCTTTATCTTATGTTGGAATAAATTCTATAGGATTAAGGCGTAGAGGTTTTTCCAAAGAAAAAATTAGAGAAATTCAAAATATTTATAGATTACTATATCAGAAAAACTACAATACTTCTCAGGCTGTAGGAAAGATTGAAGCTGAAATGGAGGCAACTTCAGAAAGAGATGAAATACTACTATTCATTCGAAACTCACAAAGAGGAATTATGAAAGGATACTGGGGAGGGTAAAAAAGAATAAAATTAAATTTTAATACTTTAATTAATTAAACAAGTATACGTTACTATGGCAACAACATCAGATATTAGAAATGGATTATGTATCAAATACAATAATGATATTTATAAAGTAATAGAATTTTTACATGTAAAACCTGGTAAAGGTCCTGCTTTTGTTAGAACAAAATTAAAAAGTGTTACCAATGGAAAGGTTATTGATAATACATTTCCGGCAGGAAGAAAAATTGAAGATGTACGTGTAGAGACTCATAAGTTTCAATACCTATATAATGAAGGGGAAACATTTCATTTCATGAATAATGATGACTACAGCCAAATCGAATTACAAAAAAGCACTTTAGATTCACCAGACTTAATGAAAGAAGGTGAAACTGTAACTATTATTATAAATTCTGAGGATGATATGCCTTTATCTGTAGACTTGCCAGCAAGTGTTGTTTTAGAGGTTGTTCATACTGAACCGGGTATAAAAGGAAATACAGCAACAAATGCAACAAAACCTGCGAAAGTAGAGTCTGGAGCAACAGTAAATGTTCCTCTTTTTATCAATGAAGGAGATAAAATAAAAGTAGAAACGACCAAAGGAACTTACCAAGAAAGAATTAAAGTTTAGCCATCCAATAATGAAATTCAAATCTGCACAAACATTACAAAAAATCGCAAATTTAATTGATGTAAATTTTATTGGTGATTCAGATTTTGAAATAACTGGCATCAATGAAATTCATGTCGTGGAATTGGGTGATATTGTTTTTGTAGATCATCCAAAATATTATGAAAAAGCATTAAACTCTTTAGCAACCACTATTTTAATTAACAAAGAAGTTGATTGCCCAAAAGGAAAGTCACTTTTAATTTCTGATGATCCATTTCGTGATTTTAACAAGATTATAAAACATTATAACCCTTTCATTTTTTCAAATGATAGCATAGCTAGTTCTGCAACTATTGGAGAACAAACTATTATTCAGCCTAATGTTTTTATTGGAAATCATGTAAGGATAGGAAGAAACTGTTTGATTCATCCTAATGTTACGATCTATGATAATGCCATCATTGGAGATAATGTTGTTATTCATGCCAATACAGTTTTAGGTGCTGATGCATTTTATTATAAGAATAGACCAGAAGGTTTCGATCAATTAATTTCAGGAGGTAGAGTAGTCTTGAAAGACAATGTTCATATAGGAGCTTCTTGTACTATAGATCGAGGAGTAACAGGAGATACTACGATCGGAAAAGGAACAAAAATTGATAATCAAGTTCATATTGGGCACGACACTATTATTGGAGAAAAATGTTTAATAGCTTCGCAAACAGGAATCGCTGGATGCGTAATTATTGAAGATGAGGTCACCCTTTGGGGACAGGTAGGTACTAATAGTGGTATTACCATAGGTAAAGGAGCTGTTGTCCTTGGTCAAACTGGGGTTACAAAATCGGTTCAAGGAGGGAAAACTTATTTTGGAACTCCCATTTCAGAATCCAGGGCAAAGTTAAAAGAGTTAGCATATTTAAAGAGATTGTTAAGAGAAGAAAAGAAAGATTAATTTTCCTTTTTTAGCGCCAAACAATAAAGTATTTTTGTACCAAATTATTAGAAAAAAAATATCCAATGAGTGTTTTAGTAAATAAAGATTCAAGAATTATCGTTCAAGGTTTTACTGGAGGTGAAGGTACTTTTCATGCAGGTCAAATGATTGATTACGGAACCAATTTAGTTGGTGGAGTTACACCAGGTAAAGGTGGTCAAGAGCACCTTGGTAAGCCAGTGTTTAATACTGTGAAAGAATCAGTTGATAAAGTAGGAGCAGATACTTCAATTATTTTTGTGCCACCAGCTTTTGCTGCAGATG
>CEST01017630.1_pt1 | contig 41383 bp, 38 predicted proteins | sample 326921 | NCBI WGS metagenome assembly CEST01 (sample SAMEA2621509, study PRJEB7988) | marine metagenome | biome: marine biome (ENVO:00000447); feature: surface water layer (ENVO:00002042); material: "saline water (ENVO:00002010), including plankton (ENVO:xxxxxxxx)" | depth 5 m
GCCGCTAGCGTTCATCCTGAGCCAGGATCAAACTCTTCATTGTATATCTTTAATAATATGTAATGAATAAGTTTCAAAAGAATTTGTTTATCTAATAAAAAATAAACGTGGTTATTCTACTCTTTGTTTACGCTGTCAATTTCAATATTTTCAATGAACTAATTTAAAACTCCTAAATGACACTATCTCAATCACTATTTATCCTAAATTTTTTGTAGAAATGTTAGACTCGAACTAACTGTATTTTATTTACCTAAATACATTCCAAAAATTCTATGAACTTCGCTTGTTTTTCTAAGCGGTTGCAAATGTAAAAACTATTTCTTAATCAACAATAAAAAAATAAACTTTTTTTAACCTTTTTTGCAATCACTCAATATTTTAATGAACTCAATGTAAATATCTAAACCTATATCCTCAAACGGGTCGCAAAGATACTACTTATTTAAATCCTAAAACAAATATTATTTTGATTATTTCTTGGAAAAATATGGTTATTTATCTAATAAACTAAAAACCTTAACTTTAGCTTTTAGTTTTCTTTTTAGATGTTTTCTTTTTCTGCTTTGCAAACATCATTTTATACTCCTCAACATCTACTTTTCCTTTTTTAGAGGTAGCTATTTTAGGAAAATCAAATGTTAGTTTTGATTTTTGTGGAACTAACTTCTCATCAATAAAAGCTCTTTGTAGTATATCTTCTATCAAATAATCTTCATTTATAGACTCAGGGTGGTATCCATTTTTTAGTGATAGTTTAAATAAATTAGCTGTTGTATTATACCAAAAAGCTTTCCAACCACTTTTTAATGTTCTAATATTATTAAAAGTTGTTTTGCCAGTTTGACGGTGAATCAACTTAATTAATATTCGGCCTTCCGTACGTGTCATCTTTTTTAATTGATCAGTGAATTCACCTTCAAGATATTTTTGAGCTCTTTTTGTATATTTCCTTTGTCCGCTTTTAGTCTTTATTCTTTCCAACCTAGCGTTCAAAGAATCTAACCTTTGTGTTGCTATTTTTGCAAAAGGGTAAGCTTTGAATACTTTCCTTCTAAACCAATAATAATATCGAGTATCAATAGAAGAATCAAATTGATGTTTGGGGAGTACCGAAAATTCATCTAAGGTTATAGTTAAGGTATCTCCTGTTTTAACTAAAATATAATCTTCTAGTTCAAGAGGGATTGAATCCTTTTTCTGAGCAACTGATAATAAAGGAGCAAACAGTAATATAAAGAATATATGTTTCACTAGTTTTATTTAAGCGGTAAAGATATTATAATTAATAAAATGTTCTATCCTTATTACGTAACTCTATTGTTAACAAATTTAAAAAGTTTCAAAAGAAGTTTTACTTATTTATATGATGATCTCAAAAATGGTTTATTTTTGCAGCAAACTGAAAAGATATCATGGCTGAAAAATCTATATTAAATAAAGAATCAATTTCTTTTTTAGAAAAATACCTAAATAATGCTGCACCTACTGGTTATGAGTGGGAAGGTCAAAAAATATGGATGGATTACTTAAAACCATATGTAGATGAATTTATTACAGATACCTATGGAAGCGCTGTAGCAGTTATTAACTCCGAAGCAACCTACAAAGTTGTTATAGAGGGTCATGCTGATGAAATATCATGGTATGTAAATTATATTTCAGACAATGGCTTAATTTATGTCATTAGAAATGGAGGAAGTGATCATCAAATTGCTCCTAGTAAGATTGTAAATATCCATACCAAAGATGGAATTGTAAAGGGGGTTTTTGGATGGCCTGCTATTCACACAAGAAATAAAGGAAAAGAGGAAGCTCCAAAACCTGAAAATATTTTTATTGATTGTGGTTGTAATACCAAAGAAGAAGTTGAAAAATTAGGAGTTCATGTTGGTTGTGTAATCACCTATCCAGATGAATTTCATATCTTAAATAAGTCAAATTTTGTTTGCAGAGCCTTAGACAACAGAATGGGTGGATTTATGATAGCTGAAGTTGCTCGCCTATTACACGAAAATAAAAAGGAACTTCCTTTTGGTTTATACATTACAAATTCTGTACAAGAAGAAATAGGGTTGCGCGGAGCAGAAATGATTTCTCATACCATAAAACCAAATGTTGCTATTGTAACGGATGTTACTCATGACACTACCACTCCAATGATTGATCAAAAGAAAGAAGGTGCTATCAAAAATGGAGATGGACCTGTGATTGCCTTCGCTCCTGCTGTACAACAAAAACTTAGAGATTTAATTACAGATACAGCTGAAAAAAATAACATTCCTTTTCAGCGCGCTGCATTGTCTAGAGCTACAGGAACAGATACTGATGCTTTTGCATACAGTAACGGCGGTGTTGCTTCTGCTTTAATTTCTTTGCCTTTACGTTATATGCATACTACTGTTGAAATGGTTCATAGAGATGATGTAGAAAATGTTATCAAGTTAATATACGAAACCTTGCTTAATATAAAAGACGGAGAAACTTTTTCTTATTTTGATTAAATAACAAAGCCTTATTTTGAAAAAGAATGACGATGCAATCTTATTTTACAGATTACTTCATTTTTTTCAATAACATTTTTTTCATCATATGGACGAACTGATAGATATTTTAACTCCTCAAGGAAAATCAACCGGCAAGACTGCTTTAAAATCTGAAGCACACAAAAACGGATGGTTTCATGCAACTGTGCATGTTTGGTTATTTACTGCAGATAAGAAAATACTTCTTCAAAAAAGAGCACACACAAAAAAAGTTTATCCAGGAATTTGGGATATTTCTGTGGCAGGACATATTGGTGCTGGTGAAGAAATATTAGAAGGAGCTAAAAGAGAAGTTTTTGAAGAAATTGGCTTGATATTAGATGATAAAGATTTTATTAAAATTGGAACAAGAATTCATCAAGTTATCCATGAAAATGGTATAATAGATAATGAACACCATCATGTTTTTGTTGCTGAATTAAAAATATCCATATCTGAACTTGTAATGCAGCCCGAAGAAGTTGCCGGTTTAGAATTATGGGATTTAAAAGTACTAAAAGAAACAAAAACTCTTGAAGACGTTTTGCTTCCAGAGTTTCATGAGTATTATGTTACTGTTTTTAATAAGATTATTTCAGAATTTAAATAAAATTAGATTTTTGATTGATAAGTATACAGATCATAATACCTCCCTTTGGCTTGAATCAACTCGTCATGAGTTCCCCTTTCCGCAATATTACCAGATTCAATTACTAATATTTGATCAGCTTTTTTTATGGTACTTAATCTATGCGCTATAACTATCGTAGTTCTGTCTTTTACTAATTCTGACAAACTTTTCTGAATCAACGATTCACTTTCTGTATCTAGACTAGATGTAGCTTCATCTAAAATGATGATTTTTGGATCTGCTAGAATAGCTCTTGCAATTGCCAAACGCTGTCTTTGTCCACCTGATAATTTAACTCCTCTTTCACCAATCAAAGTATCTAAACCATTTTCAAAACGATCTGTAAATTCATCTACATAGGCCGCTTTTACAGCATTATGCAATTCAATTTCTGTTGCATCAGGTCTTGGAAAAAGAATATTTTCTTTAATGGTTCCTTCAAATAGAAACTCATCTTGTAAAACGACCCCAAGATGTTTTCTATAGCTAGACAGTTTTACCTTAGACATATCTTGATCATCGATGGTGATTTTTCCAGCGGTTGGATTTAAAAACGTAGCTGACAAACCCGCTATAGTAGATTTTCCAGAACCAGAACTTCCAACCAATGCTGTTACAGAACCGCAAGGAACGTGAAAGTTAATATTTCGCAAGACCTCTTTACCTTCTTCATATGAGAAAGAAACATCTTTAAAAACAAGATCTCCTTGCATCTTTTTTAAATCTACAGTTCTAGCTTTATCATCTTCCTCTGCTTCCATATTCATCAGCTCTTCTGTTCTATCTAAACCGGCCAATGCTTCTGTTAACTGACTTCCAATATTACTCATCTGAACAATGGGTGCAATCATAAAACCTAAAAGCAATGTGAACTTTAAAAATTGTCCAGTGGTTAAATCTCCTTCAATCATATAATAGCCTCCAATTCCCATAATTCCAACAGAAGCTAATCCTAATAAAAAAGTAGATGAGCTAGTCATAATTGCTGTTGCAGTCAAACTTTTTTTCACATTCTGAAATAATAAATCAACTCCTTTTTCAAAAGTTTCATTTTCCTGATTTTCAGCATTGAAAGCTTTTATTACTCTAACACCCGCTAAAGTTTCTGTTAATCTCCCTTTTACCTCTGCATTAATTTTACCTCGATTTCTAAAAATAGGACGAATATATTTAAACGCTTTTAGGGCTATTATTCCAAAAATACTTACCGGTAAAAAAACAAATAATGTCATCCATGGATTAATTTGAATTAATAATACAAGAGAAATTATTGCGGTGATTATTCCTCCAACCAACTGCACTAATCCAGTACCAATTAAATTCCTAACACCTTCTACATCACTCATAATTCTAGAAACTAGAGCACCTGATTTTGTGTTGTCAAAAAAACTAATGGGTAAAGACAATACTTTCTTTTGTACTTGAGCTCTTAATTCCGATATCAGATATTGTGCCTGAACACTTAAAATTCTAGTTAATAAAAAAGAAGTAAATGCTTGTATTAGTAGTGCAAAACCTACAATCCATAATAATTGATATAAAGAATCAATATCTTTATTTGGGTAAATATCATCTAATAAATCTTTTGATTTTAAAGGAAGTACAAATCCGGATAATCTATTGATTAAAATAAGAAATAACCCAAAAAAAACTAAATTACGCCTTGGCCAAATAATTGTTTTAAATGCTTTTACAATGGTAACTTTTGGCTTCTCTTTACTGTCTTTATAATGTTGCATGTAATTAAATTAATATATAATACAAAAGACAATTAGTGTGCCAATCAAATACTATCTGACATAATAGCAAAAAACAATATTAAAAATATCAGTCTTTTACTATAAACATAAAATTGACAAAATTAAAATTGATATAAAAAATAAATTATTTTAAAAAAGTTTCCAATAAGATAAAACTATATTCGCTAGATGGATTTAAATATCATCACTAATCTTCTAATTACAAATTGGCACATCTTTATCTTATTTTTTGTGATAGCTGTTCTTTATTCTTCTGTTGGTTTTGGTGGTGGATCAAGTTATCTAGCTATTTTAGCTTTAACAGGAATCGTATTTACTCAGATAAGATCTATTTCTTTGTTGTGTAATATAGTTGTTGTAGGAGTAAATGTAGTTTATTTTCAAAAGCAAAAATTATATGATTGGAATAAAGTGATTCCAATTATTTCAATTAGTGTTCCTTTGGCTTTTGTTGGAGGTTTTATACAAATAAGTCAACATTTCTTTTTTATTATTTTAGGAATCACACTACTAATTGCTGCAATTACCGTTTGGTTTTCAAAAAAAATTATTTCTAGCCACACATCAGCACCCAATTTAAAATTTTCAAAAAACACTAGTTATGCTGGTGTTATTGGTTTTTTCTCCGGGATGGTAGGAATTGGAGGAGGTGTTTTTTTAGCTCCATTATTACATATCAGACAATGGGATTCTCCAAAAAGAATCGCAGCTACTGCTAGTTTGTTTATTTTACTTAATTCAATTAGTGGTTTACTAGGACAGGCTTTTAACCCAGACTTCTCAATAAACTGGAGTCTTACAGTACTACTATTAATCGCCGTTTTTGTAGGAGGTTTTTTAGGCAACAGAATAGGTTATAAATATCTCTCCCCGATACAATTAAAAAAAGGGACAGCTATTCTTATTGCATATATTGGTATTCGCCTTCTTTTAAAACATCTCTTATAAATCTCTTATAAAAATTAATTTATTGGTTTCATAAAGCAATCAAAATGAAGTGTTCAGGTAAAAATTTAAAAAGTTTAATGATATTGTCTGATTTATTAAACAAATTTAATATATATTTACATATGTTAATAATTTTACCCCCTAAGGTATCATAATTAAATAACAAAACCATTAAGTTCAGACTTAATGGTTTTTTAGTTTTATAACTACAGAAAGTTAACTTTATTATTAAAAATAATATGAGATTAATTTAGACTTTTTTATATAATTTGTAAGATGCTGTCTTGAATTCTTTTTTGGAGAATTTTAATTATTCTTTTATGTATTTCAGGAGAATTCTGAGAGTAGAAATTATATTCTTCAATTGAAAAATGACCTATAATAGAACCTAAGCTAATATTCTTATAGGCTATGTCTCTAGTAAAGATCGAACTAATTTGAATCATCTTTTGTTTTTCAGAATAATTTTCAAAATCTATTCTTCTTTTTTTTAGATAATTTTTAAATGAAATAATCAATAAATCATGTTGCATTTTTACAATAGGTCGAATTGTATTATTTTGAAAACCTTCTATTTCATTGGTTCCTTCCTGAATTAAGTTTTTAATTAAAGGTCTTTCTATTTTATTCATCTAACAAGTCATCTAATTCTAATTGATAATCATATTGTAAATCTTCATGCAATGTCGAGATTGCTTTTTTTATCATCAATATTTGTCTGTCATATACGTTTTGCAAACGTGGACTCTTTGAAATTGATGGCTTAAATTCTTTTAGTTGATAACAAAAGTAAAGCAACAGTTGTACTTCTGTTTCTTTTTTCTTCGAATAACGTATGTACTTTTTTGTTATGGTTAAGATTTTACGAACACTCTTTCTAATGTAGAAAAAACTTTTTGTGTTTATATCCTCAAATAGATGATCTATACATTCCCTTACACTAGTAATATACCTCTCTTCATCATGTGCCTCAAATAATAAGTAAGTAAGTAATTCTTTATTCTCTTTTTTAAATTTGGACAACTGAAGACATAATTCAACCAAATCTTGAGAAGATCGGTGATGTAATTCGTCTTTAATTTTTTTAACTGTTACTGCGTTCATAAAGTAACTATTTTAAGACATCTCATTTACAAAATCAGATAGATTCATTGCTCTGGTTATTAAACAAAAAAGAAGCTACATTTCTCTCAATTCTTTCGAGGACATTTGATGAACTGGCTTTTACAAATTCATCACCTGTTATCTGTTCAAATAATTCTATATATCTATCAGATATTTCTAAGATTTTTTTGTCTGACATGTCAGGAATTGTATCTTCTTCTCTTCCTTGAAAACCATTTTCTATGAGCCATTGTCGAACGAATTCTTTGGATAACTGTTTTTGAATTTCACCTTTATTTTGTCTTTCTTTATACCCTTCCTCGTAAAAATATCTTGAAGAATCTGGTGTATGAATTTCATCTATGAGTATTATTTTACCCTCCTTTGTTTTTCCAAATTCATATTTAGTATCCACCAATATTAAACCTCGTTCTGTAGCAATTTCTGTTCCTCTTTGAAATAATTTTCTGGTATAATCTTCTAGAACCAAGTAATCTTTTTCAGAAACTATTCCTTTATTTATGATATCTTCTCTAGAAATATCTTCGTCATGCTCTCCATTTTCAGCTTTTGTAGATGGTGTAATAAGAGGAAGAGGAAATTGATCATTCTCTTTCATATCTTCAGCCATCTTAACACCACAAAGCATTCTCTTGCCTACTTTATATTCACGAGCTGCATGTCCTGATAAATATCCACGAATTACCATCTCTACTTTAAACGGTTCGCATAAATACCCAACTGCAACATTTTCGTCTGGATTGGCTATCAACCAATTTGGAACTAAATCTTCTGTTTCTTTCATCATTTTAGTTGCAATCTGATTCAGAATCTGTCCTTTAAACGGAATTTGTCTTGGCATTATAACATCAAAAGCAGACAATCTATCGGAGGCAATCATCACTAGTAATTCATCGTTAATATTATAAACCTCTCTTACCTTGCCTTTATAGACAGATTTTTGGTTTAGAAATTGAAAATTGGTTTCATTTATGGTATTTATCATACTTAATAGTTGGAAGTTGCAAAAGTAATTAAAGACAATTAAAAATTAATCAGTTTCAATACCTTTATAAGCACTAATTATACTTTTTACTAATTTATGACGAATAACATCTTTATCATCTAGATAAATTTGAGCTATTCCTTCAATATCTTTTAAAGCCAATAAAGATTCTTTTAAGCCAGATATCTGTTTTCGAGGTAAATCTATTTGTCCTGGATCTCCATTGATTACAAATTTTGCATTTTTCCCCATTCTAGTTAAAAACATTTTCATTTGATTATGAGTTGTATTTTGTGCTTCATCTAAAATAACAAAAGCATTGTCTAATGTTCTACCACGCATAAAAGCCAAAGGAGCAATTTGAATAACACCTTTTTCTAAATAAGATTCTAATTTCTCATGTGGAATCATATCTCTTAAGGCATCATACAAAGGCTGCATATAAGGATCTAATTTTTCTTTCAAATCACCAGGTAAAAAACCTAGGTTTTCTCCGGACTCAACTGCAGGCCTAGTTAAAACAATTTTTCTAACTTCTTTTTCTTTTAAAGCTCTTACAGCTAGGGCAACCGCAGTATAGGTTTTTCCTGTTCCTGCTGGACCAACTGCAAATAACATGTCGTTTTTCTGCATCAAAGAAACCATTTTACGTTGATTTTCTGTTTGTGGCTTGATAAGCTTTCCATTAACACCATGAACTAAAACATCTTTTGACTTGGCACCTCCTGCCTTAACTTCTTTTCCTGTAGAAGTTAAAATTCTTTCAATACTGTTTTCATCTAATTTATTATATCGATTAAAATACTTAATGAGCATTTCTAAACGTTTTTCAAACTCATCCAGAAGATCAGGCTCTCCGTAAATTTTTAGTTTAGACCCACGGGCAACAATTTTAATTTTTGGAAAGTATCGTTTAAGTTGAGTTATGGTACTATTGTGTGCGCCAAAGAAATCATTTGGATTAATTTCAGTAAGCTCTATGATGCGTTCGTTCAAATGTTTTTAATTTTATTAATTGATGTTGAAATAATACAACTTAAAAATAGTGAATAAATTTTCAGAAATGTTTAGCTTTGTGTGAAATTTATGAGCAACTTTTACACAATTAATTAACAGCTGATTTTTAATGTCAATTATAACATTAACTACTGATTTTGGAACAAAAGACCACTTTGTTGGCGCCGTAAAAGGAGCCATATACTCAGAATTGCCAGATGCAAAAATTGTTGACATAACTCATCATATTTCTCCATTTAACATTACAGAAACTGCTTATATACTAAAAAACTCTTATAAGAGTTTTCCGGAGGGAACCATACATATTATTGGTGTTGACTCTGAATTAAGTACCACAAACAAACACATTGCTCTAGAGATAGACAATCATTACTTTATATGTCCAGACAATGGATTAATTTGTATGATAACTAAAGATATTAAGCCTACCAAAGTAGTAGAAATTAATATTCATGATAGAATAGAAAGTAGTTTCCCCGTATTGGATGTTTTTGTACAAGTAGCTTGTTTTATCTCAAGAGGAGGAAACTTAACAGTAATTGGAAAAGAAACGTCAACCTATAAGGAGATGATAGAAATTCAGCCAAAAGTTAGTCAAGACCAAAAAATAATTACAGGAGGGATTATTTATATTGATAATTATGGAAATATCATAAGTAACATAAATAAAAAGCTCTTTATTGAAATAGGAAAAGGAAGAGACTTCAAAATTTCTGCAGCTCGATATACATTCACGAAAATAGTTAATAAGTACAATGACATACTTGGTGAAAACACCGAAGATCATCGTCAGTTTGATGGTAATAGATTGGCTTTATTTAATTCTGCTGGTTATTTAGAAATTGCAATTTATAGAAGCAATTTAAAAACAGTAGGAGGTGCATCTACATTATTAGGACTAGGCTATAGAGATATGATAGTCATAGAATTTAATTAAAACACATGTTAGTTAGAATAGTAAAGATGAGTTTTCATCCAGAACACATAGAAACATTCCTTGCTAATTTCGAGGAAAAAAAAGAATTTATACGAAAAAGTACTGGCTGCCAATTATTAGAATTATACAGGGAGCAAAAAGACTCCTCTGTTTTTTTCACCTATAGTTATTGGGATTCTGAAGTTGATTTAGATAATTATAAGCACTCTGAGCTTTATAAAGATATATGGTCCAAAACAAAAATACTTTTTAATTCAAAACCAGAAGCCTGGAGTGTTGACAAAATTGTACAATTGAGCTAATGGAAAATTTTAATTTTAATCAATTTCCTGAATTAATCACAGATAGACTCATCCTTAGACAACCTAATTCTAAAGATTCTAAATCTATTTATCTTTTAAGGTCAAATAAAAAAATTAATGCATTGATTTCTAGAAAAATTCCAGAAAGTATTACAGAAACCACTAAATTTATAGCTGAGCTAAACAAACGATTCAAAGTTAAAAAAAATATCTTCTGGGTAATTGTCTCAAAAGAACATAATCAAGTAATCGGTACCATTGGATATCATAAATTTGTCCATGACTTTTCTTATGCGGAAATCGGATATGAATTACATCCAGATAATCATGATAAAGGATATATGAATGAGTCATTTAAAGCCGTTCTTGATTTTGGGTTATATACAATGAATTTAGAGACTATTGAAGCGTTTACTCACAAAGACAACGAAGCTTCAAAAGCCTTGCTAGAAAAATATCAATTTGTTTTTCAAGTTGAACGTAGAGATGAAGGTTTTGAGAATAATAGAATATTTAAATTAAAAAAAATAGCAAAATAATGCTTACCATTTTAAAAAAGGAATTCAATTCATTTTTTGCTTCACTAATAGCCTATCTTGTTATTGGAGTTTTCTTATTGATTAATGGTTTGTTTTTATGGGTTTTTAATGATGATTTTAATATTTTAAATGCTGGATTTGCAGATCTTAATAATTTTTTTTATTTAGCTCCATGGGTCTTATTGTTCTTAGTTCCTGCGATTACTATGAGAACATTTGCAGACGAGTTTCAATCAGGAACAATTGAGATTTTAAAAACGAGACCCCTCACCAACTCACAGATTGTTCTAGGAAAGTTCTTTGCTGCCTTGCTATTAATTACCATAGCTATCATACCAACCTTTGTTTATGTGTATTCTATAAATCAACTAGGAAACCCGCTAGGAAACATAGATTATGGAAGTACCATCGGTTCTTACCTAGGCTTGCTTTTACTAGCTAGCTCTTATGCCTCAATTGGGGTTTTCACCTCTTCCATTTCTAAAAATCAAATAGTTGCTTTTTTGTTAGGAGTTTTTATAGCCTTCTTTTTTTATTATGGATTTGGTGCTATAGCTGATTTATTTGGAAGCTCCTCCTATATTGTAAAACTTTTTGGAATGAATGAACATTTTAAAAGTATTAGTAGGGGTGTAATAGACACCAGAGATATAATATATTTCTTAAGTATTAGTGTTTTCTTCTTATTCATTACTAAAAAAAAGTTGACGAATGAGTAAAAAGTTAAAACATATCATTTTTCTATTTGTTGGATTGTTATTTCTCAATATTGCAAATCAAAATTTTTACAAAAGATTTGATTTAACAAAAGACAATCGATACACGCTTTCAACAATAACTAAAGACATTATTAATAAAATAAACCAACAACTCACCATAAGAGTCTACTTAGAAGGAGATTTTTCTTCAGGATTCAAACGTTTACAAATAGAAACTAGACAGTTTTTAGAAGAATTAAGCACTAAAAACTCTTCTATTAAAATTGAGTTTATAAATCCAGACAGACAAAGAGAAAGATTAATTAAAGCGGGCATGATTCCCAGTCAACTAACTGTAAAAGAAGAAGGAAAATTCTCTAATGCAATTATTTTCCCTTGGGCAGAAATCATATACAAGAAGAAAAACAGTATAGTTTCTTTACTTCCAAACGGAGCAGCACAATCTCAAGAATATCAAATAGAAACTGCTGTAGAAAATTTAGAGTTCTCGATTAGTAATTCGATACAAAAACTCTTAGAAGAAAAACAAAAAAAAGTAGCTGTTCTCTCTGGAAATGGAGAATTAACAGACATGCAATTATATTCTTTTTTGAATGAAGTTGCTAAAAAACATCGATTAGCGAAATTCACTCTAGATTCTGTAAAAAGAAATGCTATAAAAAGTTTAGATGATCTTCAAAAATTTGATCTTGTCATCATTGCAAAACCAACAGAATCATTTTCAGAAGAAGAGAAAATGGTTTTAGATCAATATATAATAAAAGGGGGTAAAACACTATGGATGATAGAAAATGTCCACGCAGATACTGATAGTTTATTTGATAGCGGTAAAATACTAGCCTATCCAAGAGATCTTAATCTCACCGATTTTTTCTTCTCGCATGGTCTTAGAATTAACGCTACATTAATTGAAGATTTATATGCAGCAAAAATTCCTTTAGCTACAGGAAATGTTGGGAATAAACCACAGTTTCAAAATTTAAATTGGTTTTATCATCCACTAGTTAATGGAAATCCAAATCATTCTATTTCAAAAAATACAGCTCCTGTTAGATTGCGATTTGCAAATCAAATAGACACCCTACAAAACAGTTTAAAAAAGACAGTTTTATTAATGAGCTCTATGTTGACCAGAAAAACGGGAACTCCAGCTATTATAGAATTAGAGAGTATTGCTAAAGAACCCAAAGAAGAAGAATATTCGTCAGGCTTTCAAATATTTAGTTTGTTGGTAGAAGGAGAATTCACTTCCATGTATAAGAACAGAATTAAACCTTTTAATATCAATAATTTTAGCACTAAAAGCACTCAAAATAAAATGATTGTTATTGCTGACGGAGATATTGTAAGGAACCAAATACAAAAAGGAAAGCCTTTTGATCTGGCGAAGGATAAATGGACAGGTGAACAATTTGGTAATAAAGAATTTTTATTAAATGCTATAGATTATTTATTAGATGATAATGGTCTAATAGAATTAAGAAACAAAACCTTAAAAATTAATCTATTAGACAAAAATAAAGTTTACCAAGAAAGAACTTTATGGCAATTCATAAACATCGTTTTACCATTATTACTATTAATCACTTTTGGAATTGGATTTCGATATTTTAGAAAAAAAAGATACCGTTAATCATTTATTCAAAGAAAACAGCACTTATTTAAATTGCTAATAGGTCATCGTATATAAAAGTATACCCTAAGGCTATCTGCAATTTTTTTGAGCTAATTATCTTATATTTCAGTGAAGAGTTTTCTTCAAAGATGGGAGCATCGAAGTTCAAGCTTTTTCTAGCATTTTTATAAAAATCTTGTCTCGTTGGATGGTCGTTAGAGCAAGCATTAAAGACCGAATTCCAACAATTCTGATCAATGATTTCATGGATAATCTCGATACAATCTTCTTGATGAATCATATTTACAAATCCATCAGGTTGTGGTATTTTTCTTCCATTTTTAAACCAACTTCCGGGATGTCTTCCAGGTCCAAATAAGCCTGCAAAACGAAGAATAGTTGTTTCAAAATAAGTGTTTTCTATAAAGAGGTTTTCGATTTGTAATAAAGGAGTATTTAAAGTCTTTGTTTCTTCAGATACTACCGTATTTGAAATTGGATATACCGATGTAGAACTGATAAAAACAACTTTCTGAATAGAAGAAAGTTCTATTTGCTGTACGAGACTCTCATAAGCATCAATATCTTTTGAAGTAATAGCTATAATTAGAATATCTGACATTAAAAATGAATTAAATTCTTCAAATTCATTTATATCAATCAAATATGTTTCTATCTCTAGAGCTTCTAATTCTTGAATTTTAATTTCTGATGTTGTAGATCCTTTTACAGAAAATCCATTATTTAATAAAGAAACTGCCATCGGTTTCCCTAACCAACCACAACCTAAAATACTAACATTCTTCATCACAACAATTTTCATACTTAACAAATTTGCAACTAACTACCGCTAATAATGCTCCTAAAATTGGTGCTAACATATAAAGCCACAATCCTTCAATATTTCCTGAAACAATATTTGGCGCTAAAGAGCGAGCAGGATTCATAGATGCATTGGTAATAGGACCAGCAAAAATAGCTTCTAATAACACCACACTACCAATTGCTATACCAGCTATCATTCCTACTTCTTTACTACCTGTGGAAACATTAATAATAACAACCATTAAGAAAAATGTAAGTATCAATTCTAGAACAAATGCACGCCAAACATCAACAGAAGGAATTGTAGCACCTAATAATTCACTTTTAGGAAATAACCACATCAATAATAAACTCGCAGCAAAAGCTCCTGCTACTTGAAAGAAAACATACTTCGGTACTTCTTTCCAAGAAAATTTCTTTGCATAGGCAAAAGCAATAGATACTGCCGGATTAAAATGAGCGCCTGAAATTTCACCGAAGGCATAAATCATTGACATGACTATCAAACCCCAAGTAATTCCAATTCCCACATGAGTAACATCTCCACCGGTTATTTCATTAATTGTCATGGCTCCTGTTCCACAAAAAACCATAGCAAAGGTTCCAATAAATTCGGCAATATATTTTTTCATTTACACTCTATTTTTTCTTTTACTAATAACTTTTAGGCAAAGATACATTTGTTTAGGTTACCTTTTCATTATGTTTTATCTTGCTAATTCATATTTTTATACTTCATATTATGAGAAAAATTTTTTTATTATTTAGTTGTTTTTACTTAGTTGGTTGTTCATTAATAGAGACAAATATAAGTTCTCTGGAAGATCAAGAACGATGGAATTATAGAGCTGAAAACTCAGAAATCATCAGAGATAACTTTGGTATTCCTCACATCTACGGAAAGACAGATGCAGATGCTATATTTGGAATGTTATATGCTCAATGCGAAGATGATTTTAATCGTGTAGAACGAAATTATATATGGGCAATAGGTCGCTTGGCAGAGGTAGAAGGTGAAAAAGCTTTGTATAGTGACTTAAGAGCTAACTTATACATGACTAAAGAAGAAGCTATCGTTAATTACGAGAAGAGTCCAAAATGGCTTCAAGATTTATGTATTGCATTTGCAGATGGAATTAATTTTTATTTAAAAAATCATCCTGAAGTGACTCCTAAATTACTAACTCATTTTGAGCCTTGGATGCCCATGTATTTTAGTGAGGGTTCAATTGGGGGAGACATAGAAAGAGTGTCTACTAAAAAAATAAGAGATTTTTACGGTTCTCAAACTACTGATAAAAAATTAGCTATTTCAGATGGATTAATTCGCTTGAGAGATAATGAACCTAGAGGTTCTAATGGTTTTGCAATAGGAGGAGAAAAAACAAGCTCTGGAAAAGCTATGCTATTGATAAATCCTCATACCTCTTTTTTCTTTCGAGGAGAATCTCATGTTGTTAGTGAAGAAGGATTAAATGCATATGGTGCATCAACTTGGGGTCAATTTTTCATTTACCAAGGATTTAATGAAAAAACTGGTTGGATGCATACCTCAACAGGAACTGATATTATAGATGAATTTAAAGAGACTATTGTGAAAAATGATACAGGAACTCATTATAAATATGGAGAAGAAATACTTCCTGTAGATTCTGTAAAAGTTTCATTGAATTATACAACTGATACCGGATTATTATTAAAAGACTTTACAATTTACCGAACACATCACGGACCTATTACGCATGCAGAAGATAATCAATGGGTTGCAACAGCCTTAATGTGGAGCCCTATAAAAGCGTTAGAACAATCATTTACAAGAACAAAAAACTCAAATCATGATGAGTTTTACAAGATGATGGATATTAGAACCAATTCCTCTAACAATACTGTTTATGCCGATGCTGACGGAACAATTGCCTACTATCACGGAAATTTTATTCCCAAAAGAAATGAAAAATTTGACTATACAAAACCTGTAGATGGGAGCAATCCAGATACAGACTGGAAAGGATTACACGCCTTAAAAGACAATATTTTTGTTAAGAATCCTCCTACTAATTGGATTCAGAATTGCAATTCTACTCCTTTTAGTTCTGCCGCAGAATTCAGTCCCAAGAAAGAAGATTACCCGGAATATATGTCTTCTTATCCAGAAAATTTTAGAGGTATGCATGCAATTCCCTTATTAAAAAAAGCAAAAAACCTTACTTTAGAGTCTTTAATTAAACTAGCCTATGACCCTTACTTGCCTGGTGCAGAAAAACTTATTTCAGGATTACTCAATGCTGCAAAAAAATTACCTATAAAATCAAGTAAAGCTAAAGAAGCTATTGAATTACTAAAAAAATGGGATTTTACTGTTTCTATAAGTTCTGTAGAAATGACATTGGCACAATTTTACATCAACGCCTATTATAAATCAGATAAAATCCCAACAATAACCTTAGGGAAAAGAACCTCAAGATTGGCGCGTTTTGAATATATGAGTGTTGGTTCTTCCCCTGAAGAACGTTTAGAAATTTTTGAGGAAAGTTTACAGCAACTTACAGAAGATTTTGGCTCTTGGAAAACTCCGTGGGGAGAATTTAATCGTTATCAAAGAAACGATGGTGAAATTATTCAAAATTTTAATGATAAAAAACCTAGTATTCCTGTAGGAATGGCATCAGGAAGATGGGGAGCTTTGGCTTCATTTGGAACACAGTTTGGAAAACAAAAAAGACGTCAGTATGGGACCTCTGGAAATAGTTTTGTTGCTGTTGTTGAGTTTGGTGAAAAAGTAACAGCTAAAACGATACTTGCTGGCGGTCAGAGCGGAAATCCAGATTCTCCACATTTTGATGATCAAGCGATTCCGTATATAAAAGCTAAGTTTAAAAATGTCGCTTATTATAAAGACGATGTTTTAAAACATGCAAAAAAAACCTATCATCCCGGAAAAGAAAAGTAATTTGAATTTTAAACAACTTAATTTAATTGTATTTTTACAACACATAATTTAAAATTAATCATGAATAAATCTATTTTTAAAACAGTAAGCATTGTTGCTTTAATCATTGCAATATCAATAACAAGCTGTAAAGAAGCAGCTACTACTGGATCTGCTAAAGAAACTGAGGCTGTAGTTGAATTAAAAATTACAACTCCACAACCAAGCCCATTTGGTAAGATATCACAAAGAGTAGGGTTAACAGACGCTGCCATAGAATACTCTAGACCAGGAGTAAAAGGAAGAACTATTTTTGGTGATTTAGTAGCTTTTGGAAAAACCTGGAGAACTGGTGCAAATTCAAACACGAAAGTTACTTTTAGTTCTGATGTAACTATAGACGGACAATCATTAAAAGCTGGTTCTTATGGGTTGTACACCATACCAAACAAAGATACTTGGGAAGTGATGTTTTATTCTGAGGCGGATAAAAGTGGTGTTCCAAGAGACTGGGATGACAGTAAAGTAATAGCAAAAACTACTGTAAAAGTAGTTCCAATGCCAATGAATATTGAAACATTTACTATTGCTTTCAATGATGTTACAACTACGAGTGCAGTGATTGGTCTTCTATGGGAAAAGACATATATTGGAGTTAAATTTGAAGTTCCCACAGATCAGATAGTTTCTGCCACTATTGACGCTGTGATATCAGCTACACCTAAAGCTGGAGATTATTATAATGCTGCGATCTATTACAGACAACAAGACAAAGACATTAAAAAAGCAAATGAGTGGATGGAAATGGCAATGTCTATGACTGAGAAACCTGCATTTTGGCAATTAAGACAACAATCTTTAATCTATGCTAAAATGGGTGATAAAAATAAAGCTATTGAGACTGCTAAAAAATCGTTAGCATTATCCAAAGAAGCTAAAAATGATGCTTACGTAAAAATGAATACAGAATCTCTAATCGAATGGGAAGCTAAATAATTAGGGAGAAATATTCATAAGATACATTAATTTTTAAATGCATTTAACACCAATCTCACAAAAAGACATTTAAATTAATTTAAATGTCTTTTTTGCTTTTAGTTCTCAAATCTACTCTCATTGTATGCATAGATATTTGCATACCTGCTTTTTCATAGGCACTTATTGCCGCATTATTTAAAGGGTATACTTCTAATCTAATTTCATAAATCCCTCTAGATAAAGACCAATTGTAAAGATAATCCATAATCGATTTATTAATTCCTTTACCTCTGTGCTCTTCTTTCGTAAACATAAACCCTAGATAGGAAAACTGATCGAACTGAAAACAATCTCTAGCTTTCATAATTCTTGCATATCCACAGCCAGTAATGACTCCATTTAGCTCTGCAATGATAAATTCTACAGTTGGTTCAATGATAAGGTTTGGAATATCATAATAATAGGTTCCCCGATTTTTTAAACTGTCATCCATGGGTCTTTCAGCAGTTAAAACTCCTTGTTCAAACTCGAATAGAGTTGACAAATCTTCTTCAGTAGCTTTTCTAATGGTTATCATTTTATGAAGGTAAACTAATAATTTAAATTGATCTGCTTTCTTATCTTATCTAGTGTAGTTATCAATTTGGCAGAAAAAGAATAGGTCATAATATCACTTTCTTTTTTATTTTCTCTGAGCAATTGATTGAAATGTTCAATTTCAAAATTATAACCAAAAGTTTGAACGTTAAAATCTATTCGTTTTTCTTTTTCACCTTGTATCAAAATGACTGATGTAGGTTGATGAAATCTCTTTTGAAGTTTTATAATTCCTTTTTCACAGGTAAATATTGCCTCTGAAGGAGTTTCTTCCAAGAAAGTGCTTTTTAAAATTGCCTTCGCATTATTATAATTGAAGACTATATTACATGCTGAATCTACTCCATTCTCAAAAAAAATAGCTTCCGATTCTATAGTATTTGGAACTCCTAAAGTAGATAATGCAGCAAATACAGGATATATACCAATATCTAACAAACTTCCTCCTCCTACTTCTTTACTTAAGACTCTACTATTAAAGTTCTGTACTGGTTGAAATCCAAAATCTGCTTCTAAAAGTAATAATTTTCCAAAATTCTCATTCTTTATCAAATTTATAATATATTGAAAATGAGGTAAAAAATAAGTCCAAAGAGCCTCCATTAAAAGGGTGTTATTTTCTTTAGCTATAGAAATCATTTCTTTGACTTCCAACAAATTCATTGCAAAAGGTTTCTCACATAAAACTGCTTTTTTATGACGCAAACAAAGGATTGTATGCTCTTTATGAAAACTATTAGGTGTTGCAATATACACTGCATCAATCGCTGGATTTTTGACAAGTAAATCATATGAACCATAAGCTTTTGTTACTTGAAATTCTTCTGCAAAAGCAGTTGCTTTTTCTTGATTTCTAGAGGCTACTGCGTACAACTCTGCTCCTTCAATAGTTGCCAAATCTTTTGAAAACTTATGTGCAATATGACCTAAGCCTATGATTCCCCAACGTATAGTTTTAGTTTCTTGTTTGTTCATCTCTTTTTAGATGTTGATAAAACTCATCAATATTGTGAATTTATAGCTGATTTTTTTTCTATACTTAGTATTCCTAATAAGATAAATAAAAGCATTAAAACTATTACATGATACAAGGTTAATTTTAAATAAATAACGTCATATATTACTTTAATTATTGCTAATGATATCAGTATTAAATTTACTCGAATTTTAAAATGATTGGCTTTAAAAGAATAAACTAGTGCAATAAAAATAACCAAGATACAACCCACAAAATTTAACCATAAATAACTAATTACAGGTTCTAAACCTAGGCTTTTAGGTTGATAATTTCCAAAATAAAAAATTAATAAAATGAGTGTCTGAGTAATTATTGCAGCAACAAAAACTGCATTTCCCTGCACCTTTTTAAAGAAGAATGCCAATAAAAAGATACCCAATACATTTCCATAAAACACTGATCCAATGATGTTTACTAATTGAATTAAATTGTCAAATAAATTGGCTACGCAGGCAATTAAAATAGCTAATATACCCCAACATAAAGTCAACCATTTTGAAGCCTTCACATAATGATTTTCGTCTCTTCCTCTTACGATATTTCTCTTATAAACATCAATAGTAGTTGTAGAAGCTAAGGCATTTAGTTCCGATGCAGTTGAAGACATTGCTGCAGCTAAAATGACCGCTAGTAGTAGTCCAATAATTCCTTTTGGAAGATTATTTACAATGAAATGTATAAACACATAATCTTTATCATTTGCTTGAATTTTATCACCTGAAGTTGAAGCAACTTTTTCAATAATCTCTTTTGCTCTTCCCTTTAATACACGATCTTTTTTATTGAATGCTATGATTAATTTCTTTTCATTGTCTTGAACGCCGTCTAACAAAAGTATTTTCTTTTGATTTTCTATCTCAATATGTTGTTTTTCTAATTCTTTATATTCATCATAATACACCGAACTGATGACGGCTTCATTTGCTTTTGGATTAAAGTTTAGTGGAGATGGATGGAATTGATAAAATACAAATACCATAATTCCTGTTAACAATATAAAAAATTGCATTGGTACTTTTAACATCCCATTGAATAATAATCCTAACTGACTTTCTCGAAGCGATTTACCAGACAGATAGCGTTGAACTTGACTTTGATCTGTTCCAAAGTACGAAAGCATCAAAAAAGTACCCCCTAAAAAACCTGTCCATACTGTATATCTATTATTTAAATCAAAGGAAAAGTCTAATACTTTCATTTTATCACTTGCACCTGCAATGTCTAATGCTTTACTGAACGTGATGCCATCTGGCATATAGTACATAATTAAAGTAAACGCGGTAACCATTCCTAGAAATATAATAATCATTTGTTGTTTTTGTGTCACATTTACAGCCTTGGTACCCCCCGAGACCGTGTAAAATATAACCGACAAGCCTATGACAATATTCAGTACAATTAAATCCCATCCCAATACATACGATAAAATAATTGCTGGCGCATAAATGGTGATTCCAGCAGCTAATCCTCGTTGAATTAAAAACAAAAAAGCTGTCAATGATCTTGTTTTTAAATCAAATCTAGTTTCTAAGTATTCATAAGCTGTATAGACGTTTAATTTGTAATAAATTGGAATAAAAACAAGGCAAATAACAACCATTGCAATGGGCAATCCAAAGTAGAATTGCACAAATCCCATTCCATCATGGAAAGCTTGACCTGGTGTTGATAAAAAGGTAATTGCACTGGCTTGAGTTGCCATCACAGATAAGCCTATCGTTGACCATTTTGTGTCATTTCCTCCCTTTATATAATCTTCTACTCCATTGTCTATTTTTCGAGTCTTATAAACCCCATAAAGAACAATAAATAATAAGGTGGTTACTAAAACGAACCAATCTAGTGGATGTAAATCTGGTACTCCCATAACTACTTAGTGAAAGATTGAGTGATTATATAAAAAATGATGATGTAAATGAGATTTACAATCAGAACTACTGAATAAATTTTTTTCCATTGTTGTTTTTTATCCTTCATCACTAGTTTTTAAATTGGTCTTATTCCTGAATACTTTCTTTACCGATAGATAACATATTTGCAAATAACTTATAGGCTCCAGTAACTCCTGCTGGTAATTCTCTAAAAAAACTTAATCCAGTATAAATATAATTACCTTTTCCATATTTCGCAATCAATAAACTTCCTTTTTTTGGAGTTTCTCCTTTATCGCTCATAGACAAAATAGGAGTGTATTCTGAACTCCAAGTATCAGGAAAATATAAACCTCTCTCTTGCACCCAACCTTCAAAATCTTTTTTAGTGATTTTATTTGGAAAATTCATAATAGGATGATTTTTTTCTAAAAACTCTACAGGAGCATTCTCATCTGTAACTCTATCTCTAGATAAATTTAACATAAATGGTGCGGCAATATTTACCCTTCTACTGGTATTATATTGAACGATCATATTTCCTCCATTTTTCACATATTCTAGTAAGAATTCTTGTTTATATTTTAATTCAGAAATGGTATTATATGCTCTAATACCTAAAACAATCGCATCAAATTTTTGAATAGATACTGGATTAATTTCTGTTGGATTAATAATCTTAACTGTATAGCCAATTTGCTCTAAGCTTTCAGGAATAACATCTCCTGCTCCTTTAATATATCCAATATAATTTCCTGCCTTTTTAATATTTAATCGAACAACTTTTGCTTCAGATTCTATTAAAACAGCTTGTTTTGGAATGTGAGGATAATTGATTTCAACCAATTCTTTACGGTATTCATTCCCGTCAACTAAAACACGAGCCTTTAGTGTTCCTTGAGAGTCTAGGGTAGTTGGTGTTACTGTAAAATTATATTTTTGGGTATCTCCTTTTTGTTTGATGGAGAAGTTTTTGTGATTGGGTGAAACTTTCCAACCTTCAGGAACTTCTAAAGAAACTTTACCAGAAATTTCAGTAGCGCCTGATCTTACATCAACAGAGATATTACGTGGTGTAGTGTCTGAAAATAAAAGTACTTTTTCGTTTAGTTTGGTAGTTACCAGAGGCAATATTTCAAATGGTTCGTACAATTCTCCTTGATCACTTTTAGAATATCTGTACACTATATTTTTTTGAATAGATATTTTATAATTATCAATCAATAGATTAAAAAAAATAGTTACTTTTCTTGGTGTTTCTGGTTTTCCAATTAATTGCCTATCATCTACCCGATACATTCCCAAAGAGCCCTCTGATTGCAGCCAATAAGGATCTGAATAAGTTAGATTATCTAAATTTATGGTTTGTCTAAATTGCTGTTTTACATTATTTTCTAATAGTATATCGTTTTCAACAGTCAATATTTTATGTGTTTTAAAACTCATCGACTCCAAAAAGATAGGCACTTCAGAATTTCTATTTAAAACTTCAATATTTAAGTCAATCGTAGAATTTGGCACTCCACTAGAGCTTGTAGCAGAAGCCTCTAAATATAATCCTGCAGAAGCTTCAATAATCTGACTTATTTGTTCTTGTTTGATAGTTCTCCAATAGGTATCGTCTAATATTTTGATTTTTTTGTGAGCACGTATTAAATCTTTCAAATGTTTTGCTGGATTTGAAAAATCAAAATTATTTTCTATATCATATAAAATAGCACCTATTTCTCCACCATCTTTTAATCGATTCCAAGTAGTATTAATCCCAGCAAAAATATCGCTGCTATCTTTTGGTTTATCCCCTTTTAAAAACTCTATATATTCTTTTTGACTTCCTCTAGTGGTTAATCTACCAAATCCTTGACATAAATGCTGACTACTCGCTATTGCAGCTAGTTCATTGTTAGACAATCCTTTTAAAGGATAATATACTCCTACGTCTATAGATGTTAATTTTCCTTCTGTCGCTTTTTTAAATTCATCTTCATTTTTATAAAACCAAGATGAAGTGTTAAAAAATAATCGTTTAGGTTGCCACGTATCAGTATGTTCTAGTTGATTAGTAAATTTTGTTGCATCACTCACCAAATCAAAAGCTTCTATGCTTAACATTGCCGAAGAGGTGTGATGACCATGAGTCGTTCCTGGAGTTCTATGATTAAATCTGTTGATGACTATATCGGGCTTAAAAGTTCTAATGGCCCAAACAACATCACTTAATACTTTTTCTTTATTCCAAATTTTTAAAGTTTCATCTGGATGTTTAGAATAACCAAAATCATTGGCTCTGGTAAAAAACTGTTCACCCCCATCTACTTTTCTTGCTGCCAGAAGCTCTTGTGTTCTAATAACACCGAGCAATTCTCTAATTTCTGAACCAATTAAATTCTGTCCACCGTCACCCCTTGTTAATGATAAATAACCTGTTCTTGCTTTCACATGATTCGATAAATAAGAAATTAATCGAGTATTTTCATCATCTGGATGCGCAGCGATATATAAAGCAGTACCTAAAAAATTTAGTTTCTGAATTTTCTCAAAAATTTGACTTGAAGTCAATTTTTGTGGCTTTTGCGAGAAAATGGCTGTAGAAATCAGCAAAAATAAAAGAATAGAGAGTAATTTTTTCTTCATATGTTTAGGATTTACTACTAACAAATGTAATATTTTAAATCTTCTTTTATTATTGTGTTAACAATTAAATAACGTTTCAAAAGAGACACTGCACACATAAGTTTTTCTTATCAAAAAAGCTATCAACAATAGCAATAAAATGTTGATAACAAAATTTTAAAAATCCCTAAATTCGAATATCTTTGTAGGACAATCATTATACAATAAAAAATAAAAATGAAATTCATCGTATCAAGCTCACAATTATTAAAGCAGCTGCAAGTTTTAGGCGGAGTCATAAATAGTAACAACACTTTACCAATTTTAGATAATTTCTTATTTGAAATTTCTAAAAATCAATTAAAAATCTCTGCATCAGATTTAGAAACTACTATGATTGCTGTTCTAGCTATAGAATCCGATTCAACAGGGGCAATAGCTATATCTGCAAGATTATTGCTAGATACCTTGAAAACATTTCCAGATCAACCCTTAACTTTTAAAACTGAAGGAGATAATATTATTGAAATCAGCTCTGATCAAGGAAAATATGATATGGCTTACTTTGGAGGTGACGAGTTTCCTAAGTCAGTTACTTTACCCTCACCTAGTAAAACGGTGATTCCTTCTAATATACTGGCGACAGCTATTTCAAAAACAATTTTTGCGGCTGGAAATGATGATTTACGACCTGTAATGAGTGGTGTTTTCTTTCAATTTAGCTCTGAAAGCTTAACGTTTGTTGCTACAGATGCTCATAAATTAGTGAAATACACAAGAACAGATGTAACTGCAGATAAAACTGCTGAATTCATTATGCCAAAGAAACCTTTAAATTTATTGAAAAGCGTCTTAGGTGGTGAAGAGGATGTTACAATTGAATACAACGATGCAAATGCAAAATTTACATTTGAAAACTTTGTGCTAATCTGTCGTTTAATTGACGGGAAATATCCAAATTACGAAGCAGTAATTCCAAAAGAAAATCCGAATAAACTTACTGTAGACAGAGCCTCTTTTCAAAACTCTGTTCGTCGTGTATCTATTTTCTCAAGTAAAACAACACACCAGATTCGTTTAAAAATGGCTGGTACCGAATTAAACATTTCAGCAGAAGATTTAGATTTTTCTAACAAGGCTGATGAACGTTTAAATTGTGATTATCAAGGTGATGATATGCAGATTGGTTTTAATTCTCGTTTTCTAAGTGAAATGTTAAGCAACTTAAGTTCTAGTGACGTTTTAATTGAAATGTCTTTACCAAATAGAGCTGGAATCCTAACACCCATCGATGGAACTGAAGAAGGGGAAAAAGTTACTATGTTAGTAATGCCTGTAATGTTAAACAACTAATTGGATAGTGGTCTATAAGTCTAAGGAAAATTCTAGTTTAGACCATTAAAAATTTTACAAATATAAATCTTAAATCACAACTAGATACTGAGATGATACCAGTGTAAAGTTGTGATTTTTTTGTTTACTTTTATCATTAAATTTTTATTTATTGAACTTCCTTGCTCATCTTTATCTATCAGAAAGCTATCCCAATATTATGATTGGTAATTTTATAGCAGATCATATTAAAGGAAATCAGTTTACACACCTCGATAAAGAAATTCAACAAGGAATTAGATTACATAGAGAAATTGATACCTTTACAGATGCACATAAAATTACAAGAATAAGTAAACGAAGACTTCACAGCCGCTACGGTCTATATGCTGGGATTATTATTGATATTTTTTATGATCATTATTTGGCGAAAAATTGGAGTGATTATTCTGCGATTCCTTTAGATATTTATGTGAGTGCTTTCTATAAGCTTCTTGATGATAACAAAGAAATACTTCCAGAGAAAACCTTACATCTTATGCCTTTTATGATTGAATATAATTGGTTGTATAACTATCAATACAAAAAAGGAATAGAGCGCGTTCTTAAAGGAATGAATAGTAGAACAAAAAATAATGGCCAATTAGATCTAGCCATAGAAGACTTAAAACTATTAGATAAAGATTTTGAAAAAGATTTTCAATCATTCTTTGAAGACTTAAGAGCCTTTGCACATGAAAAAATTAAACAACTAAATACATTATCATGAAAAAAATAATACTCCTATTTATTATAAGTTTTATAGTTACATCTTGCCAAAAAGGACTAGAAAAAATTGAAAAAGTAACAGGTTTAATCACAGAAAAAGCTATGGTAGTTTCTGCCCGTGAAGAGGCCTCCAAAATTGGAACAGATATATTAAAAAAAGGAGGAAATGCGTTTGATGCAATGATGGCAACAGAACTAGCATTAGCAGTTGCCTATCCTTATGCTGGAAATATTGGTGGTGGTGGATTTATGGTATACAGAAAAAATGATGGTGAAATTGGTGCCTTAGATTACAGAGAAAAAGCACCTTTAGCGGCGACAAGAGATATGTACCTAGATAAGCATGGAAACATTATTAAAGGTAAAAGCACTACGGGAGCTGGAGCAGTTGGGGTTCCGGGAACTGTTGCTGGTGTTTTTAAAGCACAAGAAAGATTTGGCTTATTGTCTGTCAATGAAATTTTAACTCCTGTGATAGAATTAGCAAAAAAAGGAGTGGTTGTCACTAAAAATCAAGAAACTAGAATAAAAAAATATAAAGAAGCATTTGAAGCTGTTAACAACAATAGAATTCTTTTTCTAAGAGACTGGAAAGAAGGCGATATTATCAAATATAAAGCGTTGGCTATAACCTTACAACGTATCTCTGAAAATGGTAGAGATGAATTTTATAAAGGAAAAACGGCTGAAGTTTTAGCAAAGTTTATACAAGATAATGGAGGAATTATTACTGAAGAGGATCTTGCTAAATATGAGGCTAAATGGAGAACACCAATAACATTTGAATACGATGGTTTAAAAGTAATTTCAATGTCACCTCCCTCCAGTGGGGGAGTTTGTTTAGCACAAATCATGAATAGTATTGAATCTTATGATTTACATACCTATGGTCATAATTCACTTAAAACAATGCAAATAATCACAGAAGCTGAACGAAGAGCATATGCTGATAGAAGTTATTTTTTAGGTGATCCTGATTTTGTAAGTATCCCAAAGGACACCTTGTTAAGCAAAACATACGCTAGAGAAAGAATGCAGAATTTTTCTTTTGAAAAACCAACGCTATCTAAAGATGTTTCTCATGGAAATATTGAAATAATAGAAAGTGACGAAACAACTCACTATTCTATTGTAGATCAATATGGAAATGCAGTTTCTGTAACCACTACTTTAAATGGAGGTTATGGATCAAAGCTCTATAGTTCTGAATTGGGGTTTTTCTTAAACAATGAAATGGATGATTTTAGTAGCAAGCCTGGTGTACCAAATATGTTTGGTTTAATTGGAGCCAAAGCAAATGAGATTGCACCTGAAAAAAGAATGTTAAGCTCTATGACCCCTACCATAATTGAAAAAGATGGAAAATTATTGATGGTTGTTGGAACTCCGGGAGGATCTACTATTATTACCTCTGTTTTACAAACTATTTTAAATGTTCACGAATTTGGAATGGGAATGCAAGAAAGCGTAAATCAACCTAGATTTCATCATCAATGGTTACCAGACATGATTATGTTAGAACCTAATCAGTTTGATAAAAATGTGATTGCGGAGTTAAGAAAAATAGGCTACACAATAGACGAACGAAGTTCACGAATCATTGGTAAGGTAGATGCTATTTTGGTTTTAAAAAATGGAAAATTAGAAGCTGGAGCGGATCTCAGAGGTGATGATGCAGCTGCAGGTTTTTAAAAAAATTTAATTAATAAAAATCTTTGGAACTTTAAAAAAACACTAATGACGCAACCATTCCACCTAGCTATTCCAGTTCAAAATTTAGAAATTTGTAGAGTTTTTTATAGAGAGATTTTACAATGTAATGAAGGTAGAAGTGATACTCATTGGGTAGACTTTAATTTCTTTGGACACCAATTGGTAATTCATCAAAAAGATAATTTAAGCCCACAACAAATTTCTAATCCAGTAGATGGTCATGAGGTTCCTGTTCCTCATTTTGGTGTAGTTCTTAGCATGAACGACTGGCAATTATTAAGCCAACGATTAGAAAAGAATGGTACCAAATTTATTATAGAACCAACCATACGATTTAAAGGTAAATCTGGTGAACAGGCAACCATGTTTTTTAAAGATCCAGAAGGAAATGCATTGGAATTTAAGGCTTTTAAAGATATCGGACAGCTGTTTGCAACATAGATGCATCTTTTAGAAACTCATATTGCTAGTCAACAAAAAATTCCAATTCGAATTCAGGAATATGCTGTGGGAATTTTTAATACTGTAGCTACAAAATCTGCCATCAAAAAAGCCATCAAAAAAGAATTAATTTTAGTTAATGATACCCCAACAACTACTGCAAGAATTATTATTGGAGGAGAAAAAATAACCTTATTAAATCCTGAGAAAGAAACTACAAAAAAAAGGCTAATTCTTAAACTGATAATTATTTATGAAGATGATTACTTCGCTGTGGTTGAAAAACCCCCAGGGATATTAGTAAGTGGAAATAAATTTAAAACAGTAGACAATGCTTTACAACAAAACCTTCTGAAAAGCACACGACTTGATGCTGTTAGACCCAGACCAGTTCATAGGTTAGATTACCCAACTACAGGCTTATTATTAATCGGAAAAACTAGTTCAAGTATTCTATTGTTGAACAAACTTTTCGAGAACAAAGAGATTAAAAAGACCTACCATGCAATTACCATTGGAAAAATGAACTCTGAGGGATGTATCAATGTTGATGTAGATGAAAAGCCAGCAAAGTCTTACTATAAAATGATCTATTCTGTAAAATCTAACCGATTTTCTTGCTTAAATTTAGTAGAATTGTTTCCTGAAACAGGAAGAAAACACCAACTAAGAAAACATTTATCAGCTATTGGGAATCCTATTCTAGGAGATCTAGAATATGGAGTAGACCCATTAATCTTAAAAGGGAAAGGATTGTATTTACATGCTTCTCAATTGGATTTCATACATCCTTTTACCAATAAAAAACTATCCATAACATCAATACTTCCCAAGAAATTTAAAAAAATTCAATAATATAATAGATTGCTCTAGCTGTTCAGTTGAATTTAACTTTACTTGTTTTTAGAAGAATTAAATTAACTTTTAAAGATAACTTTACGTAATGTTATGTAAATTAGCTTTGTTATACTAACCTCCTTCCAAAATAAAAGGTATGTAATTACCTTAAATAATTAATCTTTATCTACACAAAATGAAAAATTTATTACTTATTGCGTTCACATCTATTTTATTTATTTCTTGTTCTAACAAACAAGATATGACACTTTTTAACGCTAATAAAGCGGTTGCTCAAGATTTTACAGGAACCTACGTTTCTCCATCAAATTTTGAACTTTTTAAATCTATGTTAGACGAGAATATAGAACATCAATCTCCTATGTATGGAGATGGTATGATTGGCTATGATAAAGTTCTTGAACAAGGGAGTTTTTATATGTCTAACTTTTCAGATATAACTTTTGAAGATGCTAGATGGCTACCAGGAGTAAATGAAGAAACTCTTGAAGCAGACGGTAGTGTTAGAGTATATGGAACATGGAAAGGGACTAGCAACGCTACTGGAAAAAAGTTTTCAGTTGATAGTTACCACTATTTCGTTATTGAAGGTGGTAAAATTTTACAATCTGGTGATTTTTTCGATGCAAGTGGTATGCTAATGGCCGTTAGTGCAGATGAAGAGGTTACAGAATAAGTCATCTTCTAAAAAATATTGATAAAAACCAGCCAATTAGCTGGTTTTTTTATTTTATAATGGTAATTCTTATTCTAAATATATTATTTTTAGACAATTAATAAAAGGTGTGTAATTTCTGCCTACTACCCATCAATTAAAGTTCAAAATTAGATAGAATTACAATTTAATTGACTAAAATTAAAGAACAGATTAAACAGTATGAAAAAAATTCTTAAAATAATTGGAGTATTCATCACCTTATCGATATTAAGTATTGGTGTTTATTATGGAATAAATAATGAATCCTTACCTGAAGGAGTTCAAGGAAAAGAAGCAGATGAATTGGCTAAAAAAATGATGTCAGCCATCAATAAAAGAGCCTTCGATAGTACTGAGATATTAGAATGGAATTTTAGAGAGAAAAACTATTATACTTGGAAAAAACAAGAAGGAATGGTTGATGTTTCTTGGGATAATAAGACCGTGACTTTAAATCTAAATGATCATTCAAAAAGTATTGGTAGTAGCTCCGAACTTATTGAAACCGCTTTAGGTTTTTTTAATAATGATAGCTTTTGGTTGGTCGCTCCTTACAAAGTATTTGATGAAGGTGTAGAAAGAAGTATTGTGAAATATAATAATAAAGATGCCTTGCTAATTAAATATACTTCTGGAGGATCTACCCCTGGAGATTCTTATCTATGGGTTTTAGATTCAACCTATGTACCAACTTCTTTTAAAATGTGGACTCAAATCATCCCAATTGGTGGAGTATCCGCAACTTGGAATGATCTAATCACTACTTCCTCTGGAGTTAAACTACCTACAACACATACCCTTTCGCTCTTTGGGATGAAAATAATTATGGGAGATGTAAAAGCCTACAATCCAAATGCAGATAAACTGGCTCGTAACGTCTTAACAACTATTAAACACGAAGCTTATAAAAATACCCGTTATATTGATTGGAGTTTTAGAGATAAACGTTTTTACAAATGGGATAAAGAAGCGCACACTGTAGACGTAAGCTGGAATGATGTTAGAGTAATTTTGTATCCAAATGAGCTAGATAAAAGTATTGTATTCTTAAATGATAAAGAAGTTTCCAATAATGATAACCTCGTAAAAAGAGCACTCAATTTATTTAATAATGATAGTTTTTGGCTGGTGGCTCCTCATAAATTATTTGAGCCTGGAATCTACCGAAGTATTGAAATTATTGATGGTAAAGAAGCCTTACACGTAAAATATTCTATCGGAGGAACAACTCCAGGAGATTCTTACACTTGGATATTGGATACAGACTATCTACCAACTGGCTATCAAATGTATGTCCCAAGTATGAAAATGAATGGAATTCCTGCTAGTTGGGAAGATTGGATAGAAACTGAATCAGGAACCTTATTACCTAAAAATCATACATTTTCGAGTGGTAGCAAATTAAGCATGGGTGACGTAAAAGGATATAATTAGATGAATTCAAAAGTAATTACAAACGGTATTTTACGGGCTATTGCTATTCTTGTAGGTATAACTACTCTAGGCTACTTTCTATTGATGATTCAATCAGTTTTAGTATATATTATTATTGCTGCAATCATTGCATTAATAGCAAAACCAATGATTTTATTTTTAAGAAGAAAACTAAAATTCCCGAACATAGTTGCAGTCGTAAGTATAATGGTTCTTTTTGTAGCTCTTATCTTAGGAATTATAGGAATGTTTATTCCCTTAGTTATAGAGCAAGGAGAGAGCTTATCTCTACTAAAAACAAAGGGACTAGAAGAAAATATTGGGAATCTAATTACACAAGCTAATAATTACTTTACATCTAAAAATATTGATATTTTAAGTGAATTACAAAGTGCCGATGTGTTTGCTAGTTTAAAATCTATTCCCAATTTACTGAATTCTATTGTTGGAACTTTAGGGTCTTTTAGTGTTGGATTATTCTCAGTCTTATTTATTTCTTTCTTCTTTATGAAAGATAGTAAAATGTTTAAAAGTGCTTTGCTAACCATAATGCCAAAAGGTACAGAAGATAGATTTTCTCAATCATTAGAAAAAATAAATAATTTATTATCTAGATACTTTATTGGTTTGGTCATTCAAATTACCATTCTATTTGTATTTTACACTGTTATACTCTTACTCTTTGGTGTATCTAATGCAGTAGTTATTGCTTTCTTATGCGCATTGTTAAATATTATTCCCTATGTAGGCCCTCTAATTAGCGCTTTTTTAATGGTTATCTTAACCATGACTAGTGGATTGGGTCAAAACTTAGATTTTCAATTAGAAATCCTACCGAAGACTGTATTCGTTATGATTGGTTTTATGATAGCTCAAGTAATTGATAATTTTGCTAGTCAGCCAATTATATTTTCAAAGACCACAAAATCTCATCCTTTAGAGATTTTCTTAATTATTATAATCGGTGGGCTACTAGCTGGTCCTATAGGAATGATTATAGCTGTTCCTTCTTACACTGTTTTAAAAGTAATATTGAAAGAGTTTATCACTGATAATAAGATTATTACATCATTAACAAAAGATCTGTAGAACATTGAACGAACGGATATTACATCAAGATATTCAGGCTTATATAAATAATCATTTAAAATCAGATATTCACACACTGATTTTAAAAGGAATTCCTTTTGAGGGAATTACAGTTCAAGAGATTGCAAATCAAATTAATTGTAAACAGAAATCTGAAAAAAAGTTACCAAGTTGGTTCCTGACTAAAAACATCTATTATCCCTCCAAGGTAAGTATAGAACAGACATCCTCTGAAATTGCAGCTGAGTACAAGTCTACCTTAATTTCAGGGAAAAACATCATAGATCTTACCGGTGGGTTCGGAGTAGATTCTTATTATTTTTCTAAATCATTCCACAAAGTTATTCATTGTGAAATAAATAAAAATCTTTCTAAAATTTCCGAATATAATTTTAAACAGTTAGGTGTAGAAAATATTGATATCATTGGAGAAAACGGAATTGAATACCTGCAAAAAACTAATGAAGTTTTTGATGTTATCTATATAGATCCATCAAGAAGAAATGATGTAAAAGAAAAGGTTTTTTTACTAAAAGATTGCGAACCGAATATACCAAAGAATATCGATTTGTTACTTAAAAAAACAGATATTATACTTATTAAAAACTCACCCATACTAGATATTACTAGTGCCATAAATGAGTTAAAGTTTGTGAAAGAAATACATGTTGTCGCTATTAATAATGATGTGAAAGAATTGCTTTATCTCATAGAAAAAGGACACAAAAGTGACGTTCAAATTAACACCATAAATTTTACAAAAAAAAACAACCAAAAATTTAATTTCACCTATAACAAAAAGACAGTTTCTAGCTATCAAAAACCATTAGAGTATTTATATGAGCCCAATTCAGCAATACTTAAATCAGGAGGTTTTCATGAAATAAGTAATCATTTAAATATTTTTAAATTACACCAACATTCACATCTTTACACATCACAAAAACGTATTAAATTTCCAGGTAGAGAATTTAAAATACTAGACGTGCTCTCATGTGACAAGAAGAAAATTTTAAAACTTATACCAGATAAAAAAGCAAATATTACAACTAGAAATTTTCATAAAACAGTGGCACAAATTAGAAAAGAGCTTAAAATAAAGGACGGTGGGAAAAAGTTTTTATTTTTCACAACCAATATAGAGAATAAATTTATTTGTATTCATTGTGAAAAATTATAATAGGAAGAATTTATATCCTAAAACTCCTATAAATAAAGGCTTTTAATTATTTATACTGAATTTTTCACTAAATTTGTTATTATAACTTTTTACAGGTTATCTCATGCAAACAAACACTTACGAAGGCCTTCATATTATAAACAAAAGCCAATCTATCACTGCAGACGAATTGGTTGTTGAGGCTCCCTTACAAATCAATATAAATACAAAGGCATATACCGTAGTTATGAGAACACCAGATAATGATCAAGATCTAGTCCTTGGGTTGTTATACGCAGAAGATATTTATAAAAAACATACTCCTATTCCTTTTGAAGTTATTAAAGAAGAATACGGAATTCCAAGTATTATAAATGTAACTATCGCAATAAATGTTTTAGGAAAAGGATACTTAAATAAAAGAACATTATTATCTGTTTCTTCTTGTGGTATTTGCGGAAAGCAACAACTAGAAGATTTAGAGGTTAGTGGTGATAAAATTGTTGAAAAAGTGTCTTTTTCTTCTGAAAGTTTGTTGCAAATGTTTGCGCCTTTACAAAAGCATCAAAAAACATTTAAAAAAACTGGAGGAAGCCATGCTGCAGGAGTTTTTAATAAGCAATTTAAGCTACTAACTATTAGAGAAGATATTGGTAGACACAATGCCGTTGATAAATGTGTTGGCGTTTTACTACAAAAGAATGATCTTAAAAACGGAATGTATTTACTAGTAAGTGGACGTGTTTCTTATGAAATTGTTTCCAAAGCTTTTTTGGCTAAAATTCCAGTAATTGTAGCTGTTTCAGCTTGCTCTTCAATGGCTGTAGATTTTGCCAAGGAATTTGGCATTTGTTTAATTGGATTTACTAGAGAAAATAAAATGACTGTTTATGCAAATCCTAGCTTTTTACAAACCAAAACACTGTCATGAGTATAAAAAAAATACATGCACTACCACCTGAAAAACTAACAGGAATAGAATTAAAAAAAATTCCAACTTCCGCTGTTGGATATAAAGCAATAAAATCTGCTATTTCTCATATAAAAGATGAAGTTGGATTGTTAAAAGGAATTGGCCTTTTAGCAAATCTAAATCAAAAAGATGGATTTGATTGTCCGGGTTGTGCCTGGCCAGATCCAGACGAAAAAAGAGCTTTTTTAGCAGAGTATTGTGAAAATGGTGCCAAAGCAGTAGCTGAAGAAGCTACTAAAAATAGAGTCTCACCAATGTTCTTTGCCACTCATTCTATTTCAAAACTATCAAAATTATCAGATTATGAAATAGGTAAAAAAGGAAGGATTACACATCCTGTTGTTGTTTATGAAGGCAAAGATCATTATGAAGAAATTTCTTGGAAAGAGGCTTTTAAAATGATTGGTAACGAATTAAAACTATTACCCTCTCCTAATGAAGCTGTTTTTTACACTTCAGGAAGAACCAGTAATGAAGCTGCTTTTTTATATCAATTGTTTGTAAGAAAATTTGGTACTAATAATTTACCTGACTGTTCTAATATGTGTCATGAATCTAGTGGAGCCGCACTAACAGAGACGCTAGGTATTGGAAAAGGCTCTGTAACACTGGATGATTTTAATCATGCAGAATTAGTAATTGTAATGGGGCAAAATCCTGGGACGAATCATCCTAGAATGTTATCTGCTTTGGGAGAAACTAAAAAAAGAGGTGGTAAAATTATCACCATTAATCCATTACCAGAAGTTGGATTAATGAGATATAATGACCCACAAAATCCTATTAAATGGATTGGTAAAGGTCAGAAATTAACAGATATTTTTCTACAAGTAAAAATAAATGGCGATGTCGCTCTGTTAAAAATAATCTTAAAATTACTATGGGAAAAAGAACAAGATAATCCCAACTCTGTTTTTGATCATCAATTTATCAATTCAAAAACAATAGGATATGATGATTTCATCAAAGACCTAGAAAACTCCTCTATTGAAGAATTAATTCCTCAAACAGGTATCGATTTTGAAACAATCAAAGAAGCTACAGAATTAATTGCCCAAAAGAAAAAAATAATTATCTGTTGGGCTATGGGATTAACGCAACACAAGAACTCTGTAGATAACATTCGTGAGCTTGTCAACTTATTATTATTAAAAGGAAGTATCGGCAAACAAGGCGCAGGAACTTGCCCTGTTCGTGGTCATTCTAATGTACAAGGAGACAGAACAATGGGAATTTGGGAAAAACCAGAAGAATCATTCTTAGATAATTTAGAAAAAGAATTTAATTTTAAAGCCCCTCGAAAACATGGCTATGATGTTGTTGATTCGATTGAAGCTATGTATCAAAAAAAAGCAAGTGTTTTTATTGGGATGGGAGGTAACTTTCTTTCTGCAACTCCAGATACTGAATATACAGCGGAAGCATTACAAAATTGTGAGTTAACAGTACAGGTTTCTACTAAATTAAATAGAAGTCATTTAATTCATGGAAAAAAAGCGTTGATACTACCTTGCTTGGGAAGGTCTGAAAAAGATATTCAGGAGAAAGGAGTCCAATTTGTAAGTGTAGAGAATTCTATGGGTATTGTGCATTCCTCTTCAGGTCATTTAATTCCTTTATCAGAATCATTACTAAGTGAACCAGCTATTGTTGCTGGAATGGCAAAAGCTAGTTTACAAGACATAACTCTAAATTGGTCTGAATTAATTAAAGACTATGATGGTATTAGGGATAAAATAGAAGCAACAATTCCAGGATTTAAAAATTACAACAATCGTATAAGAGAAAAAGGTGGATTTTATTTACCAAATTCAGCAAGAAATAATAACTTCTCCTCTACTCTAACCGGAAAAGCTAACTTTACCATCAATGCTGTTTCTGATATCATTTTAAAAAAAGATCAATTAATTATGATGACCATAAGAACTCATGATCAATACAATACAACGATTTATGGATTGGATGATAGATATCGTGGAGTTTATAATGAACGTAGAGTTATTTTTATGAATCCAGATGATATGAAGGAACAAGGATTAGAAAAACTTGATACAGTTGATTTAATAAGTCATTTTAATCATGAAGAACGTATCGCTAAAAGTTTTCTCGTGATTCCTTATAGCATTCCTAAACAATGTACTGCTACCTATTTTCCGGAAGCAAACGTATTAGTTCCATTACAAAGTAAAGCTAGAATTAGCAACACACCAACATCAAAAACAATCATCATAACAGTTCATAAAAAATAAAATGAAGTATTTACTTTGTATCATACTTGTCTTTTTTAGTCAAATAACAAAAAGTCAAGATAAGAGAACTGTTCCATCAAAAAATTTACAAAAAGGCTTTTTAGCTGTCGATTTTTTATCCATTGACATGCCTAGAAATGATGAAGATGATATGGGTTTTACCGGTATTCATTACAATCTAGCCTTCAATAAGTTTTATACAGGATTAGGAATGTATGGTTCTGTGAAAGGAATACGTGGTGGTTTTTTTACTTTAGGTGTTAATGCTGGATATAAAACGTATCTCTCTAAACGCTTATTTTTAGATACTGGAATTCATTTTGGCGGTGGTGGTGGCGCTGGTGCCCCTGACGGTGGTGGTGCATTTATTTTACCTCATTTAGATTTAGGAATTCAGTTTGAGAAATTTTCTTTCACTACAGGATATAGCCATATTAATTTCTTTGATGATGGAGATATTAAAAGTCATCAAATACATTTTGTCCTACAAATTCCTGTGCATTTTTCATCAGCTAGTACAAAAAATGTTGAAAAAGAATTTACCACAAATGATTTACTATCATCTGATTGGAATAGAAAACCCAAGCATACCTCTTTTATGTTACATTTAAATAATCTGTCTGTTAAAAAAAGTGGTGATTTGATTGGAAAAATAATTCGTTTGGCTGGTTTTGAATTAAACTCCTACATTAATAACAACTGGTTTTATTTTGCCAAGTTTGACGGTGCCTATGACGGTATTAAAGCTGGATATATGGATATTCTTTTAGGTGCTGGATATCATTTTTCTTTCAATAAAAATAGAACCAATATTCTAACAAAATTTGGAATGGGTGCTGGAGGCGGTGGTGGTGTTTCCTCGCAGGGTGGTTTTTTGATATATCCAGACTTATCTATAGAACAACATATTACAAATAATACCTATCTTTCTATCAATAAAGGATTTTTAATGAGCCCAAATTCATTTTTTAAAACTTCTACTTTAGGAATTGGTCTAAAATATTACTCAAATATTAACGGCATATCAGAAAAATCAAAAGATAAAAAAGGAATATTTAAAGGAGTAGAAGTTATTGTAAAACAAGATGCTTATTTGAATGCTAAACGTATATCTAATCCTACAGAAGATTTACATCAAATCTCATTACAGCTAAATTACCATCTTAATAAGAATATATATTTAGCAGGACAAACTTCTTTTGCAAACTTTGGAAATGCTGGAGCATATGCAGAGGGAGTTGTTGGTTTTGGGGTTCAAAGTAATTATTTTTTTAATACAAAAATAAACATGTTTCTTCAAAGTCTAGCGGGTGGTGCTGGTGGTGGAAATATTAGCACAGGGGAAGGGCTCATAATAAAACCAAGTATGGGTTTAAACTACCAAGTAAATTCTTCAATATCCATTAGAGTTGCTACTGGCTATGTTAAAACACTGGTAGGTGAATTAAGTAGTCCATTTTTTAATTTAGGAATAAGTTATCGTCTTGCTTTCTTGACATCTAAGTAAAGGCTCCCATCTTTATATTTCAATTTTCGGGAGACCACAACAATATATCAAAACATTACAAAAAATCTGATACCTCTATCTAGCTCTTTATAGGCCAAACAGTATTTTATATTCTAATAAGAAAATAGAAATTGAACTGTTGTTTTTTAATAATCAAGTTTTTGTTTTTTCATTGCTCTGCGATAATTCATGGCCACGGCATCAAACTTCAGATGAAGTTCCTCTGTAAAATCAAAAGGAACCTGCTTAGGTCTTTGCGACTCTACTATGCGCTTATCTTGATCAAAAATAACTTGTTCAAAATCTTTTAAAATAGTCTCTGGTTCTTTTAGATCATAGTTACGTCCTATGACACAAAAACCTCTGCACTCGTTGTGTGATATAGGTTGCGATGTAAAGAAGTATACCATGCCCTTCTCGCCGCCCCAACCCAAACGCAAGACTATGGTGTAGGGTAAATGCAGTTGATAGACACTTCTGCGTTCTGGAGTAACAACATTGTCGTTTGCAAATATTGGAAAGTCATCACTATTTGTAGCTTCTGGTCTAATAACAGAATAGTGTAGAACGGCATCTTTTGTTATCACTTTACAATCTGGCACTTCAGGTCGCTCAATATCACCAAGTAATCCAGGATGAACCCAGGGGAAATGACCAAAATCTGTAAAATTTTCAACTTGTCTAGAACTATCACTTTTCCAATCAAAAGGACCTGTATTTACTAATTTCCAGTCAGTATTTTCATATTCAGGTATGTCTGGAAGATCAAACTCTGGTTTTTTAAAAGATACCCAAACTAAACCAAACTTTTCTTGACAATAGTATGTTGGAGTTTTTGCCTTACTAGGTATTTCGGTATCTGGAGCCTGCGGAATTTTAACACAACGCCCTTTCTTATTGTATTCCCATGCGTGATAAGGACATACTAGACAGTCATCCTTTATCCAACCCAAAGATAATGCTGTTCCTCTATGAATACATAAGTCACGCATTGCGTGAGGACGACCATCTGAAGTTCTCCAAACTACGATAGCTTCATCTAAAAGAAATGTAGCAAAAGGCTCCTTTTCTTTTATTTCATTACTATATCCTACCGGGTGCCAGCAAGCAAAAAGTCTTTCAGGAAATTGTTGCTTAGTATCTTTCATCTTGAATTGTTTTTAACATAAACACTAGTTAATGTAAACATACAACATTGTTAATCTATATTTAAAATATAACTTTCATTAAAAGATATCAAATTAATAAAGCTCTACCCAAATTAAATAATCTACAATACCAAATTTCAAGTACAGAAATAAAGCTTACTTCTTCTATATTTTTAGCAGATGATTAACTTTTAAACGGCTCACTAAATACAGTAATTATTTCTGGAGAAAGAGCTGCAATGGGGGTTATAGGCACTATACAAGATGGCTTGATTATAGATGAATTAAATTCTTAACTTAGATGTCATTAAATAAGAATTAATTTTGCAATTGAATTAATTATTTCCAGAAAGTAAAACATTTCTTTATAAGTCATCATTAAATATTTTAGAAACTGATGCTACCATTTCATTAGTTTTTGAATAGGTAATTTGATAGCAGTTTAATGTAGCGAACCACTCTAAAAAAGCAGTAGCGTTCTCTTTTTTTGGAGATAACCAAGAATCAGGTACTAACTGCTCGAAAGCCTTTTGTTTAGATATTTTAGAAAACGATAATACAACATCTTTTTGGTATTTTATAAATACCAAATCCTTGCAAGGAAGATGGGTTTGGGTATCCGTATAATTTGGCGGTAAATAACGAACTCTCTTTTTTAATCGTTTTAAATGGTATTCTTTCGTATCATTTAATAATGGGTACAAAGGCACTAATATTTGTAAACTACTGTTTTTAATAGAAATGGCTGCAGGAAAGTGATACACTTCTTTATTTGTAAATGCAACTGCCACAAAATCGTCAGCCATGCAATGAAATCTGTGTTTCTGAAGAAGTGCCAACGAAGTACTTTTACCATTTCCCGAGTCACCTAAAAAAAGTATTACCTTTTGTTGGTTGCTTACTGCTGATGCATGAAAAACACCCATCCATTCAGATTCCTCTTTATTATACATTGCTTGAATAAACTCCATAGAAAACTTCCCTTGAAAATAATGAACTTCTTCCTTGGGCCACCCATATCTTACTTTGTTGTTAATTGCTAAATAGATTTTATCGTTTGCTATAAAAATCTTAAAGTCGATTTCTGTCTTAGATATTTCAGTTTCTAAGTGTGCGAATTTAGGATGAATGTAAGAAACTTCTAAGGCACTTTTATACGAAACTTTTATGCGCGTATTATTTACTTGATAGGTCCTTATAATCTCAAAATTACTTGGGATTGTAGCCTTTGATAAATCATTAATACTTTTGTCTTGGATACCTGATGATGGTTTTATAAACTGATTCTCTAACTCTTTTACAAATTTTAGAGCCGCTTCAAATGGAACCTCTAATGTTGTTTCAAGATGTAATGCGATCGTCTTTGGTAATACACCTTTAATAAGTTTCTCTACAACAGTCAAGGCTTCGTGTTCCAATACTACATATTGGTTGGTTCCCTCTAACCAAAGATAACTTTTATCTTCAATCCTTTTAGTAAGTAATGGACTGCACATGCATTATTAATTATATCTGTAATTAAATTATTTATTTTTAAATTGTGAAAAAATTAGGGTCATAAGCCTTTTTTAATGAGGCTTTAGAAAAAATAAAGAGGTGCATTAGCACCTCTCTTAATCTCTCTTTCATAATATTAAAAAAGTAAATCTTTTTATTATGATTGTTTATTATTTTCTAAAATGCATTAGTATTCATTAAAACTCACTTCCTGGATTTGATGGGCTTTGTGCCTGTGCTTTTTTAGGGTTTAAAATTAAAAAGGTTCCTATAGCAGTTAACGTTGCGTATTTTCCAATTTTTTTAAGTGCTTCTTTACGTGAAACCTCTTCTTTAAGTGTATTTTTTTGATTTTCCATTTTTTTAAAAGGTTTCTATTATTGAATAATTATTTTATTATTGATCGTACTATTCGCTGTAGCAAGTTTTACAATATAAATGCCAATAGGAAGTTTGGTTAGTCTTATGTCATTGACACCAGTTCCTTCAAAAGATGTTTTCAATACCTCTTTTCCTAGTATATTATAAATTTGCACATTAGCTGTTCCATTTTGTACTCCTACAATACGTAAATTATCGATGCT